>Ga0075163_10001016_pt1 | contig 37397 bp, 31 predicted proteins | sample JI1023141ADNA_FD_71478 | JGI IMG/M metagenome (GOLD analysis project Ga0075163, IMG submission 71478) | Wastewater effluent complex algal communities from Wisconsin, to seasonally profile nutrient transformation and Carbon sequestration -... | ecosystem: Engineered > WWTP > Effluent > Algae...
TCAAGGTGATGTCATCGTGCGAGCGCTTGCCACCGAGGAACTGTTCCAACTCAGCGATCAGTCCACTCACGACGGCGCGCGCGCCCTGTGGGGCGAGGCGGGCGAGCGCGGTCTTGATGCGCTCTTCGCCAAACTCATCACCGCGCGCGTCCATGGCCTCATTGACGCCGTCGGTGTAAAGCAGGAGACAATCGCCCGGCTCGAGCGTGAATGAGCAGTCCTTGGTGACACGCTCGAAGACCTCGCCGCGATCGATGCCGACGGCGAGACCGCCCGACCTGATCTCCTCGACTGCGTTGGTGCTCTTGCGCCAGAGCAGCGGGTAGGTGTGGCCGGCGCGTGAGAGGGTGACGCTGCCTGTCGCACGGTCGAGCACCATGTAGATCATGCTGATGAACATGTCCTCGCGGATGTCGGGGTGGAGCAGGCGATTCACGGCCGCGAGCACGGCGGCGGGCGAAGGTGAGATGGAAGCGTTCGAGCGCAGGACGCTTCGGCACATGGCGGTGATGAGCGCGGCTGCGGTCCCCTTTCCCGACACGTCGGCGATCACTGCTCCAAAGTGCGCGCCGTCGAGCTGAAGGTAGTCGTAGTAATCGCCGCTGAGGACGCGGGCCGGGATGTTCTTTCCCGCGACGACGAATCCATCAAGCGGCGGATCTTTAGCCGGCAGGAGGATGCGCTGGATCTCGCTGGCGCTACGCAGCTCGGCCTCGATCTGCCGCTTGGCGTGCGCCTCTTGGTGCGCGATGGCATTGGCGAGGGCGAATGCGGACTGCTCGGTGAGCGAGTTGAAGACCTCGAAGTCATTCTGCGAGAAATTGCGCTTGGCGGAATCCGCCACCACGGCCAGCACTCCCAATCTGCGGCTGCCGGAGACGAGCGGAGCGATCATGACCGTGTTGCCATCCTGAGTCGGATGTGAGGGCCCCGTCAAAGCGCCGGCGCGGCGGAGGTCGGTGAGCAGTTCGGGTTTTTGACTGGCAAAGACCCGCCCTACCAGACCCGAATCGCCTACGACGGTCTGCAGCCGTAGAAAGCTGAGAAGCGACGATGGATTGGCGTTTGCGTTGGAGACAACCTGATCCGTCAGCTCGATCAGTGGCGGGCAAAGGTCGGAAATGTGGCGTGGCACGAGCGCACTGCCTTCGCCATCCACGAGATACAAGGCACCTCCGCAGCTCTCTGTCACACGCATCGCGCCCTCGACGATGAGGCGGTGGACGGTGCCCTGGTTGTCCGTGCGCGAGATGGCCTCGGCCAGATCGTGCAGGTAGCCAAACATGCGGCGCTCCTCGGCGATGATGGCCTCCTCCTCGGCAAGGATGCGCGTGATGCTGTCCTTCTGCCGTCGCACGACGACGATGAACAAAGCGGCGAGCGCGATGAGGAAAAGAATGAGGAAAATAGTCGCCAGTGTACTCATGCCGTGCGCGTTCACGCCGCGCTGCTCGGGAAGACAAACGCGCGCAGCTTATGGACGGTGTCGCCTTTGCACAACCGAAGAAATCACGCGGCACCGACCCCCGCCGTTGTCGCCAGCTCGTCTTCGAGGAACTGGATCACGTCACGGAACTTGCATTCGTTGGCCTCGTTGACCTCCGTCAGTGCCTGATGCGCCTGTAGGACCTGACGGGCCTGCTCCTCCTTGCAGACCGGCGCCGTCTGCCCCTCACACTGGGCCAGTTCCTTGCATACGAGCTTCCGCTCGGCCGCCCACGCAGTGCCCTCGACGTCGAGGTCTAGAATGTGATCGAGTCCCAGGCTCGTGAGCAGATGCTGGTTTCGCTCATTGGCGTTCAGGATGCTCAGCCCACCGCCGCCGGACTCGCGCAGGTTCAACGCGGCACCGGTGAGCGTGCCTAGGAAGGTGGAGTCCATCATAGGACAGCGCTCGAGATCGACCACGAAGTCCTTTGTGCCCGAAGCGATGACCGACTGGAAACAGCGCTTCACCTCAATGCTGTTTTGAAAAGTGCCTTTCCCATCGACGCGCATCCACAGGACGGCGCCGATCTTGCCAACGAGGATGATGGAGGGGGCTGGCACGGCAAAAAGGACGGTTCAGGAAACCATACGCACCTCAAGAGGCGACCGACTCAGTCCCGCGAGGCAACCGAATGGCTGGCGGGGCCTCTTTCGAGCGGCGGCGGACACTTCGTTGATGCGGACACATGACATGGGACGCTGGCTGCCCAGTAGTGCTGAATCCCTCCGTCGCTTACTTCCAGAGGTAGGATTCCTGACTGGCGAGTTCTTCCTGGCCACGGACGAGGCTGACGCGCCACGCTGTCACCCTGCCGTCGGTCTGATAGTCGGGTCCGATGACTTGGAACTGGGTCTGGTTCGTCTTGCGCACATCACTCACTTCTTGCTCGACTTTCTTCACCTTGAGCGCCGAGTTTGCCTGCCGGTATTCAAACCGCACGGTCACCGGCTGGCTGCGGTCATTAGCCTTCCACGTCACCGTGTAATAATGCCCGGTGCGCGCGATCTGAGCCGCCGCTGTGTAGGCACCGTGCAGATAGTGCTCGCGCTCAAAGAGGATCGACGGCTCCTGCGTTCTCAAGATCTGCACGGGATCGAGGAAGTAGTACTTCACTTTCGTAATCTCCCCGCCAGAGCCCTCGTTCACCGAGGTGCAAGAGGTCATCGCGGTGCCGAGCAGCACCACACCGAGCAGCGGGCCTACCATCAAACGTGCCAGTAAAGTCATAAGGCGGCCATTATCGAAACGGACAGCACGCTGTCAATGGTGCGGTCAAACTATGTCAGACCGCAGGACTCGCGGAGGACTGCGACCCGCAGCGAGAATCCCGGTGCAATTTGTCGGCGGATGAATTAACAGTCCGCCGGTAGCAGACACTGCCCCATGCCTGACGACGAACTAGACCCAGCGCCCTCCCTCAGCGGATCACTCCTGCTGGCCGCACCCACCATGCGGGATCCTAATTTCTCCCGCTCGGTGATCTTCATGGCCGCGCACAATTCCGATGACGGCGCTTTCGGCTACATCCTGAACCGTCCGCTGGAAAAGTGCGTGACTGATCTGCTTCCCGATCAAGAACTCGGTGCGCTGGGCAAAGTGCCAGTCTTCCTCGGCGGGCCGGTTTCGACGGACAAGCTCGCCTTTGCCGCCCTCCGCTGGAACAAGAAGCGCCAGTTGCTCAAATGCACCACCCACCTCTCCGTTCAAGACGCGCTGCACGAGATTAGCATGGGCCATGACGTGCGCGGCTTCGTCGGTTACTCGGGGTGGTCAAAGGGGCAGATCGAGACAGAACTCAAGCGCAGCTCGTGGATCGTCAGCCCGCCAAAGCGCGTGGTCCTCACCTCCGATCAGCCCTCTCATCTGTGGACCGCCATCCTCACGGAGATGGGCCCTGTGTATCAACTCATGTCACGGATGCCCGATGACGTGAGCTTGAATTGATGCCTCCAGTCCCAGCCACCGAGCGTCCCCCCCCGAAACTCCGGGCGATAGGTTTCAAGCCCGTTGCCGTTTGATCTCAACTCAATCACCCAAGCACATCCATGATCCACATCTCATTCCCTCGCATCCGTCACGCATTTGCAGCGCTGGCGATCTCATCGGCCACACTTTCAGCCGCCGAGAGCCCCTTCATCGGTCGCTTCGCGCTGACGATTCCGGGCGGTGGCGCGGGCTGGCTCGGTGTGGAGGAAAAGGACGGCAAGCTCTCCAGCAGCGTTTTGTGGGGCGGCGGATCGGTCGTGCCGACGGCGGGAACGAAGATCGAGGGCGACAAGTTGATCGTCACTCGCGAGCAGAAGAACAAGGAAGGCAAGGTCACGACTGAGACCATCACCGCTACGCTCAGCGGCGATGAGGTGAAGCTCACGACCGTGAAGCACAATCCGGAAGGCAAACAGATGGGTCAGCCGACGGAGTTTGCGGGCAAGCGCATCCCCGCGCTGCCGCCGAAGCCTGATCTCTCAAAGGTGAAGTTTGGCGATCCGATTCAGCTTCTGAATGGCAAGGATCTCACCGGCTGGCGTTTGCTGAAGGAAGCGGACAACGGCTGGAGCGTCGCAGATGGCGTGCTGCAAAACCGCGTCGTAAAGGCGAAGGACAAGCACTTCGGCAATCTGCGCACCGACGCCGAGTTCGAGGACTTCAATCTCAAGACGGAAGTGCGCACACAAGAAGGAAGCAACAGCGGCATCTACCTGCGCGGCATTTATGAAGTGCAGATCATGGAGAGCTTTGGCAAGCCGCTCGACTCCCACCACATGGGCGCTCTCTACAGTCGCATCACGCCAAGTGTGAACGCCGAGAAGCCGATTGGAGAATGGCAGACGCTCGACATCACGCTGGTGGACCGCCACCTCACGGTGATCCTGAACGGCAAGACCATCATCGACAACCAACCCGTCCTCGGATGCACCGGTGGCGCGATGACCAGCGATGAGTTCAAGCCCGGCCCGATCTATCTTCAGGGCGATCACACCAACGTGGACTACCGCAACATGGTGCTGCGTCCGGTGGTGAAGTGACACACTCACCGCGCGCTGCTCACCGCTACTGCTTCGCCGTCTCCTGTTTCGGAGCGTCCCAGCGGACACGATCGGAATAATAAACCAGCATCACGTTGAGGCCGCCGGTCTCGGGGAGTGGCGCGGCCATCAGCGGATAAATGGAATTGTAGGGGAACTCGGCGACGCTCCGCACCTCCTGCTGGAAGGCGATCATCGGACCGCGATAGACGACATCAGCCCACTCGCGATACGGACCATCGAAGATGTCGGTCAGCCGCTCGACCTTGGCGGAGATCGGCGTGATCACAAAGCCGGCCGTCTGTGCGCCCTGAGAGTCTGCCTTCGCTCGCATGAGCGGGAACTGCTTCCGAGCCACGGGCATCCAGACGGCAGTCCGGTCGGAGTACCACGCAATAGCCCAAGGCGCATCGGAGAAGAGAATCTCCTTTTCGGTCACGAACTTCGTGAGCCGCGCAAACCGATCCGGCATGTAGGGCGGCCATTGCGCGAGTTGGCCTCGGAAGGCGATGCCGATGCGCAACGCGGTGGGCAGCTTGGTGAACATCGGCATCGCGGAGAGCGTGATGGCGATGACTGCATAGCCCCACTGGCGCCAAAACCAGCCACTCTCCAGATTCAGCCGCGCCCAGAACATCGCCAGCATGGCCACACCAAATCCAGTCATCGCGGGGACGAGCGCGCAATAGAGGTCGTTTTCATCCGGCTGCCCCGATTTTAGTCCCAGCATCGCCATCCCGACCGCCGTCATCACCCAGAGGATGGTCAGCGCCCACCGCGCCGTGCCCACCTCGGGGCGGCGAAAGCGGTGCATGAGCGCGAAGAAAAACACAAAGGCGGGGAGGATGCCCACGAGATGCAGAAAGCTGTTGTGCCACTGCGCCTGGAAGTTCAGCGCGAGCTTTCTGAACAGCGAGTCCACAGCCACGGCTGGGTTCATGAGGATGAAATCGCGCTGCAACGGCTCGTCTCCGCCATAGACGAGGAGCGATTGAAAGGTCGCCTTGGCCGCGCCGAGCGCATCACCACAGACGACGTAATTTCTCACGCACCAGCCGACCAGGCAAATCGCGGGCACCGAAGCAACGACAAAGACGGCGACCGAGCGGCGCTTCATCAGCATCGCGGCGGCCACGATGAAGCCGATCACGATCCACAACGCCATCCAATGCGTGAGCGCCAGGAGGCCACACGCGACACTCACGCCGATGAGTGAGCGCCACGGACTCTGCTCGAACTGTGATTTCTGCAGCGCGCTCGTGAAACACCAGAGTGCAAACGCCGTCCACAGCATGACAAGCGCCTGAGGGCTGCCGCTCACGGCAATTTCCCAAAGTGGCTGGCAAAGCACGAGGATGAGTGAGCTGATGATCGCGATCTGATCATCGAAGAGCTTTCGGATCGTGAGATGAGTGATCCCGATGGTGAGCAGAAACCAAAAAGCGCCCAGACAACCAATCACACGATCGAGCAGATACATTGCGCTGCCAGTGGCCGGCTCATAGGTCGAGTATCTCTCCAGCGCTTTGAAAATCGGAGCCCAGATGAGAGGCTGCACCGGCGGTTGGTAGGTGTCCGGCATCTGCGTGGGCGTTACATCCTTGCCTGCGGCGATCATCTGCTGCCACGCATAGGGTCGGATGAACTTGGTGTGAAAGCCGTGGCCACGCGCCAATTCGCGGGCGATCTGCGCCTGATCCATCCCGGCGGCGCTGCTCAGGCCTCGGAAGATGCCAAACACTTGGATCAGTGAGATTGAGATGAGGAGAACGTAGAACGAAAGCGAGATGGCCAAGCTGTAGGCCGGGCGCGGCAGATTGATGGGGGCTGTCTCGCTCATGCCTCAAGTTTCATCCGCGTCATTGTTCCGCCTCTTGCGCACCATGTCCATCTCCTTGAGCTTGCGCTGCATGGTGCGGCGGCTCAGGCCGAGGAGCACGGCGGCCTCGGTGCGGTTGTTCTTCGTCCGCTCCAGCGCCTCGCGGATGAACTGCCGCTCCATCCGCTCGATGTTCAAATCAAAGCCCGGCGCGTGAAGTTGCGCGGCACCTCCGCTCGTTCCCGTTGCCTTGGCTTGCTGCATTGATGGCACGCGGAGTCCTGGCGCTCCGGTGTTGGAAAGATAGTGAGGCAGATGCTTCAGCATGATGCGCGTGGAATTGCACATCACCACGCCGTGCTCGACGGTCGTGCGCAACTCGCGTACGTTGCCGGGCCAGTCGTAGTTCATCAGTACGGGCAACACGTCCTCGCCGAGAGGCTTTGCGGGCTTGCCGTTCAACTCCGCCATCTCCTTGAGGAAGTGATCGACGAGCACGGGGATGTCACTCTTCCGCTCTCGCAACGGTGGCATGTGGATGGTGACGACGCGCAGGCGCCAGTAGAGATCCTCGCGGAATTTTCCTTCCTCCACCAGCTTGGCCAGATCCTTGTTCGTCGCCGCCACAACGCGCACGTCCACCTTGATCGGCTTGTTGCCGCCGACGCGCTCGATGGTGTGCTCGCCGAGCGCGCGCAAGAGTTTGACCTGCGTGCTGGCGTCGATCTCGCCGATCTCGTCCAGTACGAGCGTGCCGCCATCCGCCAGCTCGAAGCGTCCGATGCGCCGCTCCTGCGCGCCCGTGAAAGATCCTTTTTCGTGCCCGAACAGCTCGCTCTCGAGGATCTGCGGGGAGAGCGCGGCACAATGAACGACGACGAGCTTCTGCTTCGGCCGACCGCTCAGATTGTGAATCGCGTGCGCCACGAGTTCCTTGCCCGTGCCACTCTCGCCCTCGATCAAAACCGTCGCGCGAGTCGGAGCCACTTGTTCCACAACCTCCAGGACCGGCTTCATCATCTCGCTCTGGCCGAGGATGCCTTCGATGGAGAATTTCCGCTCCACCTGTTTGCGCAGTTCCTTGTTCTCGCGCTCAAGCACGCGGCTGCGCAGCGCGCGTTTCACGAGCAGATCGACCTCGTCGAGATTCAGCGGCTTCGTGACGAAGTGATACGCGCCGCGCCGCATCGCCTCGACCGCCGTGTCCACGGAGCCATAGGCCGTCATCATGATGCACACGGGTGGCTTCGGCAGCTTCAGCGCCGCATCGAGCAGCTTCATGCCGTCGTCATCTCCCAGCCGGAGATCGGTGAGCATCACATCAACCGGATCGTGCCGCAGATACTCCAACGCCTCCGCCGCATTGGATGCTACATAACAATCAAACTCATCCTCCAACGACTGCCGCAGCCCGTCGCGGGTGTGCTTTTCGTCATCGACGATGAGAACTGTTGGGTTGTCAGAGATCATTTTTCGGAAGGTGAACCCATAGCCGCGTCGCCTGCTGCCAGCAACCGCACCCTTTTCTCGACGAGCGGCAGCCAGAGGCTCACGCGGGTGCCTTTGCCCTCGCGGCTTTCGATGTCGATCTCGCCGCCGTGCTCACGGACGATGCGGCGCACGATGAGAAGGCCGAGGCCGGTGCCAGTGGGACGCGTGGTGGAGAAGGGCTGGAAGAGCTTTCCCATCTGCTCGGGCGTGATGCCTTTGCCGGTGTCCTCGAAGCTCACGCGCACTTCAAAGTCGGTGAAAGTTCCGGTCACGTTGAGCTTGCCGCCCTTCGGCATGGCCTGGCATGCGTTGCGAATCAGGTTGTAAAACGCCTGCTTCATCTGCCCGGCATCGAGCGGCATGGCGGGCATGTCGCTGCGCAGTTCGCACTTCACTTTTACTTTTGCCTTGTCGATCTCGGGCTTCAAAAAGCGCACCGACTCCTCGATTAGCTCATTAATCTGCGTGCGCTGCATCTGCGGCTGAGTGGGGCGGATGGCGGCGAGGAATTGCTCGATGATGAAGTCGAGCCGCTTGATCTCGCCCGTGGCGACGTCGAGATGCTCGCGCAGCGGCTCGCCTTGCTTGCCCAGCTTGCGGATGCGCCGTTCGAGAAGCTGGAGATGAATCGTCAGCGAGTTCAGCGGATTGCCCAGCTCGTGCGCGACACCAGCAGCGAGGAGCGTGAAGGCGTTCAGTCGCTCGCTCTCGATCTGCGCCTCGGTGCGTTTTCGCGTCTCGGTCACGTCTCGGATGAGCATGACGAAACCGAGCGGTTGATTGTCGTCGATGCTGGTGATGTAGAAGTTCAGGAATCGATTCTCGGGATAAAAGACCTCCAGATCGCGGCTGACGACGGTGCCCGGCTTCAATAGCTCGTCCCAATCCAGTTCGCGCAATCCTTGGCCAAGCTGCTGGCCGATGATCTGCTCGTCCTTGATGCCGAAGAACTGGCAGGCCGCGCGGTTCACATAGGTGACCTTGCCCTCGGTGTCCGTCAGGATCACGCCCTCCTGGAGGGCCTCGAAGACTTTCTCGAGCAGTCCCTTCTCTCGCAACAGCTCAAGCACCACGCCCTGCACCTCGCCGGGTTCGAGCCGGTCCATGCGCTTGATGAGCTTGTCGATGAACGCGGATCTCATAAGCTGGCGGGCATGAATACTCTCCTAGTGTTTTCCACCTTCCCAGACATCGAGAAGGCGCGGCAGATTGGCACGGCCCTCGTGGAATCTCAACTCGCAGCCTGCGTGAATCTCGTTCCGGCCATCGAGTCCATTTACCGCTGGCAGGGCAAGGTGGAGAGCAGCGGTGAGGTGCTAGCTATTTTCAAAACGACAGCCGCTGCGCTGTCAGTCTTCGAAACCAGGCTCCGCGCTCTTCATCCTTACGAGGTGCCTGAAATCGTGGCTGTGAAGCCGGAACATGTGGCGGGGAGCTACGCCAAGTGGCTGAGTGAATCGGTGAAGCTGTAACGAAGAAGCGCGCGCGGCCGCAAGGAGCAGGGACATTCCTGTCCCGTCGGACGCTCTCGATGAACCCCTTGCGCCAAGACCATTCGACGGGACAGGAATGTCCCTGCTCCCTGGCTTCATCACTCGCGCCGATCGCGCGACGAACTCGGCGGCGCGTAGATCGGCTTGGGCAGCGGCCCCATGCCCGCATCACCTGACGCAGCCTGATCGCGGATCGCACTGGCGATGGCACGCGCGAGCTTGTCGCGATAGGCTGTGCTCTTGATCAGCGCCGTCTCGCTGCGGTTCGTGAGGTAGCCGCACTCGACGAGGATGCAGGGGATCAAGGGATTGCGCGTCAGCCGCAAACGGCGGCGGGTGAGCCCGCGATTGCCGTTCTCGATGGGCGCAGCTGCGGACAGATTCCTCTGCACACGGCGGGCGAGCGAGTAGCTGTCCGTGCGCCAGTAAAACGTCTCCGGTCCGGCGAGACGACGCGAGCCGTCGTTGTAATGGATGCTCACGAGCACGGCGTCGCCGTAGCGGTTTGCCATTCTCACCCGGTCATCAAGCTCGATGAACCGGTCCGAACTCCGCGTCAGCACGACTTTGAACGATGAGCGCAACTGCGCCTGTACTCGCCGCACCATGTCGAGCGCGAGATTCTTCTCGCAGTCAAAGGCACCGCGTCCGCGTGTGCCTGAATCCTTCCCACCGTGACCCGCGTCGAGAATCACGGTGCTGAAGCCTTTGGGGCCGGGCCTGTCTCCATACTGGCTGCGACCACCGCCGGTCAGAGGCGAGGCGCAGGAAGAGAGGAACAAAGCTAAACCTGCGGAACCAGCCGCCAGCGCGAATCGGAGGAGTGATCTGCTCATGCGCCACCAAGATGAGCGGTTCAGGTGAGGGCACAACCGGCTTGCCGTGCTTTTGCGCAACAGATGAGAAACCGTGCCGTTGACTCAAGCACGCCCCGACCTTCAATCCCTGATCCGCCCATGAATCGCCGCCGCTTCTTCCGATCGTCCCTCGCCGCCGCCAGTGGCTCTTCTGCATTGCCAGTCATTGCCGCCGATTCACCCGGAGCAAAGCCCGGCCTGTTTCCGGAGCCAGCGCGCGACCTTCCGCTCGTGGAAGAGGCCGATGTCATCGTTTGCGGAGCGGGACCGGCGGGCATCGCCGCAGCCATCACGGCGGCGCGCACAGGTGCGAAGGTGCGTGTGTTTGAGTGGCGCGGTTGCCTTGGCGGCGTGTGGACGGCTGGCTTGTTGGGATACCTGCTCGATTTCAACAAACCCGGCTTCAACCAGGAGCTGCTGAAGCGCCTCGACGAACGCGACATGCGCCGAGGCACAAGCAAGCAGAGCATCTGCTACGAGCCCGAGGGAATGAAACTGCTGCTGGAGGAAATGTTCGTGGAGGCTGGCGTGAAGTTTCAGCTTCACACGCGGGTGAGCGCCGCCTATCGCGAAGGCAAACGGCTCACCACCATCGTGACCGATTCAAAATCCGGCCGTCAGGCGTGGCGTGCGCCGGTTTTCATCGACACGACGGGAGATGGTGACCTCGGCGCGCTTGCGGGAAGTGGCTTCGAGTTTGGCGAGGCAGAGGCATGTCCCTGCCAGCCCATGTCGCTCAATGCGCTGCTAGTCTGCAAGGACGTGGCGACACTCGCGCCTTACATTCACAAGTCCGATCCCAGCAAAGCCGATGGCGATGCCAAGAACGCGCTGCTGGCGGAGATTCAACGCACCAGCCACTTCCCATCCTATTCAAAGCCGACGCTCTGGCAGGTGCGGGACAATCTGCTGCTCGTGATGATGAATCACCAGTATGGCGTGCCTTGCTTCGACGCCGCCAAGATCACCGAGGCGACGGTGCAAGCGCGCGCCGAGATGCACAAGATCGTGAACGGCCTGCGCAAGCTGGGCGGCCCGTGGGAAGGCCTGCAAATCGCCGCCACCGCCGAGCAGATCGGCGTGCGTGACGGTCGCCGCATCAAAGGGCGCTACGTCGTGAACAAGGACGACGTGATCGCCGGTGCTCGCTACGATGACGCCGTTGTGCGTGCGACTTTCAGCGTGGACATTCACGCGCTGAGTGCCGAGAACAACAAGACCGCCGCCTACCACAACGCCGGCATCAAAGTGAAGCCCTACGACATCCCGCTCCGCGCGCTCATCGCCAAAGACGTCGATGGCCTCATGATGGCCGGACGCTGCATCAGTGGCGACTTCATCGCACACGCCAGCTATCGTGTGACTGGCAATGCCGTCGCCATGGGCGAGGCCGCCGGCGCCATCGCGGCGATTGCCGCACAGACGAAACGACTGCCGCACGAAGTGCCGTGGAGCGAGGGCGTGGCTGCATTGAAGAAGATCGCCGGTGCTTGATCGATCCGTGATCTGCCTCGCTGGATTGGCTTCTCACCGAGCCGATGGAACCAGCGCGTGAGCAAACCGACCAGAGCAATCACGGACTGATTTCATGCGCACCCGCATTGACCGCCACGTCCTTCATCATGCTCGCGCTGATCGTGTTGCCTCTCACGATCTGACCTTCTCCTGCCAGCGTGATTCCGTTGCGGCCTGAGCGGATGATTTCATTGCCAAGCACGGAGTTCTTTGTCGTGCCAGTCGCAATCTGGACCGCATTGCCAGCAGTATCCTGAAAGAGATTGTTCTCGATGCGATTGCCCTCATTCAATCCAGGTTGCTTGCACCAGCGCCAGAGATTGATTCCGGTCTTGCAATGACGAAACTCATTCGCGCTGACGAGGCAATCCGTGGCGTCGTTCAACTCCACTCCGATCAGACTGCGGGCGATGTGATTGTGCCGGACGACAGCTTTGATGGTGAAGTGATCGAGATCGACCGCCTCGTCGGTCGTGTCCATGATCGTGCAATCCTCGACGACCGGCGCCTCCACTGAATACAGCGCCACGCCGCGCCCGTGGCAGTTCCTGACGATGCAGCGCGCGACGGTGACATCCTTGACCCGCGGCCCGGTCGGCCCCTTCTCGTATGAATACGGCCCCTGAACAAACACCCCGCAGAGCTGAGCATGGCCTCGCACCGGAGGATCAGTATCGATCCGGCCACCGTCGAGCGTCAGCTTCTCGATACGCACGCCCTCGCTCACGCCGCGCACCTCGATCAGGTTTGGCGCGTCCGCATGACGGATCATGGCATTGGCGGGCACCGGGAACTTCAGCAGCTGTTTCAACAAGATGGTGTTGCCTTCGATGGCCTTCACCACGGCCAGCACATAGGGCTTCGGTTTCTTGGTGAAGCTGTCGATCTCACCATCCGCCTCGATGTGCAGCCGCATGTCCGGCACCAGGTTTTGAAGCCGGGTCGTCACGATGCGGTCACTGCCAGCCGCCGTGTCCGCCGCTGTCTCCGCAAAGGCAAACGGCGGGAGTTTGAGCGTGCAAATCTCCGCATCGAGCCCGATGAGCCGCAGGTTCTTTGCATCCTTGATGACAAGCCCGCGCGTGATCTCATGCACCCCCGGCGGGATCACCACCTCGCCACCGCCCGCTTTGATGGCCTCGTCGATGTAACCCTGGATTTCCTTGTCGGTCAGGGCGTGGGCATGGATACAAGACAGGAGGCAGATCACAAAGCAGAGACGGCGCATGGCATTGGAACGACGATGAGTGAGGCAGGCTTGCCAAGGAGACTGGAATCGGGTTTAATTCGGACGTGACTCCGAAACCGCCCAGCAAGTTTGCAAACGACGCGCTGTTCCTGGAAGTGATGGCCGATGCGCTCGCCATCCAGGACCGATTTGTCGCTGAGCCGCTTTACGCTAAAACGGGCAAGGGGCACCTCAAAAGCGCTTGAGTCGATGAGTTGAAGCGCATCAAAGCCTCGAAGGCGACGAAGACAGGCGGGAAGAAGTAACAATTCTTGAACCATGACTCCAACTCGCAAATCATGGTTGGAGGCGTTCACCCGGGAATTCGTCACCTAGCAGAATGCGGTTCTTTGCCGCGCCAAGAACGCTCTTCACATACCCACATCCGATGGTCACGACTGCGCGCGTGATTTGTGGCTTGAGACTCACACGCAGTTGCTTCCGCTCGACGAAATTGTGGATCTTTGTCGGCGCTGCCATCGGCTGGCACCGTTTTGCTTCTTCAATGGCAATACCTTCGTTGCGGTGGCTCGGGCAGTGGTCGTCCGACTTGGGCTGGATGCCGAACGTTCTTTCGTCATCCGCTCCCTCGCCGGCCACATCGTCGCCGGTGTCGCCACTGATGAAGAAGTGAAGGCGTTCAAGGCGTTTAGTGACTCGTATGCCGGGTAACTTCATCACCAAGTCGCTGCTCACCTCCCTGCTTCCGTGTGTTCTGTGGTCAGCGGATTTGCAGTTCCCCTCCACACCTCCGATGGAGCCCAAGGACGCCGCGAAGACCTTCCACCTGCTCGATGGCTTCGAGGTGCAGCTCATCGCCGCGGAGCCGCTCGTCACCGATCCGGTCGCCATCACCTACGATGCCGATGGCCGCGCCTACGTGTGCGAGATGAACGACTACCCCTACACCGACAAAGCCGCGCACAAGCCCAGTCAGGAAAACCCCACGGATGCTCACATCGGCAAGGTGCGCCTGCTCACCGACACCGATGGCGACGGCACCTTCGACAAGTCCACCGTCTTCGCCGAAGGCCTCTCGTGGCCCACCGGTGCCGCGTGCTGGAAAGGCGGCATCTTCGTCACCGCCACGCCGGACGTTTGGTATCTCAAAGACACGACTAACGACGGCGTGGCCGATGTGCGGCAAAAGGTCTTTACCGGCTTCAAAAAGCTCAACGTCCAGGCCGTCATGAACAACCCGATTTGGGGCCTCGACCACCGCATCTACATCGCGGGTGGCTCGAACGGCGGCGAAATCCAGCGCGTGCCCGGCAGCGAGAGCGTCATGCCCCTGCCGAAGGACTTCAAACCGCTGCCCATCAAGCGAAACGACTTCTCCTTCGATCCCAGCACCGGCGATGTGCGTCTCGAAAGCGGCGGCGCACGCTTTGGCAACACCTTCGATGATTGGGGCAACCGCTTCCTCTGCAACATCCGCAATCCCTGCCAGCACGTCGTCCTGCCGTATCGCTACCTCGCGCGGAACCCGTATCTCGTCGTCCCCAGCGCCCTCAACGACTGCGCCGAGGCCGGCGACCAGCTCCCCGTCTATCGCACCAGCCCACCCGAGCCCTGGCGCGAGTTCCGCGCGAAGCGCTGGGTGCAGGAAGGCAGCCACCTGCCGAAAAGCGAGCTCGTCGGCGCCGGCGTCGTCACATCATCCAGCGGCATCACCATCTATCGCGGCGATGCGTATCCGAAAGAGTATCGCGACTTCGCCTTCGTCGCCGACGTGGCCGGCAATCTCTTCTACCGCATGAAGCTCGTCCCCGACGGCGTCACCTTCAAAGCCGTGCAGGTCGATGGAAACAAAAACTTCTGCACCAGCGACGACCTCTGGTTCCGCCCCGTGAATTTCGTCAACGCCCCCGACGGCTGCCTCCACCTCTGTGACATGTATCGCGAAGTCATCGAGCACCCCTGGAGCATCCCCGACGACATCCACACCGCCGTCGATCTGCTGCGAGGACGAGATCGCGGCAGGATTTGGCGCTTAGCGCCCAAAGTAGTCCCGAGCTTTAGCTCGGACAGCCCCCGTGACGGGCTAAAGCCCCGCACTACTTTGCTAAGCCAAGCGAGCACCACCGACCTCGTCGCCCTCCTCGACCACCCCAACGCCTGGCACCGCGAAACCGCGCAGCGCTTGCTGTTTGAGCGTCAGGACAAAGCGGCGGTGGAGCCGCTGCGAGAGCTGGTGAGGAGTGGGAAGACTGCGCAGGGGAAAGTATGCGCACTTCATGGTTTGTCGTCATTGTCAGCGTTGAACACTGAAATCTTGGATGTGGCTGCTCGTCCACTGAATGGACCTGTTGCCGAGACAGCGGCTGAACTCTACGAACCCTTTGTTCCAGAACTTAAATGGGTGGGAGACCTCACGCAGGACACCTCAAAGCTTCCGTTCGCTCGATTGGCCGCCCATGCAGAAAACCGCGTCGCGATCAAAGCTCTGTTCTCCATGCGGGATCTGACCACCACGGTCGAAAATGGAGCAGGAGGTGCATTTTGGAGCGAGGCCACGAGAAGTGTCGGGAGCAGACTGAATGCAGACTCTTGGTTGCAAGCCATGGTTCTCTCCATCGCTGCTGATCGGGTAGATAACCTGCTCGTGCCCTGGCTTTTTGACGGTCGGAGTTTGGAGTTCGCCAAAGGCGGCACTTTGGTTCCGCAGCTTGCAGGGCTGGTTGCTGCCAAAGGCGATAAATCCAAGCTGGCTGTAATCATGACCGCTTTGAGCAAAGCCGAATTCCCGTCTGACCTGAGATCTCGCATGCTCAAGGCGATGCTCCCGCACACAACCCGATTGTCGATTTCACTGGCCACGGTGTCGTCCAACAAAACCACCAGCACGCGACTTCAGGATATCGGCACTCACGCGATTGGAATCATGAGCGGTTCAAAATCAGCCGAAGAAAAAATTTCCGCACTTCCAGTAGTCACGTCTTTCGCACCTGCCGAACAGGCATTTAGACACATCCGTGGGTTGTTGGTGCCCTCAGAGCCTCAAGATATCCAACTCGCCGCCCTCGAAGCCCTCGGCAGCTACCGTGAGCCTGCCGTCGCTGACATGCTCATCGACGCATGGCCAAAAATGACGCCGGCGCTGCGTGACAAGGCCACCACGATCCTCCTCTCGCGCACAGACCGCATCGCGAAGCTGCTGGATGCCATTGAGGCGAAGAAGATCACGCCCGCACAGCTCAGCGTCGCCGCGAAGGCGACGCTCGGCCGGCAGAAAACGCCCGCGCTGGCCGAGCGCATTGCGAAACTCATCGGCGACGGCTCGTCGTCGAATCGCAAGGAGGTCATCGAGACGTATCTGACGGCGATGCAGGGCAGTGATGCGGGCACTCCTGCCCGCAAGGAAAGCGTGGTCGCGAGCAAGAGTGCCCGCATCACTGGAGACGCCACCCGCGGAGCCAAAATCTACGAAACGGCCTGCATGGTCTGCCACAAGTTCGCGGACAAGGGCAACGATGTCGGCCCGCACCTCGGCACGATCAAGGCGTGGACCGCCGAGCAGCTCGTCACGAACATCCTCGACCCAAATCGCGAGGTTTCGCCGAACTTTGCCCTCTACCTCATCGAAACGAACGACGGACGCACCCTCAGCGGCCTCATCGCCAGCGAGACCGCGGGCAATCTCACCCTCAAACGCGCCGATGGCGGCACGGAAACCGTCTTGCGCAGCGAAATCAAGTCGCTGACGAGTCCGGGCATTTCGCTGATGCCGGAGGGCCTTGAAGCCGCCATCACCCCGCAGCAGATGGCGAATTTGATCGCCTACCTGAAAGCGCCCTGAAGTGATGGCGCGACGGCTCAGGCTTTGCGGAGCTTTTTGAAAAGCATGACCAGGCCTCCGATGCAGCCGCCGACGATGGCACCGATCAGACTGGCGCGCGCGACACTCGCGAAATCAAACGCAAACCCTGCAGGACCCTCGATACGTGGGTTGGCGGCGAGAACGGCATCGCGCCAGTCGGTCACGGCCTTTTCAACGGACTGTCTGTCATCGGGCGACTTCAGATCACCGTTTGCGTAGAGATAGACCAGACGGCCATTGACCGGGACGATCATTCCCGCAATCACGCGCTTCGCGCTGTTGCTCTGGCTGCCGACCTTGGCCGCCACTTTCAGCGCCATGGTGAAGCCCAGACTGCTGGGAGAGTCGCCAAAGCAACCCAGGATGGCGACATCGCTGACACTGAGCGCGGCATCCACGCCGAGCTCGTCCCCCATGCGCTTGGAGGCAGTGCCCAATTGCTTTTCGAGTTCCTGGCCAATCGTGGCCTTCATCTTGTCGAGTTCGGCTTGGGTCTGTTGCTTGAACTCGGCAAATGTGCGCTCGCCGATCTCGCGATCCTCAAGCGAGCGGAGGACTTGAGCGCTGAAGTCACGTTCGGCATTGGCAATCCGTGTCTGTAGATTTGCCGTCGCCGAGAGATCGAAGCGGGCGAGATAACGGTTTGCCGCAGGCAGTGTGGTGTTGGCGAGACGATCCGCCTCCGGATCGCGGCCATCAATGCGATCAAAACCCTCGGGAAAGGGAAGCACGATGCTGCGCCCACCGACCTCAACAGTGGCATGGCGCGCTGCTGATGCTTCCACTGACGCGCCGTCCTCTGCACGGCTGTAGAAGGCTGCGTGACCAATCAGTGCCGTGATGATGAGCGTGGCTCGCATGTCTTTTCGAGCATTCGTGGGAGGCATGAGGAAATCAAGCGATGATCCCGTGCCATCGTGCGCACTCGCTGAAACATGAATCACGCGAAATACGCCGACCGCTCACCCGGTATTCTGCTCCACCATGCGCTTCACACCGTCGATTTCGAGATTCCTTCCTATTGTGCTTTGCCTTCCGCTGATCGCTCATGCCGCACTGCAGGAAACGTGGGAGACGGGCTACCGCAAGGACGACGCCACCGGGGCGCATGTGCTGGGGTATTGGAAGTTCGACGGGGAAGCGGCACTGACGGATGCTTCCGGCAAGGGGCATGATTTGAAACTGGAGGGAGGGGCGCTGAATGGGAAGGGACGGTTCGATGGCGGGCTGGAGTCGTTTCCGGGATTCCCGGTGCAAGACAAGCGTCATGCGGCGATAACGGCGGTGAAGCCGGGGTTGTCGCCGAAGGGGGCGTTCACGCTTGAGATGTGGATCAAGCCGAAGGTGGAGTTTGAGGCGAAGCTGCGCTGTTTCCTGCTGGATAAAAAGTATGTCGATCACACCGACTACCAGTGGCAGATCGGCGAGGCGGACAAAGGCGGGCTGCGGCGGATGTGGGTGGCGCTGGGTTTTGGCGCGGAGTCGAAGACGATCACGTCGCAGCCGCTGAACCTGGCGACGGATGTGTGGCAGCATGTGGCCTTCACTTATGATGGGGCGGGGGATGGCAGGTTTTATCTGAACGGTGTGGCGGCGGGCGGGATGAAGTTGAATGGCTACGGCGAGATTGTGCCGGGCACGAAGGCGCTGAGCATCGGGGATCGGCTCGGCAGCAACTATGGCGGGTTTCCGGGCTTGATCGATGAAGTGCGCATCTGCGATGGCGTACGCAGCTTTGAGCAGGTGACGATGCAGATCGTGAGCAATCGCAACGTGTGGCGGCGAATGGAGACGGCGCGGCCAGTGGATGTCGTGATCACGAATCTACGGCGCGATACGATGAAGGCGGCGAATCTGACGCTGAGCTTCGGCGGCAAGGACGAGAACTTCATCGCGCCGGATCTGGCGGCGGGGAAGAGCTTCACGGCGAAGCACACGGTGAACACCGCGCTGAAGCCGGAGCGTTACACGCTTCGCGCGCGGTTTTCGGTGGGCGATTACGCGACGGAGCAGACGGCGGAGTTTCAGATCGTGCCGCGCATGGCTCCGCGAATGCCGGTGGTGATGTGGGGCGCGGGCGGCGATGAGATCGTGCGGCTGAAGGATATCGGCTTCACACACTTCATCGGCCTGAGCGCGCAGGCGGGGGACATCTGGAAGGATAAGAAGGTGCTGCCGCCGGGGCCGCTGGAGTACATCGCGCGGAATCGTCGCTATCTCGACGAAGCGCTGGCGAACGGAGTGGAAGTGGTGGCGGGCATGTCGCCGGCGAATGTTTTGGAAAGTGATCCGACGAATCTCCGCGTGGATCGGGCGGGGAAGCCGTATGCGCGGCAGGACATCTGCGCGTCGATGCCGGAGTTCGCGAAGTTTTTCCAGAACGTGGGCCAGAGCGCGGCGAAGGCGTATGGCGATCATCCGGCATTCACGTCTGCACTGATCGACACGGAGGTGCGGGACAACAACAACGTCAGCTTCAATGCGGTGGACTTGGAGAACTACCGCAAGTTTGCCAACGCGGAGATTCCTGCCGAGGTGACGGCGAAGTGGGGCGTGGACTGGACGAAGCTGAAGGATTTTCCGGCGGACCGTGTGGTCGCGGATGACAACCCGATCCTGAAATACTACCGCTGGTTCTGGACGGTGGGCGATGGCTGGAACGCCCTGCACTCCGCGCTGAACACGGGCGTGAAGAGCGCGGGGCGGCGGGATTTGTGGACGTTTTTCGATCCGGCGGTGCGGCAGCCGAGCATCAGCGGCGCGGGTGGCAATGTGGATGTGATCTCGCACTGGACCTACACCTATCCCGATCCGCAACGCATCGGCATGTGCGCGGATCAACTCTTCGCGATGAGCGCTGCGAGCGGCAAGAACCAGCGCGTGATGAAGATGACGCAATTGATTTGGTATCGCTCGCAGACAGCGCCCATCGGCCAGAAGGTGCCGGGCGACGCGGTGGCGTGGCAGGATCATGATCCGGACGCGGCTTACATCACGATTGCGCCGATGCACTTGAAGGAGGCGCTATGGACGAAGATCGCGCGACCGATTCAAGGCATCATGTATCACGGCTGGCAGTCGCTGGTGCCGACGGACAGCACGGGTGCGTATCGCTACACGAATCCGAACACCGTGCACGTGCTGCGCGATTTGATTCACGATGTTATCGAGCCACTGGGGCCGACGCTGATGGCGATCCCGGATGAGCGCAGTGAGGTGGCGTTCTTGGAGAGCTTCACGTCTCAGATGTTCGCGCATCGCGGCGGTTATGGGTCGAACATGGATTGGGCGACGGATGTGTGGCTGGCATTGCAACACGCGCATGTGCAGACGGACATCGTGTTTGAGGAGACGCTGATCAAAGGCGGCTTGAGCGGCCGCAAGGTGCTGGTGATGCCTTACTGCGATGTGTTGTCGAAGTCAGCGGTGACGCGCATTCAGGACTGGCAGAAGAAAGGCGGCAAGATCGTGGCCGATGAGTTTCTGTGCCCGGCTTTGAAGGCCGACTTAACGTTGCAGAGCTTCAAGCGCTTGAAAAAGGCCGAAGAGGACAAAACGAAGGTGCTGGAGCTGGCGAAGGCCGTGGGTGGCTTCGGGCTGCCGCAGAAGGTGATGTGCAGCAACCCCGAGATCATCGTGCGCACGCGGAAGTTTGGAGACACGCTGTATGTTTTCGTCGTAAACGACAAACGCGAGTTCGGCAACTACGTCGGCCAGCATGGGCTGGTGATGGAGAACGGGCTGCCGTCGACCGGCGTGATCAGCCTGAAAGCGGAGTCGGCCAATGTTTATGAGCTGACCGGAACGCAATTCATCGTGCCGAAGCGCGGCGAGGATGGCAGCATGAGTTGGCCGGTCGATCTCGGGCCGTGCGATGGCCGCATCTTCATGATCACGCCGAAGCCGCTGCTCGGAATCAAGCTTGAGGTGCCCGAGAGCGCCACTGCGGGGAACACGGCTTCGGTCAATGCCACGCTTACCACCACGCAGGACGCGCCCATGAAAACGATCGTGCCGATGCGGGTGGACATCCGCGATGCCAACGGCAAGTCGGCCGAGGGTTCCGGCTTCTATGCGGCGGAGAATGGATTGCTCACACTCGATCTAAACATTGCGAGCAACGATGATCCTGGCGTTTGGGAAATCCGCGTGAAGGAACTCGCCTCCGGCATGGAGGCGGTAAAGTGGATGTGTGTCGCGAAGTGAAGAAGGCGGGCTGTCGGCCTACTTTTTCTGAGTCAGATCGACTGGCGCGAGCGGTGGAGCACCGAGCGATGCCTCGACGGCACTTAGTGCCGGAGCCAACGGGGCGACAAGGGGTTCAGTGGGTTCTTGCGAAGTCGTCGGCGCGGGCAGCGGACCAGAAGGAGTGGCGCTGGTCACTACCACACTCTGCGCGGGCGCTGGTGTGGCTGCTGGCGTGCCGACGGGTTCGGTCACGGCAGGTTCAGGCAGCGGAGCGACCTCGACATTCACTGGCAGGTCGGAGGCATTGGTGACAAGCGGTCGGGCGACCAGCAGTGCGGCTGGCATTTCCTTGTCCACGCTCCCACGGCCAAAGGGAAGCGGCTGCGGCTTGGATTTTGCGTCGTTGTAGGCGGCGATCAACTCGGGCTGATCAAAGGCGCGGAACTCGCTGGGCGCACCCTCGTAGGTGCCGTAGCGCTGGATGTTCCATGAGTCTTGGCTGAAGTGGCGATACGGCACGCCCGAGGGATCCTGCACCAGTGCCACCGCATGCCTGGCGATGTATTGCTGGAGGCGCAGCGTGTTGGTTTGATGCAGTTCATGCCCCGTGTCGTTGACCACCACCACCACGCGGCTTTGCTTGTTCAGATATTGCAGGAGCGCTGCGCTCTCGGGCAGACCTTCATCGGTCAGGTCTTGCTGGAAGTAGAAAAGGCGACGCGGTCTGCCGTCCCCGGTGCGAAGAGTAATCATGCAAGCAGACGATGGGTGTGAGCGCGACGCCTGTGCCTTGCCCGCCGCGAGAGGATCGAGAGGAATCTCACCCGGCGTCACGACTGCCGGAGCCGAGTCATCGGTCGGCATTAGCTCGACGGACTCGACGATGTGACCGGTACGCGCGGCGATGGCCATCAGCATCGGCAACGCACCCTGCATCGCCTGACCGGAAGGCAGGTGCTCCGCTGAGTCGGGTCTGGCGCTAGTCTTCAAGACGGAGGCTGTTGAGGCCCGCAGCGCATAGATGGTATCCGCCATCACGCCAGCAGGGACGTCCGCGAGCTTCGGTAGGTCAATGCATGGGGCCGTGCCGCACACGACGTACGTTTCGGCATTTGGGAAGAGCAGGTGCGAGAAAATGAAATCGGGGCCACCAAATGGCTGGAAGACAACAGGCGTGGAGTCCACATCAGCCACCTCGGTTGCGGCCCACTTCCGGACCTTTATTCCGCGCTTGGAGCCGAACTCCGTCCACATCGCCTCCATGCCCGTCTTGTGGGAGCGCCAGAAATTCTCGCTGCGCCATTGCTTGTTTGTGTCCTGGTCGGGCAGGGCGGACAAGCCCGCCAGCAATCGAGCGGCATCGTTGACCTCCTTCGCCTCGGGCGTGAGATCGGCGACTGTTGGCTCTGGGTAGAGTTGCTCGAGGTCAGCCTTTTTCTCGGACTTTTCGGATTTGGCGAGATCAGCCAATTGGCAGTTGGTCAGGGTCAGTCCTAGCAGGCTCAAAAGCGTCATCTGACCGAAGGTTTGCCGGGGAAAGGTGTGTGGGTTTAATTTCATATATTATACTTTTGATAAATACTATCATAAAGTTTGCATGAGTTAAAGGAAATTCTTCAGAATCAAGAAACACACGCACCTGTCCCCTACACTGCTCCACCCCAAAGTGGCACAAGTCGCATTTTGCACTCACGGAGACGCAATCGAGCGGGCCTACAGTTCAGGCTGGCGGGCGCAAATCGCTACTCGGTTGCGGCGAAGGTGATGTTTGCGATCTGGGCTTTTGCCACGGCGTTCAAGGCGTCCACGATGCGTTCGTATCGAACATCACGTTCGGCCTGCACCGCTACGAGCACGATGTCCTTCTGCTGATCGGCGGCGGCCTTGAGGCGTTGCAGCGTGGCAGTCAGGCCGGGCAAGGCCTTGCTGGTCGGCGGGTCGAATACTTCTTCGTTGAGGGTGACCGAGCCGTCCTCATTCACTCCGAGCGTCACCTCGAGGTCAGGGGTTTTGATCTGGGCGTCCACCGCCTTGCCCGGTAGCTTTCCGGACAAAAGACCCTCCGTCTTCATCGCCCCGGCCATCACCATGAAGAAGAGCATGATGACAAAGACGACATCAATCATGGGTGCGATCTGGAAACCAAGGGCTGGCTGGTCGGAGCTTGATAGAGCCTTCATCTCGCATTTTTTACCACGACCTCAACTCCAGAGTCGAGAACGAAATCGGGACTACTAGGAGGTGAGGACGATTTCCTCATCGAAGCGAAGAACGGCCCGTACGAATTTGGGGCGAGCCAAAGGCTCGCCCCAATCAGGAAAAGTACCTTGTTTTGGAGTGCCTCTGTCAGAGCATCTCGGCCACGAAGGAGCGCTCATCGACGAGTTCCTTGTTCGTGGCGGCGATCTTCGATTTGGCGAAATCGTCCATCTCGTAGCTGGTGATGACTTCGTAGCTGCCAGGAGTGGTCGTACGCACGGGCATGCCGGCCCAGACTTCGGGGTCGAACCCGTAGAGGCCGTTGCTCTTCACGGCGATGCTGTGGATGGCTCCTGCTGTGACAAGCGAGCGGACGTGATCGACGAGGGCGTTCGCAGCGGAGGCAGCGGAGGAGGCACCGCGAGCTGCGATGATGGCCGCGCCGCGTTTGCCGACCGTTTCACAGAAGGGACCTTCGAGCCAAGCTTGGTCATTGATGACCTGCGCAGCGGGTTTGCCGCCGATGGTGGCGTGCGCGAAGGCGGGGAACATCGTGGGGCTGTGATTGCCGTAAATGAAAATGTCCTTCACTTCGGTAAGGTCCACGCCAGCCTTCTGGGCGAGCTGGGTCTGCGCGCGGTTTTGATCGAGGCGAACCATCGCGGTGAAGCGGTCGGGCGTAAGGCGTTTGGCCTGCGAAGCGGCGATCATGCAGTTCGTGTTTGCCGGATTGCCGACGACGGCGATGCGGGCGTCATCCGCTGCGACGGCATCAATGATCTTGCCCTGCTCGATGAAGATTTTGCCGTTGTCCTTGAGCAAGTCGGCACGCTCCATGCCGGGGCCGCGCGGTTTGGCACCGACAAGAAGGCACCAGTTGGCGTCCTTGAATCCGACAGCAGGATCGCTGGTCTGCACGATACCCTTGAGCAGCGGGAAGGCGCAGTCGTCCAGTTCCATCGCCACACCAGCCAGTGCTGCCAGCGGCTTCTCAAACGGAGCCTCGATGAGCTGGAGGATCACCGGTTGATCAGGGCCGAACATGGCACCGGAAGCGATGCGGAAGAGGAGGGCGTAACCGATCTGACCGGCGGCTCCGGTGACTGCGACTTTAATGGGGGCTTTCATAGTGAAATACGGGGTTTGAGAGTGGAGGGCGATGGTGGCGAATGCGAGCAGTGCTGCAACCGGATTTCCCTCGCCGAGAGCATTCGTGCCGCGATATTCGCCTCTTTGAAGCCCAAGCGCTCGCGCACCCGCTAGCCGCGTCGGCGCTCGAGCAACGAGAGCATGAAGAAAGACAAGATCAGATTCATCTGCTGCCGCACGGGAAGATCGACGAGCAGATCCAGCCTGAAACGACCCTCGAGAAACGCGGGCAGCTTTGTCAGCCGCATGGAGGGCGTGCCCGCCGTTGCAGAGGTAGCGGCATAGCTGGGATGAAAAAGCCACAGCGTGATCAGCCCTAGAAAGGGGATCTGCCCGAATATTCCGTCCATCACCTTCGCAAAGGGATTCTCCTCCGAGACCACGAAGTCAGGAACCGCATCGCCAGGATTGAAAACATCGTAGTGCGCACGCCACAGCGAACGCCAGCCTTTGCGCCCGACGGATCCGATTGCCTCGCCCGCCGCATCGGTGAAGGCGTAGCGCGCGGACCAGTCGATCACACGATCCGCCCGGATCTCGCCCAGCTTGGTCGCTCGCGTGCTATCGGTGAAAAGTTCCACATGCTCACGGAACTTGAAGAGCCGCTGCCGCACATGCATCACTTCACGGCCCGTCGCGTCCCGTACGATCACTTTCGGGGCGAACGTGAGAATCTTGAAGTGAAACGTAAGCGGCCATGCCACGCCGCCGAGTACCGGCTCCAGACGGTCAGACGATGGGACAGTCGGTCGGGGATCTGTCTGCGGTGGAGCGTACGGATTGATCGGATCGGAGTTCATGCGCGAAGAGACTCCGCCGCTGCCGCGCCATTGCCAGAGGAAAGTGGACACCCATCCTGATGCCGAGCGTCATGTCTGTCGTGATGAATCACGATGGCCTCGAGGCTGCGGGCAAGGTGCCCCCGCCGTTGGCCAGAGTATCAGGCCACCTGAATCTTTGCAGCAACCCGCAGCCTGCTAGCGTAACAGCAGTCAGCAGAAAATCGTTTCAATTCTCAATCCAACATACCGTCCGAACCAGTGGCGGCGTTTAACTTCTGGCTACATGCCAAGACAAAACCCAGACAAAATGACAACCATGAAGAAAACCCAGTTCTTGAAAACCGCCGTGCTGCTCGCCGGCTTCGCTGCCGGCAGCCTCGCGCACGGTCTCGATCAACCCAAGATCACGGTGGACGAATTCCGTGCGAAACTGAAGAAGGACGAGAGTCCGCTCCCCGCCAATGGCCAGCTCCAGATGAGCTACGCCAACGTAGTGGACAAAATCTTGCCGAGCGTGGTGACCATCACCGCCACGGGCAAGTCAAAAGGTCACATGGATGGTGTACCACAACTTCCTGGTGGACTCCCGCCGGGGATGGAGCCCTTCTTCCGCCGCTGGTTTGGACTGCCCGAGGAGGGTGAAGATGGGGGCGAGAGCAATCCTTTTGACGAGCAGGAGGAGCAGGAGCGCCCACGCCGCCGCCAAGGTCCGGGCGGCCAGCGTCCCGCACCGAAGGCGGCTCCCGACCAGCGTCTCGGAGTCGGCTCAGGGATGATCATCTCGGCCGACGGTTACATCCTGACCAACAACCACGTCGTCGAGGGAGCGACCAAGCTCGAGGTCGCCGTGGATCAGGCAAATGGTGCCACGAAAACCCATATTGCCAAAGTCGTTGGGCGTGATCCGCTCACCGACGTGGCCTTGATCAAGATCGACGTGGCCAACCTCCCCCCCGCCACAATCAGCGACAGCGCCAAGCTCCGCGTGGGCGACATCGTCCTCGCTGCTGGCGCACCGATGGAACTGGCCCACTCCGTGACGCAGGGCATCGTCAGTGCCTTGGGCCGGAGTGACATCGGCATCGTGCGCGAGGGCGGGATGCGCGGATTTGAAAACTTCATCCAGACCGATGCCTCCATCAATCCGGGCAACTCGGGCGGCCCGCTCGTCGATGCTCTGGGCCGCGTGGTGGGCATCAACACCGCGATCTTCTCCCGCTCCGGCATGAATGCCGGCATCGGCTTTGCCATCCCCATCAGCATGGCCCTCGGCGTCGTCGAGGATTTGCTCGACGACGGCAAGGTCTCGCGTGGCTTCCTCGGCGTGCAGATCAAGGATCTCGACGCCGAGACCGCCAGGGATCTCGGCCTCACCGAGCAAGGCGGAGCGGTTGTCATGATGGTCGGCAGTGACTCACCCGCAGGCAAGGCGGGCGTGGAAGTCGGCGACGTCATCGTCAGCGTCGCGGGCAAGCGCGTGGACAATAGCGCCGCCCTCCGACTCATCGTCAGCGGCAACAAGCCCGGTGCCCAGATTCCCATCGAGGTCATGCGGGAGAAAAAGAAGGTCACCTTGAATGCCACACTCGAATCCCTGCCCGAGGAGGCTCTCGCTGGAGTCGGCCCTGGATCACCCATGCCGAAAGGTGGTGGCGGATCATCCGAATTGATCGACGGCGTGACCGCGCAAAACATCACACCTGCGCTCGCTGAGAAATTCGAGGTCGAGAAAGGAATCGAGGGCATCATCGTCACTGAAGTGGACCCCGACAGCAGCGCAGCCGCCGTCGGACTGAAGGAAGGCGACGTCATCCAGGCCATCAACCGCCAGCCCGTGAAGAACATCGGCGAGGCCAAGGCACAGGTGAAAGGCAACAAGCAAACCGTCTTCCTCAAGGTTCACCGCAAAGGCGACACCATGCTCTTTGTGGTCCGCGATTGATCCACAAACGCGGAACAAGTGATCCAAGCCCACCGAGACGATCGACGATCAGTTTTAACGGCTGCGGAGCGGTTGATGGCAAGAGATGAGTCGGACGCATCGTGGTCTCCACAACCATGAAACGCCGAACTTTTCTCCACACGGCCATCGCCGCCTCCGCATCGGGCGTGGCGCTCTTGCCTGACTCATCGCAGGCGGCAGCGTCCAACGTGCGGATCCGCAAGAGTCTGAAGTGGGGAATGGTGAAGGATCAGACCGGCTCGCTGTCGGAGCGGTTCGGAAAACTAAAGCGCTGCGGTTTCGCGGGCGTGGAACCAAGCTTCAGCCAGGTGAAGGACGCTGCGGAGTGGATCGCCGCTAGCAAGGAGACGGGGATCATCATCGACTGCGTGGTGAGTCCGAGCACCGATGGTATCGAGAAGGCGGTCGATCTTTGCAAGCAGCTTGGCGGCGACAGCATCCTCATCGTGGCGCGGCTCGACCCGAAGAAATCGTTCTGGGATAACTGGAAGGAAACGCAGTCGGCCATCAAGGCCGCCGCGCCGCACGCGGAGAAGCAGCAGATCAAGCTGCTGATCGAGAATGTTTGGGCCAGCTTTCTCGTCAGCCCGCTCGACATGTTGCGCTACGTCGATGAGATCGCGCATCCGTGGGTGGGGGTGCATTACGACGTGGGCAACATCATGCGCTGGGGCGTGGCCGAGCACGGCATCGAGGTGCTGGGCAAGCGCATCGGCAAGCTCGACATCAAGGAGTACCATCTCGACAAGGCGATGAAAGTAGGAATGCTCCAGGGCTTCGACGTGCCCATCGGCACGGGCAGCATCAACTGGACCGGCGTACGCTCCGAGTTGGCCAAGATCGAGTTTACCGGCTGGGCCGCCGCTGAGGTGAAGTCCGGCGACTGGGGCTACCTCGCCGAGGTGGCGCAGCGGATGGATAATGTGCTGGGGTTGGTGTAGCTCAACCCATCAGGCCCACGTTCTTCATTCCCGCATCCGGGAAAACCACCTTCGCCTCCGCATCGCTAAGACCAAGCGAGCCGCGTAGCACTTCGGCGAAGACATCGCGAAAGTCGGTCTCGGGTTTGATGCCGCCGGGCCCCAGAGGATTGCTCTCGTCCGTTGCCTCTGTTGGCCAGGGGCCGAGGATGCGGCCGCCTTTCACGCGATCGCCGAGCGCCATGAACGTGAAGCCGCGTCCGTGATCGGTGCCTAGCGAGGCGTTTTCATAGATGCGCCGGCCAAACTCGGTGGTGATCATCACCGTGTAGCTTGCGCGATGACTCTTCAGGTCGGTGTCAAAAGCGGCGATGCCCTCAGCCAGCGTCTTGATCTTCTCGGCTTGCGAGCCGCTCGCGGTGCCCTGGAAAAAATGCGTGTCCCAACCGCCGAGGTCAACGCACGCCACCTCGAGGCCGACGCGCGCCTTGATGAGCCGTGCGATCTCGCTCAGGCCGCTGGCGAAGTTGTCCTCCTTCGCATACTCGGCCCCGTGCTCAGGCGTGTAGCCCTTGCCTTGCAACGCGGAGACGCGCTTGAAGAGATCGAGCGTCTCCGTCCCGCGCTCGCCGAGCATCGTGATATCCGCGCCGTAAAGTGTGCGCAGCGCGGCGACGATGGCGTCGGGATCGCCCGACGGAGCCTTGATGGCGATGTCGTTGATGTGCTCCAGCACGCTGACGGACGGCGCGCCACGCAGCGACTCGGGCAGCGCAGTGCCAATGGCGATGGCGGAGAGCGGCGATTGCTTCTTCCCACCACGGGCACGCAGGTACCGTCCGAGCCATCCGCCGCCTGCCACCTGACCAGTCGCCGAGTCGCCATGCTCCATCTGATCCTGGCATTCAAAGTGGGAGCCGGTGTTGTTGTCGAGCCCCACCGCTTGTACCGCGCCGAGTCGGCCTTCCTTGAACACGCCCTCAAGAGGCTGCATCGCCGGATGCAGCGCGTAGTGATCCGTCAGCTTGATCGATGCATCGCTTCCGGAGCCCGGCCGCTTGATCGCGAGCGTGGGCCGCTGGCGGTAATAAGTGTCATTGGAATACGGCACCCACATGTTCAGCGTGTCCGCCCCGCCGCGCAGGAAAACGCAGACGAGCGTGTGGGTAGCCTCCTTCGCCGCCGCAGCCGTGGCGGCGAAGGCGAGTTGTGAGAAGAGAGCGCGGCGGGTTAATATTGGCATGGTGGTGAACCGGTTAGATTTGGTGAATGCCAATTATTTCATCTCCTGGCCGCGCATTGCGAACCAGATGACGGCGGAAACGTAGGAAGGACCGCTTTCCAGAAATCACTCTTTGCACAGCCCCGTCCTTGGATTTGCGAATCAAATACCAAATGAAAGATCCATAACGCTGAAATCCCACGGGCATGAGGTATTCGAGGCAAACATCATCATGTGAAAATCTTCCTCTGGCTTTCTTCGCCTCGGCAATCATCGCCGTGCCAAATCGGTCTTTGTGAAACGCCTGCAATTCTGCGACTGCGATGCCTTTCACGCAATCAAATGAGGATGAGGCAAGCACTTTCTGAGTCGCCAGCTTGCTCAGATCGCTTTTGTTCAGCCCGTTTCGATAGTCTGGCCGCCATCCGTACACGATGACCGGAACTCTGTTTGATGGAGTTGGCTCGTTCGCTAAGGCCTGCTTCAGCGGCAGCAGCAACACAACAGCAAGCGCCAGCGTGCTACAATTGCCCATGCTTGCAAAGCTCTCTGTGGTGAATGCTTTCATTTCAGCACCTCTGAAATGCCGGACTCGCGAGGATGAGTCCGACAGTTTGTTTGGATTCGGCGGCATATTCTGGCGACGCATCTTTCTTGGCTGGCTGTGGGAGCGCGATGGCGGCCAGCTCTTTTTCCGTTGGTTTGCGGCCTATTAAATGGCCGAACCACGTCGCTGCGTCCGGCTCTTTCCTCTTCTCGGTGCGCAGCGCTTGGATGAGTGGATTGAGATTCACGCGAGCACCGGGTTGTTTTCCACCAGCGAGGGCGAGAGAGAAATTCCAGCGCCACATGAGTGTGCCCATCCAGGGCAGCTCCTCGTCGGGATAGCCGTCGGGCGTGGGATACTGGAAGAGGCCGTGGCCCATGCGTTGCAGCGGTTCGAGCACGCTCTTTTCGGCGCTCGTGTCGGCGGCGATGGCCCGGAGAGCCGAGACGATGAACTTGAACGGTCGCTTCAAGAGCTGGCCGCGACTGGCGGCGAACTCGTCGGACTCCAAGATCACGCGCAGCAGGCTCTTGATGTCGCCCTGGGTCTTCGTGAACTCGGCCGCCACGCGGTTCACGATGCTCTCGGGAGGCGTGTAGCTGATGAATCGGTGGCAGAGCTTCGTGGCGATGAACTTCGCGGTGCTCGGATGGCTGCACACGATGTTCACCAGTTGATCGAGATCCTTTTCTCCTCCGCCAGCGGTGATGGTGGTGCCGAGCACAGTCTTCGCGCCGTCGTCGTGCCAGTCGGGCTTGAAGAAGCTCTCGCCTTGGTTCAGCGCGAAGACGCGCTTCGCATCGAAGGTCCAGCCACTCAGGCAACGTGCGGCTTCGCGCACATCGTCCTGCGTGTAGCCGCCGTGGACGCCGAGTGTGTGCAGTTCCATGAGCTCGCGCGCGTAGTTTTCATTCGGCTTGTCGTCGGTCTTCTTGCGCACCTTGTTCGACTTGCCGTCGAGATAGACGAGCATCGCCGGCGAGGTGGCGGAGGCGCGGATGAGATCGTGGAAATTGCCGAGTGCGTGCTTGCGGATGACGTCGCGGTCGTCGCTCGGCTTGAGATAAATGCAGTCGCCCTTTTCGAGGTCGATGTTGAGGTGGTCGGTCCAGAACTCGACCATGACCTCAAAGAGCTGCCGTCGGCTGTAAACCGCGCGCAGCAGAGCGTGGCGCGTGAGTTCATCCCGCAGCACGGGTTTGCGAAACTCGTACGCGTCGCCGGCCGCAAAGTAGAGCGACTCGAAGCGCTCGGCGCGCAGATCGCAGGCGTTGTCGGGGATCGCTTTGGGGTTCAACTGCTCCTCGATCCACGCCTCGCGGCCCATTTCCTTCACGTGCTGCACATCACCCGGCCAGGGACCGAAGGCGGCGCGCGAGAGCAGATGAAAAACAGGATCGATCTCCGCGCTCTCCGGCACGGCGAGATGATCGGGCACTGTCTCGCCGAGCAATTGCGTGATCTGCCGCGTGGCCTGATCGCAGCCCGCGAGCGCGACCGCGCTTCCGCCGAGAGCGGTGGCTTTGAGCAGCGATCGACGGGAAGTGTTCAAGCCAGGATCGCGGGTTGGGGGACAGCGGGAGTTTCATTTTTCACGAACCAAGACCGCACACTGATGCCCCAGCCCATCACGGCGATGAGCGGCAGAACGAGCACCCAGCCGACCATCGGCAGCAGCGCGGAGCCGACGAGAACGAACCCACCGCGCATCGTCTGCTTCCACGGATTCGCATCGCCGAGGTAGGGCCAAACTTTGCGACCAATGAAAGTGGCCAGCCCATCGGCACTGGCGAAGCCCCAGAGCAAAAGCACGGTGAGCGGGATGACACCGGCGAGCCCCGCTTTGCCGAGCTTGCTCATGATCGCGATGGTGATGAGCCGCGGCACGATGCCGATGAGGATTGATTTCAAATTGCCGCCGGCAGCGACTTGCGCACGCTTTTCAGCCGCAGCGGGCCAGAGCGCCTGACCACAGAGCCAGAGTGAGGGGAGAGCGATGATGAATCCGGCGGCGATTGCCACCCACATGAAGATTGTCGAGATGAGCATGGTCGAGTTTGCGTGATGGGTTGCTTGATGGCGGGTGTAACGCCAACGCCCCGTCGGTGGTAACAGACTATTTGTCCCGCCCCCTGTCCGGGGCGTCATGTCGAGCCGAGCGAAATCCAGCGTTTACATCCGCGCGCGGACTGTTCATCATGGGCGCATGAACCGCCGTCTTACCCTCGCACTCCTGTTGTCGCTGTCCGGTCTGGGCACCATTCCCGCCCAGCAGCCTGATCAGATCAAGCTCCAGCGCATCCATGAGAAGCTGGAGACGCAATGGCCCATCGCCGTGATGGTGCCGCCGGATGAGACCGGGCGCGAGTTCCTGGTGCTGCAACGCGGTCAGGTGATCATCCTGCCAAAGAAGGAGGGCGGGGACGCAACGCTGTTCCTAGACATGAGCGCACGCGCGATGGAAGCGAAGGACGGGAAATTCGAGGAGGGCGTGAACGGCTTTGCCTTTCACCCGAAGTTCAAGGAAAACGGCCTGTTCTTCCTCTACTACACACAGCAGAAGCCGAAGCGGCTTGTGGTGTCGGAGATGAAGGTGTCGGGCGCGAATGCGGACAAGGCGGACCCCGCCACCGAGCGCGTGATCATCGAGTGGCCACTCGTGAACTGGAACCACCACGGCGGTAACATCGTCTTCGGCCCGGACGGCTACCTCTACGTCGGCATCGGCGACAACTCGAAGCGCAACGACGAGCTGCGACTGGCGCAGAATCCGGCGTCGCTTAATGGAAAGATCCTCCGCCTCGACGTGAACTCGCGGGATTTCATCAACAGCTACGGCATCCCGGACGACAACCCGTATGCGAGCGGCGTGAATGCGCTGCCGCAAATCTGGGCCAGCGGCATCCGCAACCCGTGGGGGCTGAGCTTCGACGACAAGGGCCGTTTCTGGTGCGCCGACGTGGGACAGGATCTTTATGAGGAGATCAATTGGATCGTAAAGGGCGGCAACTACGGCTGGAGCTATCGCGAGGGAGCGCATCCGTTTGCACTGCGCACCGATGCGCCGCCCGCCGAAGCGAAACTCATCGATCCGGTGTTCGAGTACAATCACGGTGAGGGGCTGAGCATCACCGGTGGCATCGTTTATCGCGGCGACAAGGTGCCAGCGCTCAAGGGTGCGTACATCTACGGCGACTTTGTGATCGGCAAGATCTGGGCGCTGCGTGTCGGCGACGACGGCAAGGTGCAAAAGAACGAGCTGATCTACACCAGCCCGCAGACACCGGCGGCGAGTGAAAAGAAGAAGCCGACCGTGCTGGTGAAGCCCACGGCCTTCTGCGAGGACGTGAACAAGGAAATCCTCGTGCTCGACTGGAACGGCGCGATTTACCGGCTGCAGTAGGCGTCTCCGGTGAGCGGGCTTACTGGATCGTGACCGGCGTGCCGACGGTCACGACGCCGAACAGCGTCTTCGCCATCTCGAGCGGCAGGCGGATGCAGCCGTGCGAGGCGGGGAAGCCAGGGTCGGGTATGGGGCCGGCGTGCATGCCGACACCCCAGCTCGTGATGCGCATCCAGTACGGCATCGGCGCACCCATGAAGCGACCGCCTTTCGGAATGCCCTCTCGCCCGGCGGCGGCATCGCTGTCCACGATGTCGCCCGCTCCATCGACGATCATGCCGTACTTGTTCGAGTGCTTGTCCACGATCTTCTCCATGATGCGAAATGAACCGCGCGGCGACGGATGGCTTGGTTTTCCCGTGGCCACATAGGTCCAGCCGATCTGCTCCCCCGCGCGGTAGATGCGCGCCTTTTGCTCGGCGAGGGAGATCGCGATGGACACCGCGCCGGGCCCGCCCGTGTCCTGCCATTCAAACAGCGGACGCTCCGGGTGCTCCCCCGGTTTCACCGTTTCAGCGCGCTTGATTTCGAGTTGTGGGGCGCTGCACGCACACAGGAGCGCGGCGAGCGTGGGCATGAGTACACGGATCGATTTCATGGCTTGAGGCGATGAAGCGGCTCGCTGGCCTGCGGGGCACTACGGCCGCTTGTTCCAGTAGATCTTTACGTTCTTCGTCCGGCGTCCAGCGGCGATGATGTCGAGCTTCTTGTCACCGTCGAGGTCTGTCACGACTGCGTCCTCGCAGGCCATGAGATTATCGTCGATGAGCGTCTGCTGCCAACCGCTGCCGTCTTCCTTGGTCGTGGACAACAATTTCACGCCCACCTTTGGCCCGATCTTCTGCATCGAGCGCCAACCGACGACGATCTGGCGGTTGTTGATCCCGAGCAGGTCGTGGCAGGCGATGGCGTGGCCGTCGGCCAGCGTGTCATCGAGCACCGTGCGCTTCCACTCGCCGTTCTTCGGACCGTCCGGCGGCGGCGTATAGATGCAGAGTTGGTTGCCGTGCATTGGCTCGATGGTGGCCACATACGGCTGCCCGCCACCAAACATGCCGTAGCGCACCTCGCCCGCGCCCTTGAGGTCGCCGGAGTGCTTTGCGATCCATTGCGTGCTCCAGCCGTGGTCGGTCGGCGTGAGGCGCACGACGCCCTCCTTACCGCAAAGCAGCAGTCCCTCCGCCTCACCGGCGGGCGCGGGGACGATGTCAAAGTTGTGTGTCATGTGCATCGCATCGTTCAGGAGTGACGTGTTCCAGGGCTGCTTCGGGTCCGAGGGCATGTGGTAGGCCAGGACTTTCACGCCCGCGCCTTCGCCGTTCTTGTTCCCGCGCCCGTGCAGCGGCACCACCACGAGATCGTAGCGCCCGCCGCGCCCGCGCACCCATTTCATGCGGTGCGTGGTCGGCTCATGCGTCAGCTTCACCGGCTCCCAGCGTTGGGTGCGGTCAGCTGGCGGGATGAGATAAAAAACGGCACCGCTGTTCTCCGTGTCGCCGGGATTCCACTCCGCGCCGACGGCGATCTCGCACTTCCCATCGCCGTCGATGTCGCGCGCGGCGATGCAGACATTGTCCTTCTCGGTGAGTGACTCGGCGATGATGTGCTTCGTCCAGGTTGGATTCTCGTACCAGACGATGAACTTCTTGTCGGCCAGCAGGATGTCAGTCTTCCCGTCGCCATTCACATCCGCGACGGCGAGGCCGTAGCCGATCTCGATGGCGGCGTCGATTTCCTGCGCTTGAAACACAGGCGTCTGAGCGGGGGCGGAAACTAGAGCTGCGAGAGCAAGAGAGAGGATGGCGGTTCGGATCATGCGCAGAGTTTTTCAGAAACCCGCGCGCGAGGCAAGCCCGATCCCGGCGAAATCCGCGAAAACGATCAACCCCAGGCCAGCGTCACTTTCTGCCCGTGCTCGGCATGCGCCGGGTTCAAACTGCGCAGCTCAAGATCCATGCCGTCTTCTCGAACCGTTGCGCGCACCCAGCCGTTCGGGCGTTCCTTGCCGAAGACATAGGCCACTGGCGGGAGATTGACCTCGTGCAGGCCCGTCTTGTCCCCGTTCTTCACGCCCCAATTGTGCGTGTGCCCGTAGAACAGCGCCTTCACTTTCTTGTGCGATTCGAGCACGGCGAGGAGGGCGTCGCTGTCCGCCAGACCGGTCTTCTTCTTGCCCTCGGCCACGGGGCCCTGGGGATTGTGGTGTACCATGATCACCGTCGGCTTGTCGCTCAGCCCGGCGATTGTGCGGTCGAGCCACGCGAGCTGCGCCTCGCCTAGCGCGCCCGGCGTGCTGTTGATCTTGTCCAGCGAGTCGAGCAGCACCCAGTGGATGCGCGCGCTGGACACCACGGACACCTGCTTCTGCGCCACAGGCTTCTTTTCCTCCACCAGGGAGAGATCGAGCGTGGTGCAGTTCGTCATGAATGTCTCGCGGTTGTCGTGATTCCCTAGCGTGAGATGGACCGGCAGTCCCGCGTCGCGCAGCGGCTGCATGAGGCTGACGAGCGCGCCGTAGTCGCCCGACTGGCCGTCGAGATACGCCAGATCCCCGTTCACCATCACGCCGAAGGGCTTCTCCTTTTCCTTCAAGGCCTGCGCCACGCAGCGCTTCAAGTTCTCCCCCATGCATGCGCCGCGCACTTCCAAGGCCAGATCCTCGGCGATGTGCGTGTCGGAGAAGAGCACCCACGTCTCACCGCCCTGCGCATCCGCAGCCGTCAGCGCCCTCGTGGACATGAACCCGAGGCCTGCGCCGGCGCATTGTTTCAGCCAGTCACGGCGCGTGGAGGTCGGAGGGAGATGGATGGGCATGGCGGAGTGGGGTTGGGTGTTCGGGGTTCAAAGCGCGACGCAATTATTTACGTTCCAAAGTAGCGATCTCCTGCGTCGCCCAGACCAGGGACGATGTAGCAGCGGTCATTCAGCCCCGCATCGATGGCGGAGGTGAAGATGGGAACATCAGGATGCGCCGAGCGAAAGGCCGCGATGCCCTCCGGCGCGCTCACCACGCAGACCAGTCGTAGCCGGTCAGCGCCAGCCGCCTTCAATTGCCGCGCTGCTTCCACCGCGCTGCCGCCGGTCGCCAGCATCGGATCGAGCAGGAAAACCTCCGCGTCAGCCAGCGTCGCGGGCAGCTTGGCGTAGTAAGCCTGTGGCAGCGCCGTCTTCTCATCGCGGCAGATGCCGATGTGTGCCACGACCACATCCGGCACGAGCGGCAGGATGCCATCCACCAGCCCCAGCCCCGCGCGCAAGATGGGTGCCAGCACCACGGTGCGGCGGATGCGATGTCCCGTCGTCTTGGCCAATGGCGTCTGCACGGCGGTCTCCACCATTTCCAAATCACGCGCCGCCTCCGCAAAGAGCAGCCCCGCCAGTCGGCTCAGATGCCAGCGAAACTTCTCCGTGGCAGTCTTCTCATCACGGAGCGCCGTGAGATGGACTTTGGCTAGCGCGTGATCGAGGAGATGGACGTTCGGGTGCGACATGGCGTGTGGGATGCATCTGCATGATGCCCAAACCTGCGTCGCGTCACAAGCCTTGTTTCACCTCGCGGTCGTGGCCCGATGCCGCCGGGCCCACTTTTTTTCATTGCCAGCCCGCGCCCTGAATCGTAATCCATTCGCTCTCGCTCAAACAACTCCACCCACCACCCTCCATGAAGCACCTCCTCTGCCTCCTGTCCGTCCTGGGACTCATCGCCAGCTCCGCCATCGCCGCGGAAGCGCCCAACCGGGAATGCCCCATCACCGGCAAGCCCGTCGTCGCCACCAACAAGAGCCTCTATGCGAAAACCGTCGCGCTCTGCTGCAACAAGTGCAAAGCCAGCTTTGAGCAGACGCCCAAAGCCTACCTCGCCAGCATCCTCGCCGCGCACGCTGGCCAGTGCCCGCTGAGCAAGAAAGCCATCACCAGCCCCGTGAGCGTCACCTACAAGCGCGAGGTCTCCTTCTGCTCCGGCGATTGCAAGGCCAAGTTCGACGCCGCGCCCGACAAGTTCATCAAGGACGTGCGGTAAAGCCGCCGCGCTTCCGGAACCACGCGCGACCGCGACCTCCGACGCCTCGTCGCGAGCCTCAATGCGTTAAGCTATAGCTCGGTCGAGTAGAATGAGGAAGACTTGGGGGCAACGAAGATCTACCCCCTCACCCCAACCCTCTCCCCATGGGAGAGGGAGTATGAGGGCGCGTTGCACGCCGTCGGTCAATCGTTCAGCCTCAGACTCGAGCGGCAGCTCGTCAGTCTCCCTCTCCCACGGGGAGAGGGCTGGGGTGAGGGGGATG
>Ga0075163_10001017_pt1 | contig 37388 bp, 40 predicted proteins | sample JI1023141ADNA_FD_71478 | JGI IMG/M metagenome (GOLD analysis project Ga0075163, IMG submission 71478) | Wastewater effluent complex algal communities from Wisconsin, to seasonally profile nutrient transformation and Carbon sequestration -... | ecosystem: Engineered > WWTP > Effluent > Algae...
ATGGTGGAGGCAAACCACCGCACTCTTGCCTCCCTCAGTGCGCAGCACTGGGGGAGGTGGATCGGCGCGTCTTCGCGCCGAGACGGAGGGGGCCTCTTCGCGCAACCGCGCGGGCCTCCGTCACACTCAAGAACCGATTTCAGAAAACTGCACCTCAGTCGCCCCGCGACTGAGAACGCATCCGCGCGCCCAAAACAAAAAGGCCGCCCTCGCGGGCGGCCTTTCCGGAATTCTTCAGATCAATTCGCTCAGCCGCCCGACGATTGCGGATCAGCCATCGGGTCTTGCGCGTGTTTCACGGCGCCTTCGAAGATCGCGTTCGGCTCGATCGCCAGCGAGGCGTGGAAGATGTCGCCGCGAACCTTGGCGCCCGTGCAGAGCTGGACCTTGCGGCCGCGGATGCGGCCCTCGACCGTGCCGCGGATGACCACGGACTCGGCGATCACTTCGCCCTTGACCGCGCCGGTTTCGCCAACCGTCAGGGCCGAGGCGCGGACGTCGCCCTCGATCTGGCCGTTGATGTCGATCTCGCCCTGGCTCACGATCGTGCCGGTCATCTTGACGTCAGCCGATATGATCGACGGGCCCGAGCGGGCAGCCGGTGCGCGCTTTGGCGTGTCGGTGAGAACTGGCTTCGGCGCCGGAACTGGCGGCGGAGGCGCCTCAGGTGTCTTGCCCTTAGTGAACATGCTTGCCAGCCCTCAGGAATTTGATCGGATCGTATGACTTGCCGCGAAAGTATATCTCGTAATGGAGGTGAGGTCCCGTGCTTCTTCCAGTGGACCCCATCGTCCCAATCTTCTGACCGATCGCGATGGGCGCGCCGGCCTTCACCGTAATAGAATTCAAGTGCCCGTAACGTGTGCGGAAACCGCCGCCATGGTCGACCTCGACCACGCGGCCATAGCCGCCTTTGACCCCCGCGAAAGTAACCGTCCCCGGCGCCGTCGAAATGATCGGCGCGCCGTAATAGGCTGCAAGATCGGCGCCTTCATGGAACGCCGTTTTCCGGTTGAACGGGTCCGAGCGATAGCCGAATGCGGAGGTTTCCCGGAAGTCAGGCACATCCACAGGCGAGCCCAGGGGCAGGGCGTGGATCGCGTTCTCGTAGAGCTGCGCTTCCTGCAGGCGGGCTTCCACCTCGAAGATGCGGCGCTTGAAAGGATCGGCCTCATGAGCAGCCGCAGCTGCGGCCGAGCTCGTCAGGTTAACTTCCACCAGCGGTCCGCCCACGCCCTGCTGGTCGAGCACACGGGCAGCCGAAACGCCCGTCAGGCGGATGATGCCGCGCGCGCTTTCCGAGCGGCGAACGGCTTCATCCTCGAACGCGTCGAGGAACATGGCCTGTTCGGTGATCAGTTCGTCGGTGCGGGCGCGAAAGCTGGAGGTATCGTTGGCGGCTGCTTCCGCTCCCTCTGGCCGGCTCTGGCGCGGGTCGCCTTCCTCGATCGTCGAGTCGATCAGCAGCGAAGCATTCTGGCCCGACAGCGCGATAGCCGACGCCGTGTCCTGACCCTGCAAGCTGGCCAGCAGCCGCTTCAGGGTCGTGTGGCGATCCTCGGCTTCGTGAAGGGCCGTGTTGAAATCGGTGGTCCGGGTCTCAAGCAGGGTGAGGGCGGTCTGTTCGGCCGCCTTGGCCTGACGCAGTTCACGCTCGAGGCGGGCCGTCTTACGGTCGGACGAACCGCCCTGGATATCGATGCTGGGTCCACGCAGCAGAACCGCAACGGTGGCGAACAGGCACCAGCCGACAATAAGGGTCGCCCCGCCGGCCATCATGGCCTGACGCCATGGCGAGATCGAAACGTACCGCACGGAGCCGCCGCTGCGGTGATAAATCTGTCTTTCGGGGAAGGCCTTCTCGAAGAACGCTTTCGTCTTCGATTTCAGGTGCTTGACCGCCATTTACACTGCCCGATCAATTTCTCTACGCGCCAAGCCCCGCGTTGCCCCGCTGGATGTCGCCCGGCAGCAAAATGGATAACTCAGAAATTCGCGCACGCGAACCCCTACGAACAGCTTTTTCGCCTACGTTTGCAGCGTTGGTTTAAGCGCCCAAGAATCTGTTCAAAACGCCGCTGATTTGGTTAACGGATCGCTTCCAGTTCGCCTTCGACGCGCTCTGCATGACCGGGCACGCGGACGTTTCGCCACACCTGTCGAATCACGCCTTCGGGGTCGATCAGGAAGGTCGACCGGACGATGCCCATGAATCGGTTTCCGTAGAGTTGCTTCTCCTGCCACACGCCAAAGGCGTTGCAGACCGTCCCGTCTTCATCGGAACCGAGCCTTACCTTGAGCTTGTACTTGGCCGTGAACGCCTTGTGGTCGGCCAGGCTATCGCGGGAAATTCCCAGCAAAGCCGCGCCTTTTCTAGCCAGTTTCGGACGCGCCTCGCTGAACGCCACCGCCTCGCGCGTGCAGGCGTCGGTGTCGTCCTTGGGGTAAAAGAACAGGATCAGGTACTTGCCGGCGTAGTCGGAAAGGCTGGCGGGCCCTCCCTTGCTGGTTGGCAGCTGAAATGCGGGCGCCCGGTCGCCGGGCTTCAGTGGCTGTGTCACAATCAGTCCGTAATGTTGTGGTTGATCAGAGTATCCGAAGTGTACCGTCTTTCAGCTGACTCGGTGAAGCTGCGGTTTTCGCGGAGCTGGAAGCAGGGAGCCACGCTTTGAGGATTTCCCCAAAGCTTCTCATCATAGAGATCCTCGCCTTTCTGGCCTTTGCGATTCTCGCGTCGGTCGGCTTCCTGGCGTGGCGCCTGTCGCAAGGACCTATCGACCTCGAAATGATCCGCCCGCAGGTCGAGCGCTCGCTGACCGATGCGCGGGGCGGCCAGCCGGTGAAGATCCAGAATCTTGTCCTCGAATGGGTTCGCGATCGTGGCCGTGTCGAAGCCGTGGCCAAGGGCTTCACCGCGATGGACAAGACGAACCACGTCGCGTTCCGGGCCGAGCGGGCGATGATTGCGCTCGATGCGGGCGCGCTCGTGGGTATGAAATTCAAGACGCGCCAGCTCCGGCTGGAGAATGGAACAGCCTCCGTCGTCCGCTCGAAGGAAGGCGTCTGGACCCTCGCCGACATGGTGCTGGCCCGCGAGCCTGACGCCAGCGACAAGCCGTTCGACCCCATTCGCGACCTGAACTGGACAACGCTGGCCACGCCCGTCCGTGCGCTCATCTCGGCCGGCGATTTCGAGCAGGTCGAACTCGCCAACTTCCGCCTCGACATCGATGACCAGAAATCCGGCACGAAGTGGAGCGCCAATCCGGTCGCCGGAAGCTGGAGCGCCAGGAAGGACGGCGTCGCGATCAATCTCGACGCGAAACTCGCCGATGCCCTCGTCGGCGAACCGAACGCCATCCGCATCAACATCGTCTCCGATGGCGACGTCACCCGCGCTGCGGGTAAGCTGACGCTGCAGGGCGTCGATCCGATGTCGATTGCTCGCATGTTCGGCTACACGGGCGACGGATTTTCATCAGGCAAGCCCGCCAGCGCCACCTTCTCCATCGCCGCGACCGAGAAGGGCGGACTGCAGAGCACGAAGCTTTCGCTCGCGGGCGTCACGGGAAGCGGCCATTTCGTTGACCAGACAATCAACGTCCGCGATCTCGCTTTCGACGCCGCCTACGATCCCGCGACCAAGCTGATCACGCTCGAAAAGCTGAAGATCGACTCCGACCGGCTCTCAGGCGAATTCACAGGCTCGATGGACGCGACCGCGATCATGGGCGGTGATACGAAGAGTCCGACACCGTTCAAGTTGTCCGGCTCGGGCTTCACGCTCGGTTTCACGCCGGTGTTCGAAGCGCCGTGGATATTCGAGTCCGCCGAGGTCGAAGCGAGCGTTTCGCCAGACGCCCGTCGCCTGACCATCACCAGCCTCAAGGCCGTCACCGGCGGCCTCAACGCCGCCGCGTCCGGCGAGGTCTGGCTTGATGGGCAGGGCGATGCACAACAGCTCGGCGTAAAAGTCAGCGCGGTCGGCACGGGCAATATCACGCCGCAACAGGTCGTTGCATTCTGGCCAGTCGATCTCGGCGCCAGCGCCCGACTTTGGGTGCGCGATCGCATTCCGGCAGGCAAGGCCACCAAGGCCGTCTTCAACGTTGACTGGCCCCCCGGCGCCAATTCCAAGGGCTTCCTGCCCGACGAAAACCTCGCGCTTGAATTCACGGTCGAGGACGCAAGCGTCATCTTCCTCGAGGACTTCCCGCCCGTGACGGGCGTCTCCGGCGTCGGCCACCTCAAGGGCAACAGCCTCGTCGTCGATGTATCTGCCGGCAAGCTGGACAAGTGGCAGGTCGATGAAGGTAAGATCATCTTGCCGCGCTTCTCGCCCGGCGGCGCGATCATGGATGTGAAGGTCTCCGGCCGCGGTGGTCTGCCGGAGATGATGCGCGTGCTCGACCGCAGCAATCTGAAAGTCGCCTCGCGCTATGGCCTGATGATCGACCAGATGACCGGCACGGGCAGCGTCGATGTGCATGTCCAGCATCCAATGCTGGATCACGTGCCCCCGGACCAGGAGAAGTTCTCCGTTACAGGCGGCTTTGTTTCCGCTTCGGCCCCCGACCTTGTCGGCGACTTCGACCTCGCCCATGCGAACGTGAACTTCGAACTCGATCAGCTTGGAATAACCCTTTCGGGCAGCGGCGATTTCGGCCCCGCGCCGGTCAGCTTCGAATGGAAGGAGCGCACGGAGATAGGCGCAACTGAAGCCGAGGCCCAACTCACCGCGCGCGCCCGCGCCACGCCGGACCTTCTCAACGCTTTCGGTCTCGCAGCGCGCAATTTCATGCAGGGCGAAGCTGCCGTCGAACTCATGGCATCCGGACCGGGCGGTCGAAACTTCACGGCCATCACCGCCAATGTGGACCTGACCCATTCGCAGCTCGATCTCGAGGAGTTCGGCTGGAGCAAGAAATACGACGCGCCCGCCAAAGGCACGTTCCGGTATGGCAAGGGCAATGAAGGCGCGATCCTCACCGGGGATATCCGCGCCGACGGCCTTGAGCTGATCGGCGAAGGCCGCATGGACACCGCAGGCGTGTTCCAGACGATTGATATCGAGCGCCTGTTCTCCCGCGACCGCGTCGACCTGCGCGGCATGGTCAACCGCAAGCAGGATGGCGGCTACCGCGTATCTCTCAACGGGCCCTTCTTCGATGCGAGCCCGTGGATGGATTCGATGCTGAACATGTCGAGCGGGTCCCCCTCGAAGACGGCCGAGCCCGTCGGCGGTCCCGGCGATCCGGCCCCGGCTTTCGATCTGCAACTGAATGCGGACCGCCTGCGCGTTCGCGAGAATGCGGAGATCGGCAACGCCAAGGTCGCGCTGTCGATCGATGGCGAAGGACCGAGGACCGGCACGATCACGGGCCAGATTGCGCGCGGCAAGAACCTGAACGTCGGCATCACGACCACGGATGGCGCGCGCAACATCACGGCGCAGATGGACGATGCCGGCTTCGGCGCCCGCGTGCTGTTGAACGCAGACTATCTTGTCGGCGGAAAGCTGAAATTCGATGGCAAGTTCAAGGGCGCCAATGGCGAAGCGCTCGTGACCATGGAAGACGTGCGCCTCAAGGATGCGCCGCTGGTCGCGCAGCTGTTTTCGCTCGCCTCGCTGCAGGGCCTCGCCGATGTGCTGTCGGGCGATGGCGTCATGTTCAGCGACATCAATGCGCCCGTGAAGTTCGTGGATGGGCGCATTGATCTTCCTGGCCTGCGCGCCACGGGGCCTGCCATGGGCATCACGGCGCGTGGCTGGATCGCGCCCGAAAGCAGCGAGCTCGCGCTAGATGGCGTGCTCGCTCCGTCCTTCGTCGGCGCCAACTCGGTTCTCGGCGTGCTGCCGATCATTGGCGACCTGTTTGTCTCGCGGCAGGGCGAGGGGATGTTTGCGCCGACCTATTCGGTGCGCGGCACATTCTCGCGCGCCCGTATTTCGATCAACCCGATCGCCGCGCTCACGCCCGGCGTGCTGCGCCAGATCTTCGAGAACCCTGCCGTTCCCCCGCCGGTCGCAGAGACGGCTCCCACAAGCGCGGGCAATCGCTGATCGCAAAAGCAAACGACCCGCTCCATGGGAGCGGGCCGCTGCATGTCTCAACGAAACTGCGATCAGCCGGCTTCAGCGATCCGCTTCATGTTTCCGAGCGCTGCTTCGAACTGCTTGCGGCGGCCGGCAACGTCGGCGTCTTTCGCGGCCTGGTCAGCCTTGTCCGACACGTCGAGCATGAGCGTGTAGATCAGCTTCGACGACTTGGCGTCGACCGGGCGGGCTTCGAGGAAGCCGTGATAGAGGTTGTAGAATTTCCCTTCGACCGACGGCTGCGTGTAGCCATAGCTCAGCTCGGTCTTGGCGGTCAGCACTTCCGTGACGCGCTTGGCGATCACGCGCACCGAACCGATCTCGCCCTTGCCTGAGGTTACATCGCAGGGCACGCCGCCTGTCGGTGAAATCCAGTTCGAGATATCGCACCAGCCGCCAATCTTGGCCCAGACGTCTGCTGCGGGTTTGTTGACGGTGATCTCCATCGGAATGGAGACGTACTCGGGGGCTTTCTGAGCCCAGGCCGCGCCGGTCATCGCGGCGGCGCCAACAGCGCAGGCCGCGAGTGTCGAGATAACTTTCATCGTTTTTCCTCTCCCTATTCCCGCTTTCGCGGTGTGGACGGAACTGAGCTTACGGGCGCGTAAAGCGCCAGCGATTTCTTCAGCTGCCCGCCTCACGAAAGCGCTATGATTGTGGGTAGCTGCGGAAATTCAGTAGGGAATCGGGCTCACGCCGCCAGATCTTCCGCGTCGACCATTTTGAGCTGCCGGTTCTGGGCCAGCTGCTCCGGGGCCAGGCTGCGTACGCGGCTGATCTCTGTAATCAGGTCGCGCTCGGCGATTGGTTTGGACATGTAGCCGTCCATTCCCATGCCGAGATAGCGCTCCTTGTCGCCGGTCATCGCATCGGCGGTGAGGGCGATCACGGGCAGGTTCGCCCATGGCTGGCCAGAGGCGCGAATAGCCCGGATCGTTTCCGTGCCGTCCATCACCGGCATGTGGACGTCGAGCAGCACCACATCGAATGTTTCGCGCTCCAGTGCGGCGAGGGCTTCCTTGCCGTTGGTGGCTTCGACGATGCGCATGTTGAACGGGCGCAGGAACAGTGAAGCGACCTGACGGTTGATCGGATGATCGTCGACCAGCAGCAGGCGCAGGTTCTGGTTCTTCAGCGACGAACGGGACTCATCCTCGTTCATCGACACGCCTTCGCTGACTACGCGATGCTGCGGCGCTGCTTCACCCGCGAGGAAGGAGAAGGTGAATTCCGAACCGCGTCCGATCTCGGAGCGCACGCTGGCTTCGCCGCCCATCAGCTCGGCAAGGCTGCGCGTGATCGAAAGGCCAAGGCCGGTGCCGCCATACTTGCGCGAGGTTGAATCGTCGGCCTGTGTGAACGGCCGGAACAGCCGGCCCATCGTCTCCTCGTCCATGCCGACACCCGTGTCGGACACGCGGATTTTCACCAGGTGCTGGCCGTCCGGCTGGCGCTTCGCGGTAACGAAAACCTCGACGCGGCCCTTGGACGTGAACTTGATGGCGTTGGAAATCAGGTTGGAAACGCACTGGCGCACCCGCACGGCGTCGAAGTTCAGCACCTGCGGCAGGTCCGGATCCAGCGAGAGATAGAACTCCAGCCCGGATTCCTCTGCCTTGGGCTTCCAGAGCCGGTGCAGGCGACGCAGCGTATGCGTGAGGTCTGTATCCGCCGAAACAATTGCGATCTTGCCGGCTTCGATCTTGGAAAGGTCCAGCACGTCGTTGAGCAGCGCCATCAGGTTGCGGCCGCTGTCGAGGATGGTCTGCACCTGCTCGCGTTGCTCGGAGCTCAGCCCACCCATTTCCAGCACCTGCGCCATGCCCAGAATGCCGTTCAGCGGCGTGCGGATTTCGTGACTCATGTTGGCGAGGAAGGCAGACTTGGCGTTCGAGGCCGCAACGGCCGCCTGCTGCGCCTTCTTCAATTCCTTCTCGCGCTGGCGCAGGTCGGTGACGTCGACAGAGATCGCGACCTTCCGGCCGTCCGACATTGGCCTGTACGTGACCTGCACGATGCGGCCATCGGGCGTGCGCTGCTCGTAGGTGTCGCCGGTCTCGGTGAACGCGTTGAACTTCTCGACCTGTTCGGCGACCTGCTCGTCGTTGAAATCCGGACGCGACTGGCGAACTGTGTAGGCGAGCGCTTCCTTGTAATGCCGCGCGCCCTTGGCGAACGCCTCATACAGGTGAGGGAAGCGCTTTTCCGACATGTGGTTGTGGAGCAGGGGGACGCCGTTGGCGTCGAAAATCGAAATCCCGTCCGGCAGGTTCTCGATCGCCTCAAGGAAAATGGGATCAACGTCCATGTTCGTTGGCGACATGCGAACTTCTGCCTTTCGTTCCCCGAGCCCGGCTTTTTGCGCGGACCCCAGAACGCACCTTTTCGCTGCAGGCTTCCCGCTCGCCTCCTGTGAAGAGGCGTGGATCGCGAGGCCGCAGTCGTGGTGCGTTTCCCTGCGACAAGTTGTGCGCGATTATCCCTAATAATTCTTAAGCGTGCCGGGAGCTCGAACCGAAAGTTCGGGATTCTTGATTTGAGGAACCCGGCCGTGCTGGGGCCTTCCCTTGGGAATGCTTGAATTGTGAGGGAATGGAGCGGGTAGAGGGAATCGAACCCTCGTATTCAGCTTGGAAGGCTGCTGCTCTACCATTGAGCTATACCCGCGAGCCGGGGTGCGGTTACGCGAAAACGGGCCCGAAGTCTATCGGGTCTCAGCTGTCCAGATCGCGCCGGGCGGCTGCGAAGACGTTATGGAACATCTCTTCCGTCAGCCGGCCGGTGTTCGTGTTGTACCGGCTGCAATGATAGCTGTCGTGAAGCACGACACCGCCATTCGGCCCGGTCATGGCATGCCGCTTCGCGTGCCCAAATACATGAATCGTCGGTTTGCCGCCCAGCGCCCGAACCGCGCTGTCATGGGCGATACGGCCAAGCGCGACCATTACTTTCAGGTTCGGCATCTGGGCGATACGCGCGATCAGGAACTGCCTGCACGACACAATCTCCGCCCCGGTCGGCTTGTTCTCCGGCGGCACGCAGCGCACCGCGTTGGAGATGAGCGTGTCCTTTAGTTTCAGTCCGTCATCTGGCCGCGCCTGAAATCTGCCGGTCGAAAGCCCGAACTTGTCGAGGGTCGAATAGAGCAGGTCGCCCGCGTAATCGCCCGTGAATGGCCGCCCGGTCCGGTTCGCTCCCTGCAGGCCGGGCGCTAGCCCGACGATCAGCAGCCGCCCGGATACGTCTCCGAAAGACGGCACGGGCGCGTTGAACCAGTCAGGATGGGCCTTTGCGTTGGCTGTCCGGAAGTCGAAGAGGCGGGGGCAGAGGGGGCAATCGAGCGGCGCTTCTGGCGCTGCTGCGGCGTTTCCCTTCGGCATCAATCCTCCTCGTCGTCGTCCTCGTCACGGTCGCCGGCATGGGCCGTGGCCATCTGCGGTTGCAACTGTCGGGGCGGTCGCCCAACCAGCTCGGCAAGATCCGCCAGCTCGATGAAGGTGTCCGCCGCTCGCCGCAACTCGTCCGCGATCATGGGTGGCGAGGTCTTCACCGTCGACACCACCGATACCCGGACGCCTCTTTCCTGCACCGCCTCGACCAGCCGGGTCAAATCCCCATCACCCGAGAAAAGGACGACATGGTCCACATGGGCCGACAGGCCGAGCATATCGACCGCGATCTCCACATCCATGTCCCCTTTCACGCGCCGCCTCCCGGATGAGTCGGTGAACTCCTTCGCGGGCTTCGTGACGACCTTGAAGCCGTTGTACTGCAACCAGTCGACCAGCGGCCGGATGGGGGAATAGTCGTCGTTTTCGATGAGGGCGGTGTAATAATACGCCCGGATCAGCTGCCCCCGCCTGCGGAACTCGTCCAGCAGCTTCCGGTAGTCGACCTCCACCCCCAGCGTTTTTCCGGCTGAATAGAGGTTCGCCCCATCGATAAAGAGGGCCAGACGCTCGGTCTTGTAGAAGGCCATGGTTCCTACCCCTCGTTCAGCCCCCGCCAGCCTGGAAGAGCCGGTCTGTGTCCCCACAGGTCGATATTGAGCGCCTTTGCCCTGCGACAATGGGGGGCGAACCGCTGGAAAAGCTGGTAAAACCTCGCTTGAAGGTCCATGTTGCATCCGCGAACCCCTTCCTGTAGGGAGGGCGGTTCCCACAGGAGACTCGTATGGCCCGCGTGACGGTTGAAGACTGCGTGGAAAAGGTCCCGAACCGCTTCCAGCTGGTTCTCCTTGCTGCGCATCGCGCCCGCGTGATCCGTCAGGGATCGCCCATCACTATTGATCGCGACAACGACAAGGACCCGGTTGTGGCCCTGCGCGAGATCGCTGACGAGACGGTCGATCTCGAAACAATCCGCGACAGCCTCGTGGCTGACCTTCAACAGGTCCGCCCCGGCGAGGAAGCCGAGAAAGAAGCCGACAAGCGCGCGCTGGCCGCCGCTCCGGCCTCTTCGGAAGAAGAAGTCCTCAAGGCCTACCAGGTCGAGCTGGAGTCGGCCCGCGAAGAGCGTTTCTAAGGGGCGAGTATGGGGCCACCGTCTAACGTCGCCCCTTTCAAGAAGCCGGATGCTCCTGCGCCCGCCGCCAAACCGCGGCGCAAGTTTCTGCGTCAGAACGAGCTGGTCGATCTCGTAAAGAGCTATCAGCCGGACGCCGACGAAGACGAACTCAACAAGGCCTACGTGTACGCCGTGATGAAGCACGGCCAGCAGCTGCGCCATTCAGGCGATCCCTACTTCGCGCACCCCGTGGCGGTCGCCGGCCTGCTGACTGAAATCCGGATGGATCAGTCCACGATCATCGCAGGGCTGCTGCACGACGTGGTCGAGGACTGCAACGTCCCTGTCAGCGAAATCCGCGAGATGTTCGGCAAGGAAGTCGCCGACCTCGTCGATGGCGTCACCAAACTGCCGAAGGCAAAGGAAGGCCAGCCGGTTCCGCGCGCCCAGCAGCAGGCCGAGAACTTCCAGAAGTTCATTCTGGCCACCACGAAAGACATTCGCGTTCTGCTCGTGAAGCTGGCCGACCGCCTGCACAACATGCGGACGATCGAGTTCATGCCGACTGAGGAGTCGCGCCTGCGGGTCTCGCGTGAGACGCTGGATATCTATGCACCGCTTGCCCGCCGCGTGGGTCTGTCGATCTTCGCGGTTGAACTGGAAGACCTCGCCTTCCGGCAAGTGAACCCGGTGGCCTATTCGGCTATCGTGAAGCGTCTCGAAGACCTGGTGTCGGATGACACATCGGTTCTCGATCGTATCCGCTCGGACCTCGACACCGTGATGCTGGCCCGCAACGTCCGTGGCGAGTTGCAGGGGCGCATCAAGCGTCCCTATTCGGTGTGGCGGAAACTCGAGAACAAGTCGATCTCGTTCAACGATCTTGGCGACGTGTTTGCATATCGCCTGATCGTTCCAACGCCGGAGGACTGTTACAAGGCCCTCGGCGCTGCGCACCAGCAATGGGCTGCCCTGTCCGAGAAGTTCAAGGACTACATCTCCGTTCCGAAGCCCAACGGCTATCGCTCGCTCCACACCACGTTCCGGGGGCCCGGCAATCGCCGCGTCGAGCTCCAGATCCGCACGCGGGAAATGGACGCCATCGCGGAGCGGGGCGTTGCGGCGCACTGGAAATACAAGAACTCGCAATACGGCTTCGACGCAGAAGCCGCGCGCGAAGCTGGCCTCGACGCAGAGGGTGAGCTCGTCGAGTTCGCTGACATGCTGAAGCATGGCTCCACCCCCGAGGAGTTTCTCGAAAACGCCAAGCTGCAGATGTATCGCGACAGCGTGTTCGTGTTTTCGCCGAAGGGGCAGCTTGTGCGGCTGCCCGCTGGCGCGACGCCGCTCGATTTTGCTTACGCGGTCCACACCGAAATCGGCGACACGACCATCGGCGCGCGCATCAACGGGCAGGAACGCCCGCTGCGCACAGTGCTGGAGAATGGCGACACGATCGAGATCCTGCGCGGCGCAAAACCCGCAGCCCAGCCGCACTGGGAAAGCCTCGCGGTCACGGGCCGCGCGCGTTCCGCCATTCGCCGCCTCACGCGCACTGCAGAGCGGGGAGAGTTCATCGCCATCGGCCATCGTCTGATCGAACATGCCCTGCGCCGCATTGGCCTCGACCCGGCAGAAGTCGATGAAAACGAGATGACGGAGCGGACGGGCTTCGAGAAGATCGATGCGCTTGCCGAAGCCGTTGGTCGCGGCCGTCTTTCGACGGCGGATATGCTCGAGAAGGCGTTTCCGGGCCTGGATGATCCTGGCCGCCACATGCCATCGAGCCCGAATGCGGAAGGCCCCAATCTGGTTGCTGGCGGCGAGATGACGGCCGGGGTCACCATGCACCTGGCCGAATGCTGCTCGCCTCTACCGGGCGACCGCATCGTCGGCGTGTTGATCCCCGACAGGGGCATCGAGGTTCACGTCATCGATTGCGCGCGTCTTGCCGACTATGAAGACCAGGCCGATCGCTGGCTCGATCTGCGCTGGAAACCGAATGCGGATTCGGACGTTCTCGCCGTGGGGCGGATCCACGTCACCACAGCCAATCGCCGTGGCGCACTTGCGTTGCTGGCCAAAACGGTTTCAGACGCACAAGGCAACATCATCAACGTAAAGACGCTCAAACGTTCGCCGGACTTTTTCGATTTCGAGTTCGACGTGGAGGTCGAGGACAGTCGGCGCCTGACGCAGATCGTGGCTGCGTTGAGGGCGCTTGCAGTTGTCGATTCAGCTGAGCGGGTAAAGGGATAGACATGCGCATTCTCATTGCACTTGCGGCTCTGGCGATCACAGCGGCCTGCACGCCATCGCCCGCTCCGTCTGAACCGGCTCCCACGCCGGCGCCTGTCACGTCTTCAGAAACGCCCTCGACCGCTCCCGAACAGATCGTCGCCACCGATGAAGCTTCCTGCAAGACGCAGGGCGGCGACTGGCGCCCGGTCTGCCGCATGCAGAAGCCAGCGTGCATCACGACATTCCCCGATGCCGGCAAGGCCTGCACGGACGGCTCGCAATGCGCCGGTGATTGTGTGGCCAGCCCGGATGCCGGTTTTGCAGATGGCGGCGCCGCCGCTACCGGCATTTGCGCGGCCAACAATGATCCGTGCGGTTGCAAGCAGAAAATCGAAGACGGCAAGGCGACTGCCGCGATCTGCGTCGACTGACGCATCAGGGCATGATCATGCGAAATCTGGTTTTTCTGGCCATCATCGGCCTCATGTCCGCCTGTGCGCCGATCACGTCCCAGCCGGAACCTCAGCCCTCGCCGGTTGCGGTCGCCAAGATCACGCCTGCCGACAATCCCGCCGCATGCGGCACACAGGGCGGCGACTGGCGGCCGATCTGCATGATGCAGAAGCCCGCCTGCGTGCTGACCTACAAGGATGCGGGCAAGGCCTGCACGGACAGCTCGCAATGCTCGGGCAGCTGCATCGTCGACGGCACGGCCCCGCCTGACCAGCCCGCCACGGGCGTCTGCAAGGCCACCAGCGACCCGTGCGGATGCATGCAGTTCGTGGAAAACGGCAAGGCCGGTTATCCACTCTGCGCCGACTAGCCCATAAAATCGCGCGAATCCGTTGAGCGGCGCGTCTGAAGGCGCTACAGCGGGCTCATGAAAACCGAAGAAGTCCTCGACGAATTCCGTAACGTTGGCGCTCTCCTGGAGGGCCACTTCATCCTGTCGTCCGGCCGCCGCAGCCCGGTCTTCCTGCAGAAGGCGCTGGTCTTTTCGCATCCGCCGACGACGGAGCGCCTGTGCGGCGCGCTCGCCCGCAAGCTCGAAGGCGTGTTCGGCAAGATCGACGTCGTTGTCGGCCCCGCAGTCGGCGGCCTGATCCCCGGCTATGAGACGGCCCGCGCCCTTGGTTGCCGTTCGATCTATACCGAACGCGAGGGCGGCGTGATGAGCCTCCGTCGCGGCTTCACAGTCGAGCCGACTGACCGCGTCGTCATCGTCGAAGATATCGTCACCACCGGCATTTCGATGCGCGAGACGCTGGAGGCTCTGAAAGGCGCCGGCGCCAATGTCATCGGTGCGGCCTGCGTCGTCGATCGCGCGAACGGCAAGGCCGACGTCGGCGGCCTCAAGCTCGTCTCACTCGCCGCTGTGGACTTCCCGGACTACGACGCCAACGACCTTCCGCCGGAACTGGCGAAACTTCCCGCCATCAAGCCGGGGAGCAGGGGGCTCAAGTGAGCAAGCCTAGAAACTTGTCCTTCAAGGAATGCATGGCGATGATGCGAAAGCACGCTGCCCTGACCCAGGAAGAAGGGTTTCACTATTTACTACCGCGAGCCAAAGAGCACGTAAGCGAATTGATTGCTGAGTTTGAAACTGAGAGCGATCATGGTCTGCGTTGTTGGCTGATGGAGCTGATTGGCGAAGCGCGGTCCGAACGAGCTTTCGAGTTGCTGTGTGAATACGCGCAGTCTTCGGATGAAAGTCTTCAAGATTGGGCAATCCGCGGACTCGATAAACTTGGTACCAAGCCTGCTCGGACGTTCCTGTTTCAGCGTGGGTTGAATTTATGAGCCTCCAACGCGCCCGCCTCGGCGTGAACATCGATCACGTCGCAACCATCCGCAACGCACGCGGCGGCGCGCATCCCGATCCGGCAAAGGCCGCTGCTCTTGCGCAGACGGCTGGAGCGGACGGCATCACGATCCATCTTCGCGAAGATCGCCGCCACATCCGCGACTACGATCTGGAAGCTGTGCGCAGCGCCACGACGCTGCCGATCAATCTCGAAATGGCGACCACTGACGAAATGCTCGCGATCGCGACGCGCTTCAAGCCGCACGCCGCCTGCCTCGTGCCGGAAAAACGGGAAGAGCGCACAACGGAGGGCGGCCTGGACGTGGCCCGGCTGCATAATCAGGTCGAGCCTTTCGTCCGCAAGCTTCGCGACGCCGGTATCAGGGTTTCGCTCTTCATCGAACCCAGCAAGGTGCAGGTAGCCGTTGCCGAGGCCATGGGCGCGCCCGTGGTTGAGTTGCACACGGGAAAGTATGTCGAGCTGGTTTTTGCCGGTCAGAAGGCCGAGGCTGCTGAAGAGCTGAACCGCTTGCGCGAAGCTGCAGAGCATGGCCACGCCAAGGGCATCGAAATCCACGTCGGGCACGGCCTGACATACGATACGGTTCGTCCCGTTGCCGCCATACCGGAAGTGCGTGAGCTCAACATCGGGCATTTCATTCTCGGCGAGGCCTTGTTCGTTGGCCTGGAAACTGCGGTGAAGCGGATGCGGCACGAGATTGATGCCGCGCGTGGTCACGCATGATCATCGGCATCGGTCAGGACATGTGCGACATTCGCCGGGTCGAGAAGTCGATCGAGGAATTCGGCGACCGTTTCACGCAGCGCGTCTTCACCGAAGTCGAGCGCCGCACCGCTGATCGCCGCAAGCAGCGGGCGGCCACCTACGCCAAGCGCTTCGCCGCCAAGGAGGCCTGCGCCAAGGCGCTCGGCACCGGCGTGCCCCGTCGCGGCGTTCATTGGCAGCATATGGGCGTCGTCAATCTGCCCACCGGCAAGCCGACCTTTGCGCTGACGGGCGGGGCAGCCGAGCGCCTCGCCAAGCTGACGCCGCCGGGGATGACCTGCTTCATCCACCTGACCATCACTGACGAATACCCCTACGCGCAGGCGCAGGTGATTATTGAAGCGCTGCCCTCCGGCACGCCGTCGTGACGCGCCCCAATTCCAGCCACACCGGCAAGCGCCGTCGCAACCGCGCGCGCGGGACCGAAGCCGCGCCGCAGCTGGCGCCGGACCAGCGCGAAGCCTGCGAAACCGCGATCGGCTATCGCTTCAAGGACCCGCTGCTCCTCGATCGCGCGATGACCCATCGCAGCGCCACGCAGGGCAAGGCAGTCGCCTGGAGCAATGAACGCCTCGAATTTCTGGGCGATCGCGTGCTCGGCCTGGTCATTGTCGATACGCTGCTGGTGCGTTTTCCCGACCTGCGGGAAGGCGACCTTGCGCCGCGTCTCAACGCGCTGGTCAGCCGCGACACTTGCGCCGTGGTCGGCGCCGAACTCGGGCTGGGCCAGTATCTCATCGTGGACCGTTCCGAGCGCGCGACCGGCGGCGCCACCAAGAGATCGCTGCTGGCGAACGCCGCCGAAGCTGTAATCGGGGCTGTCTATCTGGACGGGGGCTTGAAAGCTGCCGAGAAATTCATCCTCCGGCACTGGGCCGCCCTGCTCAAGGCCAGCAATGACAAGCCGCGCGACCCCAAGTCCGCACTGCAGGAATGGGCCCAGGGGGCCGGCCTGCCCACGCCAAGCTACCGGCATGACGCGCGCGAGGGGCCTGATCATGCCCCTGTCTTTACGGCCGCTGTGCTGATACAGGGCCACGATCCCGTCTCCGGCTCTGGCTCTTCCAAGCAACACGCCGAGCGGGATGCCGCCCAGAAGATGCTGGCGGCCATCGGAGTTCCGTTATGACTGACACGCGCGCGGGTTTTGCCGCCATCATTGGCGCTCCCAACGCCGGGAAATCCACGCTGGTTAACCGGCTGGTTGGATCGAAAGTCTCCATCGTCACGCACAAGGTCCAGACCACGCGCTTCCCCATCCGGGGCGTGATGATGCGTGGAAGCAGCCAGGTTGTGCTCGTTGATACCCCTGGCATCTTCGCGCCGAAACGCCGTCTCGACCGCGCCATGGTGAAGTCCGCATGGGAAGGTGCAGGCGATGCAGACGGCATCGTCCACCTCATCGACGCGCGCCACTGGACCGGCGCCACGCATAAGCCTGAAGGCAGCGGCGAGTACGAAGGCCCCGAAGAAGACGAGGCGATCATCGCCCGCCTGAAAGAACTCGGCATCAAGGCGATCCTCGCGCTTAACAAGATCGATCTTGTCGAACGCTCCGGTTTGCTGGCTGCGGCGAAGACCCTGTTCGACACTGGCGTCTATTCAGACGTCGTCATGATCTCTGGTCTCAACGGAGATGGCGTCGACCAGCTGGCCGATATGCTGGCGTCCCGCATGCCCGCCGGGCCATACCTGTTCCCGGAAGATCAGTCAGCTGACATCCCGGTCCGTATGCTTGCGGCCGAGGTCACGCGCGAAAAGCTGATGCTCCGCTTGCACCAGGAAATTCCGTATCAGCTGACGGTCGAGACCGAGACATGGGAACCTCATGACAACGGCGCAGTGAAGGTCGAACAGCTGATCCATGTCTCCCGTGAGGGCCACCGCAGCATCGTCCTCGGCAAGAACGGGCAAACGATCAAGGAGATCGGCATGGCTTCCCGCAAGGAGCTGTCTGACATCCTCGGCCGGCCCGTGCATCTGTTCCTGCGCGTGAAGGTCTCCGAACGCTGGCAGGATAATCGCGAGCGCTATTCCGCGATCGGCCTCGAGTTCGACGTCTAATCAATCGTTACCGACAGGCTTCAAATTGCTCAGGCAATGCTGAACGGACTTTAGCAGGTTCGCGCTAAACCCATGTTTGTCATTCGGGGCAAAACATGACTCGCATTGCGGACAAGCCAGGTGGAACGCGGATCGCTGATCTGCGCGCTGGCTTGCGTGCGGCGTCCAACAAGCCTGGTTTCGAGAAGGCGCCGCCGCACCCCAAGAAAAGCAAGGCGCAGCGCGATACCATCGATGAGCGCGCCGAAAAGGCTGAGCGTCAGGCGCAGATCCAGCACACCACGTCGCTGCTGTCCGGCGGAAAATCGAGCAAGAACTATGTTCGCGTGGGCGAGCGTTCACAGCGCAAGGGCACCGTGCTCGGCTTCCTGTTCCAGCTTTCCCTGGTCATGATTGCTGCCGGCGGCATCGCCTACGCCATCGACCCGACCATCCTGTCGCCCGAGTGGAGCAGCAAGGCTCACGACCTCTACAAGACCCACGTCGAGCCCCACGTGCAGACGGTCGCCGAGGCGATCAAAAGCTAGGCCGGCTTGCTCAGCACGAACTGTCCGACATCGATGCGGCCTGTGTTGAAGCCTGCCTCGCAGTAGGCGAGGTAGTACAGCCACAACCGGCGGAACTGCTCGTCGAACTTGCCGCCTTTTATTCCATCCCACGCAACGTCGAACCGCTTGGCCCATTCATGCAGGGTGCGCGCGTAGGACTTGCCGAACATCTTGTCGACCGCGAATGACATCCCGGTCCGCTCCACGGCTGCCTGCAACCGCTCGACGGAGGGCAGCATCCCGCCCGGGAAGATGTAGTGCTGGATGAAGTCGGCCCGGCTCAGATAGTCGTCGAAATACTTGTCGTCGATCGTGATGATCTGCAGCGCGGCTCGCCCGCCGGGTTTCAGCACTTCGGCGATCTTGCTGAAATAGCCGGGCCAGTAAGCCATGCCCACAGCTTCGAACATTTCGATGGAGGCGACCGCGTCGAACTGGCCAGTCACGTCGCGATAATCACGCATCAGGATTTCGATCCGATCGGAAAGCCCCGCGTCGGCGATGCGTTTGACCGCATAGGCGTGCTGGGCATCCGAAATCGTGATGGACGTTACGCGAGCACCGAATTCCTTAGCCGCAACTTCGGCAAAGCCTCCCCAGCCTGACCCGATCTCAAGCACATGATCATCCGGCTTGAGGTTCAGGTTGCGAGCGATCGAACGATACTTGGCGAGCTGTGCGTCCTGCATCGACTGGTCTGGCGAAGAGAAGATCGCGGACGAATACGTCATCGTCGGATCGAGCCAACGCGCGTAGAAGTCGTTGCCCAGATCGTAATGGGCCAGAATGTTCCGCTTGGAGCCCTTCTTCGTGTTCTTGCGAAACTTCTTGCGCACGTTCGCGAAGAACCGGGCGATCGCATTGCCGATGGTCAGCTTGCCGGCATCTTCCCAGTTCGCGTTGAAATACTCGAGCAGTTTGGGAAGGTCAGGCGACCCCACTTTTCCGTCCATGAACACTTCGGCGAACCCGATGTCGCCGCGCGCCATGACGTGCCGTGCGAACTTCGGATCATGCACGATAAGCTCGGCGGAAGGGCCCGGCTCCTTTCCATTGAAGCGAAGCGTGCGCCCGTCGGGCAGGGTCACGTCCAGCTTGCCGCGGGGCATGCGGCTAAGGATCATTGCCGTGAGCGTCAGGCTCGCGGGCATCTTGTCCAGCTTGTGCAGGTCGGCTGGGCCGCCGATCTCCAGCACCATGCGTTCCATGCGTGTCATGCGCGTTTCCTCAGGTCTTCAGAGGCGCCAGCGGTCTTCTTCTCGGGACTAGCCAGAGTGGTCCGCTTTTCACGTTGTTCCGGTTTATCACGATAACCGGCGCCTTTCAGCCATAGATGGAAGGCCTGCCAGTGAATGGCGACCATCACACCTACGCCTGATATGGGCATTGTGATCAGCCATTTCAAAATGGCGGCTGTAGTTAGGGCAGAAGGCTTTACCGAAAGACTGGCCGTATGCTGACGGCCGTCACTGCTCATGTTTTCAACCATCAACGACATGCTGGTATCGCCGGGCCTCAGCGTAAACCTGTATTCGCCTGCGACATCGAAAAATGGCGAAACGTGAAATTCCTTATTCGCCCTGTCGCGCACGTCAGCATGACCGAACGCGCTTACATAGGAATGCGCTTCACCGAAAGTGTTGTGAACTTCGTAGATGACACCGCGCATCTCGCCGGCGGGTCCGTACCCGATCCATACAGAGATTGGCGAGAAGCCGTATCCCAGCACGCGGGGAAACGTGATCAGCCGGATCCTGCCGCCATCGAGATGGACACCTGCCTCCGCGTATCGGCCCTCCGCCCAGGCGCGCAGCGGCATCGCCTTGTTGCGAGCTCCGACGTCCTCTTCACGGAAAGCGATCGCGTTGCCTCGCCCCACCGAGAACATCTTTGACAGGCCGTCAGCTTCCCTCAGCCTGTCAATGTCGATCTCAAGCATGGCGATGCGATGCTTGAATGCTCGACGGAAAGGCTTTTCACGGACGTGCGCCGTCTGCCCGAACCAGAGGCGGGCAGGGACCGTCATTGCGCCACCGCCGCGACAGGCGCGTGGATTAGGGAAGATGAATGCGCCAGTGCGTGCGTCTGCGTCGTGGTTGCTTCCCAAGGCACTTGCCCGCCAAGCGCGAACGCGGCTTCAAGGCCAGTACGAAGTCCGGCTTCGTGAAACCCGTCACCAAGCCAGGCGCCGGCAAAAAACAATCCGTCGCGACCCTGTATGCGCTGAACAGATCGGCGCGCCGCTGCAGACGGGCCATCATACATGGGATGGTCGAACTCATAGACCCCGAACGTCTTGTCCGCTGCGGGCTCGTGGACCGGATTCAGCGTCACGAACACCGGCCGAGAGCTGGGCAGTTTCTGCAAGCGGTTCATCCAGTATGAGACGCACACGCGATCGTCAGGTCCCTTCATGACATTCCAGGATCCCCAGGCCATACGGCGCTTTGGCATCAGGCTACTGTCGTGATGGAGATAAGCCGTATTCTTCGAAAATCTCACCGACCCGAGCGCGAGACGCTGTTCATCATAGCGTTCATCCAGCATCTGGCGGGATTCGTCGGCGTGGCACGACAGTATAACCGCGTCGAAGGTCTGCGGAGGGCGGTCGCGTTCAATGATCTGCACTTTGCCGGGGCCAGCCGGGCGAATGGTCTCGATGCGGGCCGCCGGGCGCAATGATGGCTGGAGATCCGCCAGAAGCTTGTCGACATAGCTGCGGCTACCACCGGCGACCGTGCGCCAGATCGGGCGAACCAGATGCATCAGGCGGTGATTGTCGAAGAACTGCAGGAAGGCCTGCGCCGGATAATCCAGCATCAGCTGTTCCGGCGTCGACCAGATCGCCGCGCTCATGGGTAGCAGATACGCTTTCCTGAACAGGTCGGAATAACCGTGGCTGTCCAGCCAATCGCCGAGCGAAATCTCACCCAGCCCGCCTGACGCCAGCTCGGCCCGACCGACATTGTTGAAGTCGACGATCTCGCTCAGAAGTCCTCGAAACTGCTTGTCCAGCGCATTGCGCTTCCACGCGAAGAGGCCCCAGGGATCAGAGCTCCATTCATAGCCATTGGGATCGGACACCGCGAAGCTCATATCCGTCCACACCGTCTTCACATCGAGATGTTCCAGCATCTTGGTGAAGTTCGGATAGTTCGGTCGGTTGAAGCAGATGAAGCCGATATCCACCGGCATCTGCTGGCCGGTGTGATCGATATCAACTGTCCACGCATGACCGCCGAACCTCGGCGCCTTGTCATAGACAACAACATCCGCGTTCTCGCGCAGCGCCCACGCCGCTCCTAGGCCGGCCACGCCCCCGCCCACAACCGCAATACGCTTGCGAGAGATCATGCGGAGGTTTCCTGCGTTGAGGATTTGTAGGCGGCTAGCGCGCGCTTGCGTGCAAAGTCATGGTCGACGATCGGTTTCGGATAGGTCTCGCCCATAGTGACGCCCGCTTCGGCCAACACCGAAGTTGGCGCATCCCAGGGGGCATGGACCCACTTTGCGGGAAGCTTGCCAAGCTCGGGAACCCACTTGCTTACATACTCGCCCTTGGGGTCGAACTTCTCGCCCTGAAGCACTGGGTTGAAAACGCGGAAGTATGGCGCTGCGTCCGCGCCTGTTCCCGCTGTCCATTGCCAGCCATTGGCGTTGTTGGCCTCGTCCGCGTCGACCAGCGTATCCCAGAACCATTGCTCGCCCTTGCGCCAGTGGACGAGCAGGTCCTTCGCGAAGAAGGAGGCGACAATCATCCGCACACGGTTGTGCATGTATCCCGTTGTCCAGAGCTCACGCATTCCGGCGTCCACGATCGGATAGCCCGTCTGGCCACGCCGCCACGCTTCAAGCTCTGATTTCGATCCTGTTCTCCAGTCCACGTCCTCGAACTGCCTGCGCCAGCTCAGATGGCCCATCTCCGGGTCGTTGTAGAGCAGGTGATGCGAGAAATCGCGCCAAGCAATTTCTGAGAGAAATTTCTGAATGTCCCGCGCCGGAGCCTCTCCGGCCTCTTGCGCATGACTGGCAGCCCGCCAGATCTGGTGCGGACTGATTTCGCCGAAACGCAGATGCGGAGAGAGACGTGAGGTGTGATTCTGATCCGGCCTGTCACGCCCTTCTGCATAACCGGTGATTGCGTCCTTTAGAAAATCCCGCAGTCGCTTGCGCGCGCCCATTTCGCCTGGCGTCCATTCTTTCGCGATGCCAGCGGACCAGTCGGGCTTCGACGGGTGCAACATCCATTCAACAAGATCGTCCGATTTCACTTTACCGAACGACTTGAATTCGCGCGGCTCGGCTGCTGCTTGCGGAATAACGATGCTGGCCTGAAGTGCTTTCCAGAAAGGCGTAAAGACCTTGTAGTCCCCGCCCGTACCCGTCTTCATCGCGAACGGCTCGACCAGGAGGGCTCCGTTGAAGCTCTCCGCTTCGATCCCATTCGCCTTCAGCGTTTTCTTGATGCGCTCATCAATCTTGCGAGCCGGCCCATAGCGGCGGTTCCAATACACGGCGTGCGGCGAGGTTTCCCGAACCATCTCCGCCAGCACGGTTTCCGCTTGGCCCCTGCGAAGGATCAGTTTGCCGCTCTTGGGCGCAATCCGCTCGCCCAGCGCCCGTAGGGACTTGTCCAGCCACCATCTGGATGCGCCTCCCAGCGGACGGCTCTCCTTGCTGTCTTCGTCGAGGATGTAGAGCAGGATGATTGGACGTCCCGTCGCATGCGCGGCCGCCAACCCGGGATTGTCCGCCAGCCGCAGATCGTCACGAAACCAGAAGATGATAGGCCGGTCGGACAAGCTTGCTCGCGCGTTTTGAAGACGTTTCGAGCTATCTACGTGTCAGAAGGGGATATGGATCAGATGGCGGTTCCGGCCGCCTTGGCGCGTGCATAGGCTTGGGTGCCGGTCGTGATGACCTCATCTGAGGGGAGAATCGCCTCCGGCTGATGACTGACGCCATCCGCCAGGCGCTGATAAAGCGGGGCAAAGTCGTAATCGACGGTGGCGCGGATCAGGTCATCATAGGACCGGATCACGAAATAGGTCTGCTGATAGTCGTCGATCCGATACTGGGTCCGCATTACGCGTTCGAGGTCGAACCTGATACGGTTGGGCGATGGATCGTCGAGTGCGAAGATCGACTCGTCTTTCGATGACGATATTCCGGCGCCATAGATGCGCAGACCCTTCTGCGTCTCGATCAGCCCGAACTCCACCGTGTACCAGTAAAGCGCGGCGAGGTTCTTCAGCTTCCCGAACTGCATCGCCCGCAGTCCGCCCTTGCCATAGGCCTCCATGTAGTCGGCAAACACCGGATTGGTCAGCAACGGGACGTGGCCGAACACATCATGAAAGATGTCCGGCTCCTGCAGGTAGTCGAGTTGGTGACGTCCACGGATAAACTGTCCCGCCGGGAACCGCCTGTTGGCCAGGTGATTGAAGAACACCTCGTCCGGCACAAGCCCCGGCACGGCGACAACGGTGAAGCCCGTGCGCGCCTTGAGCTCCTCGTTTATGACAGCGAAGTCCGGAATGCCGCCGCGGTTGAGGTTCAGTGCCTCATGCCCGGCGAGCAGCGCCTCGTCGGCCCGGTCCGCGAGTATCGTGCGCTGACGCCGGTACAGGAAATCCCAGACGGCATGGTCGTCCGCCGTATAGCCGGCCCAGTTCTGGTCGATGACATAGTCATCGTCACGTATGACGGCGTGCGTGCTCATGACCTGAATGTAGAGCGCGTCTAGTGCGCCGTCGACGTCCGGATCTTGTACATCCCGTGGTCGTCGATCTCGAACATCTCGGGCACCTGCGGATGGTTCACGGGCTCCGGCGCATCATCCGGCAGCAGGTTCTGCTCCGAGACGTACGCTACGTAATAGCTCGAATCGTTCTCGGCGAGCAGGTGATAGAACGGCTGGTTCTTCACCGGCCGTATCTCTTCCGGAATCGAGCTCCACCATTCCTCGGTGTTCGCGAATTGCGGATCCACGTCGAAGATGATGCCGCGAAACGGGAAGAAGCGGTGACGGACCTGTTGTCCGATCCCGAATTTGGCTGCCTTGTTGACGTCCATCATGATCGGCGGCGCCCCTCGCCTTGTTTGCCCACAGTATTCCCAGCCAGCCGCAAACGATTCTCAACCGCGCCGATGCGCCGGAAAGAGCCCCGCCTGAGCCGTGGTTCCATTTGACTCAAGAATAACAGGCCCGCAACCAAGCATGACAGTAAACCATGCTTCTCGCGTGCTATCGCCCGCGGATCGGGCTATGAAACACCCAACAAGTTACGGATCGCTCCAATGGCGAAGCCAGCCAATTCCTCCCGGCGCGGGAAATCGCGCGGGCGGTCCGGCGGCGCATCGAACCTCTACGCGGCGCTGGACCTAGGGACTAACAATTGTCGTCTGCTTATCGCGGAGCCCACGCGCTCCGGCGGGCTGCGCGTTGTCGATTCCTTTTCTCAGATCGTGACGCTGGGCGAGGGGCTGGCCAATTCCGGCCAGCTTTCGGAGAAGGCTATGGGCCGCGCAATCGAAGCCCTGCGGAAGTGTTCGGACAAGGTGAAGAAGCATCGCCCCGTGCGCACGCGCTACATCGCAACGCAGGCCTGCCGTCAGGCCGCTAACGGCAAGGCGTTTCTCAACGACGTCCATCGCAAGATCGGTCTGCGTATGGAAACAATCACGCCCAAGGAAGAAGCCAAGTATGCGCTTCTGGGCTCGCTGGATCTTGTCGACCCCACTCACGATTTTGCGCTGGTCATCGATATCGGCGGTGGCTCGACAGAACTCAGCTGGATTGATGCAAAGTCCGCTGCGGCGCGCGGGGTGAAGGGATGCGCGGTTCGTCCGCCCATTCTTGGCTGGGCATCCTTCCCTGTAGGTGTGGTGACGCTCAACGACGCTTTCACAGATCGTGAGCCCGGCTGGTACCCGCGAATGGTGGAATTCGTGGCCGCGCTGCTGCGAGCCAACGACGCCGCCACGCGCTTTGGCCCACTGTTCCGCGCCGGTCGCGGTCAGCTGATCGGTAATTCTGGCACTGTGACCAGCCTCGTCGGCGTCCACATGAAGCTCGACCGGTATGTCCGCTCACTCGTGGACGGCCAGTGGCTCGCGCGAGAGGATGCAATCGCTACACGTCAGCGCCTCCATGATCTTTCTCCTGAAGACCGCGCCAAGGAGGGCTGTCTGACCGGTGGCCGGTCCGACCTGATGCTTCCGGGCCTCGCCATTCTGGACGCTATCTGGGAGACTTGGCCCGCCGATCGCCTGCGCGTCGGAGATCGCGGCCTGCGCGAAGGCATCTTGCTGTCGATGATGCATGGCGCCAAAGGCGGCGGGCAAACCACTAACCAGAAACCGCGCGGACAACGTGGCCAGAGGCGAGAGCCTTCCAGGTCGCCCTCCGATGAAGGAGCCGCCGTATGAGCGTCGAAGAAGACAGCAGTGGCAAACGGCGCTGGAAAGCACCGGTCGATAGCCGCCCGCAACCCGGCGGCCGCACGATGGCCAAGAAGGAAAAGGTCAGGAAGAAAACGCTCGGCAAATCGTCCCGTGAGTGGGTCGATCGCCAACTCCATGATCCCTACGTGATCCGCGCAAGGGAAGCCGGCTATCGCGCCCGTGCGGCCTACAAGCTGCTGGAGATCGACGAGAAGTTTCACATCCTGAAGCGCGGCTCGCGCATCATCGACCTTGGCTGCGCTCCGGGTGGATGGTTGCAGGTCGCTTTCGAAAAGGGCGCCGCAAGGATCGCAGGTGTCGACCTTCTGCCGGTGGAGCCTGTTGGCGAAGCCGTGATCTTCATGGGCGACATCGCCGAACCTGGCATGACGGACAAGCTCGTCCGCGCGCTTGGCGAAAAGCCGTCGCTGGTCCTGTCGGATATGGCCGCCAACACATCTGGACATAAGCAGACCGACCACATTCGCACGGTCGGTCTTGCTGAACTCGCCGCGCAGTTCGCTATCGAGAATCTCGCAAAGAACGGTACGTTTGTCGCCAAGGTTTTCCAAGGCGGGGCGCAGGGCGAACTGCTTGAATTGCTCAAGGCCAACTTCGATGATGTCCGGCACTGGAAACCGCCGGCCAGCCGTCCTGAAAGCCCCGAGACATTCGTGATCGCGCGGGGCTTCCGCGGCTAGCGCTTCAACCGCGCCAGCGTTGCAGTAGCGTCCCAGTCCGCAATCGCTGCAACATGCTCATGCGCACCGAGGCCGGTGTCGCCAACGCCAACTGTGTACATGCCTTCAGCGCGCAGGTTCGCGATCATAGGCTTGCCGTCTTCGATGCAGATGGCGTTGCCCGGAAATGCGCCGAGGGCTGCGCAGCTGATCCCGTATATTTCCGCGCTGGGTTTAGGCGCCGCTTCACGCGGATCGGCCACATGATGCACCAGCTCGATCAGTTCCAGCCGGTCCAGCACTTCGCGGGAGTTCATGCTGGCCGAGGCAACGCCAATCTTCAGCCCAAGAGAGCGACAGCTGATCAGCGCCTCCCGCGCTCCAACAAATGCGTCGGACGGCTTCAGCCCGGCGATCAGTTCTTTGTACCGGGCATTCTTGAACGCCATGACCTTGTCACGCGCGGCTTGATCCAGCTCCACCCCCGCCTGGGCTAGAAGTGCCGCTAGGGAAGTCGCGCGTGGAACACTTCGTGTCGCCATCAGGCTTTCGGCCGTCACGGGGAAGCCGAACTCAGCCGCCGCGTCCCGCCACGATTGCTCGTGCCGCGCCGACGTGGAAGTCAGCACGCCGTCGAGATCGAAAATCGCGGCGTATGCGCCGTCGGGCATAAGGCAAAATCTCTCGGTTAGTTCACGTCGGCCATCTAGTCTGTATCCCGGTCGATTGTAGAGTGTCTTACAGGACTCAAACAGAACTGGGAGGACTACGCATGAGGGGTATTCTGTTGGCCGCGCTTACGGCTGCTGCTTTTGCCTTGACCGGCTGCGATGCGCCCAAGGAGCCGGCAGCCCCCGCTCCGGTCGCTGCTGCGCCCGCGCCAAAGCCCGAGCCTGTTCCCGAACCCGCGCCCACCGTGCTGCCGGGCATGTCCGCTCCTTGGGCGACCGAGGCCGAGTGGGTCACTGCCTGCAAGGGCGCTGACCCTGCCATCCCGGAAGCCGTCTGCACCTGCGCTGCAAAGGCGTTCGTGAAGGAAATCGGGACGGAAGGTCTCTACAACTGGGTCTATGAGTGGTTCATCAACCGCAACGGTATGGGCCAGGCCCGTGGCAAGAACTGGATGCAGACCAACGGCCACGACAGCGCCAAACAACAGAAAGTCGCGGACGAAATCCGCAAGTGCTACGCCTGATTTAACGGCGCCGCGGCGGTCCAGGCCGCTGCGGCGCCGATACCTTTCTGACCCACTTCCCAAGGCCCGGGAGAATCGATAGACGGGTCTATGGAACAGCACCCCCCTTCAATCCGCATCCGCCAGGCCATCACGTTCGACGACGTGCTGCTGGAACCCGGTCCGTCCGAGGTCACGCCCGGCGACGTGGATATCCGCACACGCCTGACACGCGAAATCTCGCTCAACGTCCCGATCGTGTCCGCCGCCATGGATACGGTGACTGAAACAGCCCTCGCGATCGCCATGGCGCAATACGGCGGCATCGGCGTCATCCACCGCAACCTCACCATCGACCAGCAGGCCGAACAGGTCCGGCAGGTGAAGCGCTTCGAAAGCGGCATGGTGGTGAACCCCATCACGATCACGCCCGACGTCACGCTGCGCCAGCTCAAGGTGCTCAAGGAGCGCCACCAGATTTCTGGCATTCCCGTGGTGGAAGCTGGCGGCTCCGGCGCCGGCAAGCTGATCGGCATCATCACCAACCGCGACGTCCGTTTCGCTGAAAACGAGAACCAGCCCATCGCAGAACTGATGACCAAGAAGGTCATCACCGTCCGCGAAGGCGTCGATCCCGCCGAAGCGCGAAAATTGCTGCACAAGCACCGCATCGAGCGTCTGATCGTGGTGGACGAAAACAACAACATCGTCGGACTCATCACCGTCAAGGACATGGACAAGCGCGTCGCCAACCCGAACGCTTGCAAGGATGAGCAGGGCCGCTTGCGCGTCGCCGCCGCCTCCACCGTGGGCGATGCAGGATTCGAGCGCAGCCAGGCGCTCATCGACGCAGGTGTCGACGCGCTGGTGATCGATACAGCTCACGGCCACTCCAAAATGGTCCTCATGGCCGTCGAGCGCGTGAAGAAACTCTCGAACCGCGTGCAGGTAATTGCCGGCAACGTCGCGACGGCCGATGGCTGCAAGGCCCTGATCGAAGCAGGCGCCGACGCCGTGAAGGTAGGCATAGGCCCCGGCTCGATCTGCACCACACGCATCGTCGCAGGCGTCGGCGTTCCGCAGCTGACCGCCATTGCTGATTGCGCAAACGCTGCCCAGAAAACCAACACGCCTGTCATTGCTGATGGCGGCATCAAGTTCTCGGGCGACTTCGCCAAGGCTCTCGCGGGCGGCGCATCCTCCGCCATGATGGGCTCGATGCTCGCGGGAACTGAAGAAGCTCCCGGCGAGGTGTTCCTCTATGAAGGCCGCGCCTACAAGGATTATCGCGGCATGGGTTCGCTCGGGGCCATGGGGCGCGGTTCCGCCGATCGCTATTTCCAGAAAGATGTCTCGCAACAAAAGCTCGTGCCGGAAGGCATTGAAGGGCAGGTGCCGTTCAAGGGACCTGTCGGCCCGATCCTGCACCAGATGGCCGGCGGTCTGCGCGCCGCCATGGGCTATGTCGGCGCGAGGACGGTCAGCGAATTGCACGAGAAAGCCAAGTTCATCCAGATCACCGGCGCCGGCCTGCGCGAGTCTCACGTCCACGACGTGAAGATGACCCGCGAAGCTCCGAACTATTCGCTGCCGACCGGTTGATCAGGGCAGCTGCATGAGTCAGCCGCCATCCGGGCCAGGCCGGGCACAAATGATGTGGCTCGCTATCGGCATAGTCGCGGCTGAACTGCTTGCCGTCGGTGGCCTGGTTCTTGTGTTCACGTCGCCGGGCATAAACGTCGTCGCCGCGATCGTTTCGGTCTTTCTCGTTGTGGTGCCGATCCTGTTTGGCGTCGCGGTGAGGTCGGAATTGAAGGCGCGGCGCAAGGGGTGAGGGCGCGGCCCTTCAAATCGTCACGCGACGCATGTAACGATTCACGCGGGGGCGTAACCGCGAGGACGCCATGTTCGCCTTTATCGCCCACGCCGAAGCCGATCAGGCTGCGGCAGACGACCTCAAGGCCTTCCTGAAGACGCGTGGTCTCGCTGCCGAAACGGAAACGGGCGCGCGAGGGTTTCGCTTCCTGCAAGCAACAGACGTCGTCATCGCCCTGTGGTCGCAGAAGAGCGTTTTCGGGCGGCATCGCATGCTGATGGAAAAGCGCATGCTGGATGCATGGGCAGACGGGCGCCTTGTTCTCGTGAAGCTCGACAACGGTTTCCTTCCCGTCGGCGTCCGCGATCTCACCGCCATCGACGCCAGTTTTGAAAGCGGCCGCAAGCTCGCATTCTGGCCCCAGGTCGAACGCGCCGCGCGCGAAATCATCAACCGTGCGCTGACCGAGCGCAGCGACAAATTCTGGTCAGCCCCGCCGCCGCCCAAGTCGGAAAGATCAGGCGGTGGAAGCGGCGGCGGGATATTTGGCTCGCGCAAGAAGGAAGCTGCGCTTCCAGAGAGCGCCGCAAGTTCCGCCGCGCCCGAACCGCAAGCGCCGCCCGCCGCCGAACTCGAAGCTGCTCCGCCACCGCCTCCGCCCAGCGTGGTGTTCATCTCCTACGCGCACGCGGACAATGCCGCTGTCGAGCCAGTCGTCTCGGCGGTCAGGGATGCAGGACGGGATGTCTGGATCGACAAGGGCGGTATCAGCCCCGGCGAAAACTGGGCCGGCGAGATTGTGCGGGGCATCAAGAGCGCAAAAGGCGTCATGGTCATGTGCAGCCCCAGTGCTTTCGAAAGCGACCACATCAAGCGCGAAGTCTATCTGGCCGACCGCTACAAGAAGCCCATGCTGCCGGTCTTCATCGCCGACGCGCAGCCGCCCGAGGATTTCGAGTACTTCTTCGCAGGCGTCCAATGGCTGGAACTGTTCAAGCTTCCGGAGGCCGACCGGCCGGCCGCAATCGGAAAGGCTTTGGCGGCGGTCTAGCTTAGGCAGGCCGCCCCGGCTAAGAGGGCGGCATGAAAGACCGTCTCTACATCCTCGCCGCACCTTTTCCCGATGGCGGCTTCGAATGGTATTGCAACGATTGCGCTACCCTTGAAGGAGCGCTTCTGGTTAATCCGCACTGGAGCGACAAGATCGACGTCCGCCGCGTCGCTTTCCCGCGTCCGCGCCAGGAGCTGATCGATCTCATCGGTTCCGAGTATCAGGGCCTCCCCATGCTCGTGATGGACAAGGAGCGTGCGCCCGGTGACGCGATCATCGTCGGCGATTTCGCGATCCTGCAGGATGTCCGCGCCATCGGCCGCGCGCTCACCAGCCGCCACGGCGGGGCAGGGCCCCACCCATGAGAGACGGCGGAAAAATCCAGGCGGCCATGGAAGTCCTGCGCGATGTCCTGGAACGCCGCACGCCGGTCAAGGAGGCTGTGCGCGACTGGGGCAAGCGTTCACGTTTTGCCGGTTCGCGTGACCGTGCGTGGATATCAGGCCTCGTGGTCGATGCGCTCCGCCGCAAGAACTCGATCGAGTTTGCGATGGAAGCTACTGGCCCACGCGTACTCGCGCTTGGCGCTCTCAAGCACGCGTGGGGATGGGACGTCCGCAAGATTGAGGAAGCGCTGAAAGACGACCACGCCCCGCCGCCGCTGCAAAGCAAGGAGCGCGAAAATCTTCTGCTCGCACCCGATCCATCCGCGCCTCCGCATGTGCAGGGTGATTATCCCGAATGGCTCGCGCCGCATCTGAAGCGCGCTTTCGGTCCCGATGCTGTTCCCGAAGCAATGGCCATGGCGTCCCGCGCGCCCATCGACCTTCGCGTGAACACGCTCAAGTCTGATCCCGAAAAAGCCGGTCGCGCGCTCGAAGGCGTCAAAGCACGCCAGATGCCGGAACTAAAGAACGGCTTCCGCATCCCCGCGCCTGATGCGATCGAACGCGGCGAAGCTGTCGAAGCCATCCCCGCCTATTCAAAAGGCTGGGTCGAAGTGCAGGACATGGGCAGCCAGATCGCTGCCGCCGTCTCATGCGCCGCGCCGGGCGAGCAGGTGCTGGATTACTGCGCAGGCGGGGGCGGCAAGACCATCGCCATGGCCGCCATGATGGAAAACAAGGGCCAGATATTCTCGCACGACATCGACGGTCGCCGTCTCTCGGCGCTCATTCCCCGCATCGAGCGCGCCGGCATCCGCAACGTGCAGCTTCGTCACCCGAAGGAAAACGCCTCGCTCGACGATCTCGAAGGCAAGATGGACCTCGTGATGATCGACGCGCCGTGCACCGGCGTTGGCACATGGCGCCGGAAGCCTGACGCAAAATGGCGCGTACAGCCCAACGCTCTCGAAAAACGCATCGGCGATCAGGCGATGATCCTGCGCGCCGCCGGCAACTATGTGAAGCCCGGCGGCCGCCTCGTTTACGTCACCTGCTCGTTCCTGATGGAAGAGAACGAGGATCAGTTCGCCAGCTTCCTCGCCGACCGCCCCGATTTCAAAGCTGAAGATGCCGCCGACACAGCCATCCGCTCCGGTCAGTTGACGGAGAAGGGCGCCGCTCTCCTCCGCAAATGCCGCCGCCCCGACGGCTCCGTCCGCCTAACGCCGCGCACTGCGGGCACGGATGGCTTCTACATGGCCGTCATGCGGAGAGTGGGGTGAGCGGGCAGCTCGACTCTGACGGCGATCCGTTGCCGGAGACGATGACGCTCAAGCCGGATCGTCTGCGTTGGCTGTTCGTCTTTCTTGTCTCTGCCGGTTTCGTCGCCATTGCGATCTGGATCGGTCCCTCTGACCCGATGCTGTTCTATGGCGCCGGCGGGTTCTTCGTTCTATGTGGACTAATCGCTGTTCCGCTCATGATCGGGGTCGGCTCCAGTCTTGCGCTTGATCGCGAGGGCTTCGTCTGCCGCTCGCTGTTTCGCTCTTTCCGTCGCCAATGGCGCGAATGCTCCATCTTCCATCCAGTCTCCGCCGGTTTCCGCCAGTATGTGGGTTTCTCCACACAGCAGGACGAAGCGGCGCATCCCCGCACCGCCTCCGTCAACCGCGCTCTTATCGGCGCCAGCGGCATGCTGCCCGAGACCTACGGTTTCTCCGCTGAGGAGCTGTCAGACCTCATGAATCTTTTCCGCGCGCGGGCGCTGGCGCAGTGACCGAACCGCTGCCTGAGCGGATCACACTGCGCAGCAATCCCCTGGAAGCGGTGCTCCTGCTCATTGCCGCCGCAGCCCTGGCCTTCCTGTTCGTCTCCCGCATCCCGCCCGATCAAGCGACCACGCGGGTTGTCACGACTGCCATCATCTTCCTCATCGCCATGCTGGTCGCCGTCGCATCCCTGCGCCAGCTCACCCTCGACGCCACGGGATTCAGCGAAGGCAATCTGTTCGGCCGCACCCGCCACGCCTGGCGAGACTGTTCACCTTTCGAAGTCTCTGCAGGCAGCGGCCGTGTCCAGATCAACTCCATCCGCGCTGCCACCTCCGCCGGCGAGTTCCGGCTGCGCACCCGTTACGGCCGGTCGCTGGACGAGGTTGCGGCCCTGATGAACCGCTTCCGCGTCCGGGCGCTCGCTATGGCTCCAGAAAACCGCGCCTGACCCTGTGGATGAACGCTCCGCAGGATTGACGCCAAGGCCGAACATCTTCTAGTTCCGCCATGGCGAGCAACACCCCGAATCCGATCCCCTCCTACGCGGCTGATGGCCACGAACGGGCGCTTATTATCGATTTCGGCAGTCAGGTGACGCAGCTCATCGCGCGCCGCCTCCGCGAAATGGGCGTCTATTGCGAGGTTCACCCCTACAACCGGGCCGAGGCGGTCATCGCCGCCGGTTTCAACCCGAAGGCGATCATCTTCTCCGGCGGTCCCGATAGCGTCACGCGCGACAAGTCTCCGCGCGCCCCGCAAGTCGCTTTCGATCTGAAAGTCCCGATCCTCGCCATCTGCTACGGCCAGCAGACAATGGCCGTCCAGCAGGGCGGTGTCGTCGAAGGCGGTCACGCGGCCGAATTCGGACGCGCCGATGTCGAGATCAAACACGCCAGCCCGCTGTTTGAAGGCTTCTGGGAAGTCGGAAAGCGCTATCCCGTGTGGATGAGCCATGGCGATCGCGTCACGCAACTCCCCGAAGGCTTCAACGTCATCGGCACGTCAGAGAACGCGCCCTTCGCAATCGCTGTCGACGAGAAGCGTCGCTACTACACGACGATGTTCCACCCCGAAGTGGTTCACACGCCCGACGGCGCCAAGCTGCTCGAGAATTTCGTCAAGAAGATCGCGGGCATGAAGGGCGACTGGTCCATGGCCGCTCTCCGCGCCGAGCAGGTCGCCAAGATCAAGGCGCAGGTCGGCAAGGGCAGGGTGATCTGCGGTTTGTCTGGCGGCGTCGATAGCTCCGTGGCCGCCGTCCTCATCCACGAAGCAATCGGCGACCAACTCACCTGCGTCTTCGTCGACACCGGCCTGATGCGCGCCAACGAAGCCGACGAAGTGGTGAAGCTGTTCCGTGGCCACTACAATATCCCGCTTGTCCACGTGGATGCGGGCGACCAGTTCCTCGGCGGCCTTGCCGGCGTCTCTGACCCTGAGACCAAACGTAAATTCATCGGCAAGACGTTCATCGACATCTTCGAAGCCGAAGCCAAGAAAGTGCAGGGCGCGCAATTCCTCGCCCAAGGCACGCTCTATCCCGACGTGATCGAAAGCGTCTCGTTCGACGGCGGCCCGTCCGTCACGATCAAGTCCCACCACAATGTCGGCGGCCTGCCGGAGAAAATGAACCTCAAGCTGGTCGAGCCGCTGCGCGAACTTTTCAAGGATGAAGTCCGCGCCCTCGGTCGCGAACTCGGCATGCCGGAAACACTGGTCGGACGCCACCCATTCCCCGGCCCAGGCCTTGCCATCCGCATTCCCGGCGAGATCACGCCGGAGCGCGTGGCCATCCTCCAGAAAGCCGACGCCATTTATCTCGACGAGATCCGCAAGGCCGGTCTCTACGACAAGATCTGGCAAGCCTTCGCCGTTCTGCTCCCCGTCCGCTCCGTCGGCGTCATGGGCGACGCGCGCACCTACGAAAGCGTCCTCGCCCTCCGTGCCGTCACCTCGACGGATGGCATGACCGCCGATTTCTACCAGTTCGACATGAACTTCCTCGGCCGCACCGCCACGCGCATCATCAACGAAGTGAAAGGCGTCAGCCGCGTCGTTTACGATGTCACTTCGAAGCCCCCCGGCACGATCGAGTGGGAATGATTCAGTGCTCTCCCGGGCGGTTCGCCGGCTATCGGCGATCCCGCCTAGACCTCTGAAACTCCATTAGAAATCCAATCGACATCTATCGCCGACGTTCGCCGAGCAGCGTGACGGCCTGGCGGTATGCGCGACGGCGTGGTGGCATCGGTGCAAGCCGAATGAGTCCGCACCGTCACGACACTTTCCCGCCATTTCCGCACGTTTGGACCGAAAGACACTGTGAAACCAAGCGGATAGGTGAGTTTTGACGGTACTTTGGCCGACGGTCTTTCAGCCCCGTTTTTCTGCCTCTCCGCATCCAAAAAGGAGCGGAAAATGCTGACCGACACTGCACTCAAGAACCTGAAAGCAAGGGATAAAACGTACAAACTCTCGGACCGTGACGGTATGTATGCCCTCGTCAAAACCACGGGCACCATCGTCTTCCGGCTCGACTACCGGCTGCACGGGAGACGCGAGACGCTCACCATTGGCCAATACGGTCGCGACGGGATCACGCTGGCGGAGGCCCGCGAGCGATGCATTGAGGCCCGCAAAGCGGCCAAGGCTGGCCGCTCCCCCGCCCAGGAAAAGCAGCGCGAGAAGCGCCGCGTTTCAACCGCGCGCTCGCTTGGGGAGTGGGGAGTCTACTACTTCAGGGAAGCGAAGATTGCGCAGTCGACCCGGGACATGCGGCGTCACATCTATGACCGGGACATCGCTCCGGCGTGGAAGAGCAGGCTCATGACCGAAATCACTCCCGACGATCTGAGGGCGCTGTGCAACAAGGTCAAAAGCCGCGGGGCGCCGGCTACGGCGATCCACGTGCGTGATATCGTGAAGCAGATTTTCGGCTTTGCCGTCCTGCAAGGCGAGATGATTGCCAACCCGGCGGACGCGGTTGCTCCGTCATCCATTGCAACGTTTCAGGTCAGAGACAGGTCCCTCTCGCCGAGCGAGATCAGAATTGCCTTCAGGCTGATCGAGCGGGTCGCAACCATGCCGACAATCCGCCTCGGGATGAAACTCCTTCTGCTCACCATGGTCCGCAAGAGCGAGTTATTGGAAGCGACGTGGAACGAGTTCGATTTCGAAAATCGGGTTTGGTCCATTCCGAAGGAACGCATGAAGAAGTCCAAGCCCCACAACATCTACCTGTCTGACCAGGCGATCGACATTCTGATCGCGCTGAAAACCTGCGCGGGAAATTCTCGGTATCTGCTGCCGTCGCGCTATGAAGCTGATGAGCCGATGTGTCGGGTTGTCTTCAACCGCGTCACTGCCGGTATCGCCAGGATCGCGAAGGACGATGATCTGCCCATCGCGCCGTTTACCGTACACGACCTGCGGCGGACCGCCTCCACCTTGCTCAACGAGGTCGGCTTCAACAGCGACTGGATCGAGAAATGCCTGGCGCATGAGCACGGGCGAACGGTCCGCGGTGTGTACAACAAGGCTGAGTACGAGCCGCAGCGTCGCCACATGATGCAGGAATGGGCCAACATGGTCGACGCCTGGATCAAGGGCGAGAAGTACATCGCCGTATTCATGCCGCCAGCCGTTGAGCTGGTCGCGCATGACCCACAAGCCTAGGCGCGTACAGGACGTGACTTCCGCCGCCGCACATCCGGATGCGGCGGCGGAGCTAGGCCAGCAGCCGCCCGTCGTGAGGCGACCCAATGGTTGATTTCTCCCAGATCCCAGACTGGGCAACGCGGCGTCAGGTAGAAGCGCTTCGGGAACTCGCCACGCTGTTCCATCTCGTAGATGGTGGTGTCGGCGAGCGGCACGAGGTCACGCAGTTGTTGACGGCGAATAGCGGGTTTGGCTTCGACTATTTCAACGGCCAGATGGGCAAGCATAATCAATCTCCTGAATGCGGGTGTTGATTCCTCCATCGCCCAGGCAAAGCGGGAATCGCGCCGGAAATGGTCGGAAATGGTCGGAAAGTCAGCGCTCGCGCGGCACGCGAGACAGTGGTGGAACGGGCTGACTAGAGGAAAGTCAGGGCGCTAGAGACGCTTTGGTGCACTTCTGGTGCGCTCGGATATGCGAAGCTGAAGAGAGACGAGCTTGCCGCCAAGGTTGGCGAGGCATTGGCAGGAACAGGCTATCTTCCGGACCTGCTGGTTACGCCTGTTCGTACGGGCAGGTTTGAGTTGGCCGGCTCGGGAGTTGCGGTCGCGGCTAAGTAGAGATCGCGCCGTCGAAGCCAAGAGGGGCCGCCAGAGATCTAGCGCGCCCTTTCTTTGTGGGGGTGCCGGAGCAGCAACACCGAAGGCCACTGCCCTCACATGTGACGCGGTGGAGGCGGCGATCTCTAACTCAGACCAAGGTGAATTCCTTCGAAACTGGCCGTATTCCTATGGCCGGAATACCCCCCGACTCCGGACAGTCGTACCAAACATTACCTACGGCCGCACTGGGGCCCAATCCGGCCATTCGTCATGCTGAGGGTGGAGGCGCAGAAATCTCCTGCAGCCTAATCAGCATTGTCAGCGCTTTCCCAAACCGCCGGGTCAGCTGTTTGGCCGGGGCGAGAACACGATTAGCACGGAAGTGGTCCAGGCTCTCATCATGCGCCTGGGGGCTTCGTCAGCAAGCAGCGCCGCCGCCCTGCCTCACGGCTTGGGCGAGTGAGATTTTACGAGTTAAGCGGACAATGCCGCTGAGGTTAGACGTCGGCTTGAGAGGGGCAAGTCCGGCAACCGCCTTGGTTCGCGACCACACAAGGTCGCCAGTTGTGAGAACTATGAACCGATGAGTCGCCTCAATGCGGCTCTTCATAGACTGGCAATGCCCAATGCAGTACCATCTCGCCATGCGTCTGCTTCGCAAAATGCTTGCGATCGCTCTTGTTGCGCTTGTCGCCGGGTCTGGCGCAGCGACTGCGGGGCCTGTGCATTTTCATGAGATGGATGCTTTCGAGTGCCT
>Ga0075163_10001020_pt1 | contig 37296 bp, 30 predicted proteins | sample JI1023141ADNA_FD_71478 | JGI IMG/M metagenome (GOLD analysis project Ga0075163, IMG submission 71478) | Wastewater effluent complex algal communities from Wisconsin, to seasonally profile nutrient transformation and Carbon sequestration -... | ecosystem: Engineered > WWTP > Effluent > Algae...
ATGGGTGGCATGGGCGGCATGGGAGGAATGGGCGGCATGGACATGGGCGGCATGATGTAATCAGCCCACCGGCTCCCGTTCGAACAAAGTCAAAATAAGAACATATTCGTTTGCAAATAAGGAATTAGAAAAACATGGCCAAAATCAACATTCGTCCTCTCGATGATCGTGTCGTTGTCAAGCCGATGGCTGCTGAAGAAACCACAGCGGGTGGCATCGTGTTACCAGACACCGCTAAAGAAAAGCCACAGCGTGGCAAAGTTGTTGCCGTTGGACCAGGCAAGCTCTTGGATAACGGACAACGCGGTGGATTGTCGGTCCAGGTTGGTGACGAAGTTATCTTCGGCAAGTACGGCGGAAGCGAAGTCGAAGTCGATGGCGAAGAAGTAAAGATTCTTCGCGAAAGCGACATCCTCGCCAAGTTGGTTTAATTTTTGTTCGGAACAATACATTCAAAGTGAAAAGATAGAGGGTACTTGGCGTGGCAAAGCAATTATTGTTTGACGATCATGCCCGCGCCCGTATGTTACAGGGCGTGGAAAAATTGGCCAACGCTGTCGCAGTCACGATGGGACCAACCGGTCGCAACGTGATCATCGACAAGAGCTTCGGCGGACCAACCGTTACCAAAGACGGTGTGACGGTCGCTAAAGAAGTTGAGTTGGAAGATCGCTTCGAAAACATGGGCGCGAAGCTCGTGGTTGAAGTAGCACAAAAGACCAGCGATCTGGCTGGTGACGGTACCACAACGGCAACCGTTTTGGCTCGCGCTATTTTCAAGGAAGGCCTCCGCAACATTGTTGCTGGTAGCAATCCAACTGCGATTCGTCGCGGTATCGAAAAAGCGGCCGAAGCAGCTTGCGAAAAGCTGATGTCGATGGCTAAGCCTGTGAGCGATCCTAAAGAAGTGGCTCACGTGGGTGCGATCAGCGCCAACAACGACATGGTGATCGGTAACCTCTTGGCCGAAGCTCTGCAACGAGTTGGCAAAGATGGTGTGATCACTGTCGAAGAAGGCAAGACCACCGACACCGTAGTGGATTACGTCGATGGTATGCAATTTGACAAAGGTTTTGTTTCGCCTTATTTCATCAACAATCCAGGCGAAATGAACTGCACCATGGACAATGCTTTGTTGTTGATCTACGAAAAGAAGATCAGCAACATCCGTGACTTGGTTCCCATCTTGGAAAAGTCGAGCCAAACAGGTCGGCCATTGTTGATCATTGCTGAAGATGTTGACGCTGAAGCGTTGACTCTGTTGGTGGTCAACAAGTTGCGTGGCACACTCAACGTATGTGCTGTTAAGGCTCCTGGGTTCGGTGATCGTCGCAAGGCCATGTTGGGCGACATCGCTGTGCTGACCGGCGGAACTTTCATCAGTGACGATCTCGGTATTCAACTTGAGAAACTCTCGTTGGAACACCTCGGTCGCGCCAAGAAAATTGTCGTTGACAAAGGCAACACCACCATCGTTGAAGGGAGTGGCGATCGCAAAGCAATCGATCTGCGTGTTTCGCAAATCCGCGCTCAACTCGAGCAGACCGATAGCGAATACGACAAGGAAAAGTTGCAAGAGCGTTTGGCCAAGTTGGCCGGTGGCGTAGCAGTCATCAGTGTAGGCGCTGAAACCGAAGCTGATATGAAGCAAAAGAAGGCTCGCGTTGAAGATGCGTTGCACGCAACTCGCGCAGCAGTTGAAGAAGGTATTTTGCCTGGCGGTGGTGTGGCCCTCGTTCGCTGCTATGAAGCAGTTGAAGCTTGCCGCGACAGCTTGAAGGGTGACGAGAAGATTGGTGCAACGATCGTATTGCAAGCTTTGGCCGCTCCAATGCGCCAAATCGCTGACAATGCGGGTATCGATGGTTCCGTGGTCGTTGACGAAGTTCGTCAGAAGAGCGGCAACATCGGTTACGATGCTTACACCGGTCAATACGTCGACCTGATGAAGGCTGGCGTTATCGATCCTGTTAAGGTGGTTCGCACTGCGTTGACGAATGCTTCGAGCATTGCAGGTTTGATGCTCACCACAGAAGCCTTGGTCACCACCTATGACAAGGATGACAAGAAGAAGCAGCGAATCGAAGGCGTTGTAGCGTAAGTTCGCGGCGTAGGGACCGCTAGGTTTAGGCTGATCAGCCAAAGGGCCACACCTTCCAAGCGGGAGTGTGGCCCTTTTTTGCGTTGAGGATTCGATGGCCGAAAAACGTTGTTACTACGAAGTTCTTGGTGTCGCGCGTGATTCTTCGCAGCCTGATATTGCTCGAGCATATCGCAAGCTGGCGATCAAATATCATCCGGATAGCAATCCGAATGATGAAACGGCGATTGCTCAATTCAAGGAAGTTGCTGAAGCTTATGAAGTGCTCAACGATTCGGATAAGCGACGACGCTACGATCAGTTTGGGCACGCAGGTGTTCAGCAACAAGGTGGCGGTGGCCACGACATGGAAGATATCTTCGAGCATTTTGGTGAGATGTTTCGAGGAACTATCTTCGATGACTTCTTTGGAGGTGGTGGACGAGGACGTGGCCGGGCCCGGAGGGGGGCCGATGTTCGTTGCGATATCACACTGACGCTGGAAGAAGCGGCTGCGGGCGCCAAGAAGGAAGTGAAGTTGGTCCGGCATTCCGAATGCCAGACCTGTAGTGGTTCGGGAGCAGCTCCCGGTTCCAGCCCCGAAGTCTGTCGCCGATGCCGCGGACAAGGGCAAGTCGTTCAGGCGACTGGCATTTTGAGGGTTCAGACCACCTGCCCTGCGTGTCGAGGTAGCGGTAAGACGATCTCGAATCCATGTAAGGATTGCGATGGCTCGGGAGCTCAGCCCAAAGAAGTTCGTTTGGAAGTTCCCATTCCAGCCGGTATCGACGATGGTATGCGCGTCCGCTTGACGGGCCAAGGGCAGCCAAGCCCCGACGGTGGGCCGCCTGGTGATGCCTACTGTTTCATTCACGTCAAGGCGCATCCATTATTCCGGCGCGACGGTAACGATCTGCAACTGCAGGTTCCTATTTCCTATGCGCAAGCCGCCTTGGGAACAACGGTTGAAGTGCCAACTTTGGAAGGCGCAAAAGAACTCACCATTCCCAATGGAACACAAAGCGGCGATGTTTTCCGAATTCGTGGAATGGGGATGCCCGATCCACATTCAGGACGCCGTGGCGATTTGCTCGTTCATACCTTTATCGAGGTTCCCAAGAAACTATCCACTCGACAAGAAGAACTATTACGCGAACTCGCATCGCTCGATCATGATCAGGTGACCCCACATCGCAAATCATTCCTAGAACGAATTCGCGATTATTTTGTGGGCCAAGCCGAAGCGAAAGAGAACGCGGCTAAAGAAGAGGAGCAGTAATCAATCATGTCTAATGAAGCTGAAAACAACACTCAAAATTCCGAGAATATTGACCAAGTCCTGGGCGATGGCGCGGACAATTCCAGCACCATCACGCCGGAATCGCCCGTAACTGCCGATCAACTCAAGCAAGAATTGACGGCGGCCATGGAACGAGCTTTGCGAGCTCAAGCAGAACTCGAGAATTTCCGCAAACGCGTTTATCGCGACACCGAGCAACAATTAAAGTTTGCTTCCATTGGATTGTTGAAAGACGTGTTGGAAGTTGCGGATAACCTGCAGCGAGCCTTGGATGCTGCCAATCAAAGCGATTCCACCGGTAGTGTGGCACAGGGCATCCAAATGGTTCAAAATCAACTCACAACGGTTTTGGGTAAGCATGGCTGCGTTCCGATTGAAGCCATAGGCAAACCATTCGATCCGAATTTTCATGAAGCCTTGACTCAAATGCCCAGTGCGGACCAACCTGCCGGCAATATCCTGCAAGAACTGAGAAGAGGATATATGCTGCACGAACGAGTGGTACGTCCATCTCAGGTGATTCTCTCGTCGGGTGCACAATAAGAAGAGGAATGGAACATCATGCCAACCTATGATTATCAATGCGATGCCTGCGGGCATACCTTTGAACTGTTTCAAGGGATTAACGATCCTGTAGAGACTAAATGCCCAGCGTGTAAAAAGAAAAAGCTGCGGCGTTTGCTCGGCACAGGGGCTGCCATCGTGTTCAAAGGTAGTGGCTTCTACCAAACCGATTACCGCAGTGATTCGTACCAGAAAGCAGCCAAAGCGGACAAGTCTTCCTCGGATGGTTCTGCGAAGTCTGAAAGCAAGAGTGACGCTCCCAAGAGCGACTCTGGTACTAGCAAGTCGAAGAAGCGTTCGGGATCGGATAAGTAGAGCTGCCAATGCCCCAAAATTTGTTCAAGCATCAACTTGATAACGGGATGATTCTGATTGCGGAGCCGATGCCGAACCTAAAGTCGGCTTCGATCTGTTTGAATGTACCTGCAGGGACGATGCACGAGCCCCAAGGCCTTCAAGGATTGGCTTCGATCTGCTGTGACATGATTCAACGTGGCGCTGGTGAATACGACAGCCACGACATCATCAATCAACTCGATTGTTTGGGTGTGGAACGCGATGATGGCGTTTCCACTTATCATGTCTCCTTTCATGCGTCGATGATTGCCGAAGTCTTGCCTGACGTTCTTGATATCTATTCCAAGATTGTGCGAGAACCACGTCTTCCCGAAGATGAACTCGAGCATGCCAAGGCAGGCGCATTACAAGAGTTGCGGGGGCTTGAGGATGAGTTGGCCCAACGCTGCTTTCGCGATCTAAAACGTATTCGATACCCGGGGCCCTTGGGACGCTCTCCGCTGGGTGACTTCGCCGGAATCGAGGCGATCGATCGTCAGCATTTGGTCGACTATCACTCGAAATTCTATATCCCGCAAGGAACCATTCTTTCCGTAGCGGGAGCAATCGATTGGCCCGAGCTCGTCGAACTGGTAGAAGGATTGTTTGGACGTTGGGGCAAAGGTACTGAGCAAGTCTTACCAAAGCCTGACGTTATTTCTGCCTACAAACACATCGACTATCCTTCGCAACAGACGCAAATCGCATTGGCCTACGATGGCGTCCCTTATGGGCACGCGGATTACTATCGAGCCCGGGCACTAGTTGGCATTTTGAGCGATGGCTTAAGCTCGCGTTTGTTTACCAAAGTGCGTGAAGAAAATAGCTTGGTCTATGCCGTTAGTGCCTCACCGCATTCATTGTACGGATGTGGCAGCAACCTCTGTTACGCGGGAACGCAAACCCAGAAAGCACAGAAGTGCTTAGACTTGGTGTGGCAAACGATTCTGTCGTTGCGAGACGGTATTGCCCAAGAGGAGCTTGATTGTTGGAAAGCTCGGATGCGGACTTCGTTGGTCATGGAACAGGAATCGTCGCTCGGCCGGGCTTCGCAAATGGCATCGGATTGGTTTTATCTCGGGCGGATTGTTCCGCTCGAAGAAACGCAAGTCGAGATCCAAAATCTGACAACGGAATCGTTGCAACAATACAGCGTAGAACATCCACCTCAGAACTTTACTGTGGTTACCCTTGGCGAAGTGCAACTGGAGTTACCCGATGGAATTTCGGCAAGCAAAATTGAGTAATGGGTTGGAAGTCGTAGCCGAAATCCATCCTACTGCTCTCACTGCTTCGTACGGCATTTTCGTCAACACCGGAGCGCGTGATGAGCAACATGGTGTTGCGGGCGTAAGTCACTTCCTCGAACACATGGTCTTTAAAGGGACCAAAACGCGTTCGGCTGCCCAAGTAAACCTGGAGTTCGATCGCATTGGCGCTTCGGCCAACGCCTACACCTCGGAAGAAAGAACGGTGTATCACGCGACGGTTTTGCCGGAGTTTCAAAAACCTGTCATGGACTTGCTTTGCGATCTCATGAGCCCTGTGCTCGATGCTGAAGAGTTTCGCAAGGAAAAGGACGTCGTACTGGAGGAGATCGCTATGTACGACGACCAGCCTCCATATGGCGGTTTTGAGAAAGCGATGGAGATGTATTTCGGATCACATCCCCTGTCAGCGAGAGTTCTGGGAACGTATGACTCCGTTTCGGGCATGACTGTTGAGCAGATGCGCGAATATCATCAGTTGCGGTATGCAACGGGTAACATGATTGTTTGTGCGACAGGCAATGTAGACTTTGAACGCTTGGTCGAGCAAGTGCAGCAAGCGTCCGAACATTGGCCCGTCGGGACTCGAATTCGCGAGAATTTTGAGGTGGCCATCCACCCAACAGCAGCCGTTATGCAGCACCCAGCGGCTTGCCAAAACTACTGGATCCGAGTTAGTCCGGGGCCCAGTCGACGAGACCAAGATCGCTATGCCATGCGTTTGTTGGCAACGATACTAGGAGATGACACGGGGTCGCGAATCTTTTGGGAGTTGATCGACACCGGCTTGGCCGAAGGTGCTGCACTCTATTGTCAAGAATTCGATGATGTCGGTTTGGTTCAAGCCAGCTTGTGCGCTGGTCCTGAAGAATTTGAAGCGGTTCAAGAAGTCTTGGTGAATGTGATTCACTCAGGCGTTACCGTTCCGCCATCACAAGACGAATTGGAACAAGCCTTTCATAAGATCCATGCTAGTATCGTGCTCGCGTCCGAGCGGAGTTCCAATCGTCTCTTCACTGTAGGTTCGGCTTGGCTCAGTCGTCGAGCTTGGGAAACGGCCGATGAGATCATTGCCCGATATCGAGCTGTCACGTTGAATGACATTCAACGTGTCGCCGATCAATATCTCAAACAACCCGCTATCAGTTTGCTGGTTTGCGGCGAAAAATAAGCGGAATGGGCTGGGTCTCAAGACGCAGCTTTCTCCGCATGGTTTAGGTTGGGCTATACCGCGCCGACTAAGAGTTGTGCGCGGCTTTAGGTAAGATGATCGCGGCGAAGTTGAATCCAACGCTCTACCAGTGGTCGTTTTTCTCCGTTAGCTCCAAACAGGCCTGCATTGGGATGTTGGTGCGGAAATGCATCCGATAGTTGATTCCAGAGGATGCCCTGAACCGCTTGTTTGGCAAGCATCAATTCCAAAACATCTGCAGCGGCCGGGGGGCCGGCATTATCGGGTGATAAGGCGTTGATCTTTGTTGGAACGCCGACGTCCACGGGTGGCTGACCCGATTTGGGCAACGCTTGATGCGCAAACGGAAACCATGATGAGACCATGCCCATTTTGGGGTTTGCATTTCGGTCAGCTTGCGAGGCCAATGGTTGGCGCATCAACAACATCAACGGTAAACCCAATAAAGACCATTGGTCGATGAGTCGGTTGAACTCCAGTAAATCTCTGGGGAGCGTACCGTTGGGCCAGTAGTTGTGGTTCACTTCTAAGCCCACACCACTCAGGCCAAGATCAGCGCGAATTAATGCGTCGACAAAATGAAGTGGCGAAATGGCTTCTTGATGTGCACCGAGATATTCACACCATGGTTGATCAACGCTGATGATTACCGCAGCGCGGTCATCAAGGCTGCGGACCAATTGGATCGCATGCACTGCTAGACGCAAAGCTTGTTCATCCGTTAAACGCAATTCGGTAGGCGCATTGAGACCAGCAGCAACATGCCAAAGATGAACTTTGCCGCGGTAACGTGTGACGACATCCCGCACATGTTCTAGAACCGCTTCGAGTAATTTCTCGAAAGGCTCTTCCACCAACATCAACCATTCGGGTAAGGGTTGCGATTGTAGTGAGATCAAAGGGCCGCCACTAACTCGCAGGCCACGTTGTCTGGCCCAGGCAATTTGTGAATCGGGAACCGTGTAATCCGCTTTACCCGAACCTTTGCGAATCAGGCTCCATTCCAGCGGAATGCCAATGGTGTTGGAAAGTTCAAGGATTGGAAATTGAGTCAATTGGTCGATGGGGGCAAAGGGGAGTTGAACCCCGATCAATGTGGACAAGCGAGGTTCTTGCTGATGTCGGCAAAGAAGTGCTTGTTCGGTGTATCCGCGACACAGAAGTTGATTGCTGTACAGAGCGTTTTCAATCGCCGTTTCGACCGCCTTGTCATGATCTTCGCCCGGCGGTGACAGAATGGCATCGAGAAAACGATCGAGCGCGATGGCGGAGCGATTTAGAAATTCTTCGGAGAGTCTCAGTCCCAACCGTTGCCATTCGAATGCTTGGCTTCGCATTCGATGGATGGTTCCACGAGCCAGTTCCAAGCCGAGGTCATACGGTACGTCGCTGCGGCGAAGACTGGTCGTCGACAGTAATAACGGACCATGCAATTTGGTGGGCCAAATAACGCTGAGCCGCGATGATTCATCGATGGAGCGCTCGATGGCATAGGTCGAGTTAAGATTGGTGCGTCGGCAAAACCACGGCAGCCCTTCGATTCCCGTAAGGTAGGCTGTTTGCCACGCCAACGGGTCCATAGAAAAGGTTTTTGGGGTTTCGAAACGTAAGCCGGCCATGAATTAGTTACTGCTTTCCAGCGGATTTCAACAAAAGCAACGATTACCGACGAAACTCGCCAACCCCAACCCTAGGGCGGGAACCATTCCAATCACTCACTGCCTAACTCAATACGGGCCACACTTTCAGGTACTCGAATCTCATCCGCCTTACCTGTCGTGAGAAGAGGACGTTTACAGGATTCGGAAGATATGGGATAAGGGCTCTTGCATGGTTGCGCAAATCTAATCCAATCATAGACTTCGTGCAATTATGCGGTGGTTCCAACGCGGCTTATTTCCCGAAAGTCTACCCATGTCTTCCTGCGTCCTAAACACTCAACTCCCATTCCCAAAACGAAGCGGAAAAGTACGTGATGTCTACGACCTAGGGGATCGGCTACTGATCGTAAGTACCGATCGGATCTCTGCTTTTGATTATATCCTACCGAACGGTATCCCAGATAAAGGAAAAGTGCTCACGAAGATGAGTTGCTTTTGGTTCGCACACCTACCGGTCGCCAATCATTTGCTCAGTCACGAATTACCGGCAGAGGTCCGAGATCTTCCCGAGGCCGAATCTTTGGATGGGCGGGTGATGGTGGTCAAGAAGGCGACTGTGGTCCCGTTTGAGTGTGTCATTCGCGGGTATTTGGAAGGGTCTGGATGGGCCGAATACAAGCAAAATCAGGCTGTTTGCGGGGTTTCGCTACCCAGCGGCTTGGTGCAATGTTCGCAGTTGCCTGAGCCCATTTTTACCCCTGCTACCAAAGCGGAAAGTGGGCACGATGAGAATGTGACCTTCGAGTACATGGCCCGCGAAGTGGGAGGTTCAATCGCCGCAAAATTGCGAGATCTCAGTTTGTTGGTTTACAGAAAAGGTGCCGAAATTGCTGCCCAAAAGGGCGTTATCATCGCGGACACTAAGTTGGAATGGGGGTGGCACGCTGGTGAACTCATCTTGGTCGATGAAGTTCTTACACCCGATAGTTCCCGTTTTTGGCCCTCCGACCGTTACCAGCCAGGCAAGAGTCAGCCATCACTCGATAAGCAATTTGTGAGGGAATGGTTGATGCAGTGCGGTTGGGATCGCAATTCGCCTCCCCCTCCCCTCCCCCAAGAAATCGTGGAGAAGACATCGCAGAAGTACAAGGATGTTCTCAAGCAATTGGCTGGCGTCAGCGTCTAGTTGGCTTGTAGGTTGGGCTTCCAGCCCGACCTACAAAACTTCGAAAGCAAGTAGGGCGGGCTGGAAGCCCACCCTACGCGGCTCGCAAAATTACTTTTTGTGACGGCGAATCGCTTCGGCTACCGCATCACCCATCTCTGCAGGCGATGGAGCGACAACGATTCCAGCCGCTTCGAGAGCAGCGACTTTCTCAGCTGCAGTTCCCTTGCCGCCCGTGATGATGGCACCAGCGTGGCCCATGCGTTTGCCTGGAGGTGCTGTGCGGCCAGCGATAAACGCAGCCACGGGCTTGGTCACATGAGCCTTGACGAACGCAGCCGCTTCTTCTTCGGCGTTGCCACCAATTTCACCGATCATCAAGATGACTTCGGTTTGATCGTCGGCTTGGTACCGAGCCAGCAAGTCGATGTACGAGGTACCTACGATCGGGTCGCCACCTAATCCAACGCAAGTCGATTGGCCCAAACCCAATTTGGTGGTTTGCCAAACAGCTTCGTAGGTCAATGTCCCGGAGCGGCTCATGATGCCAACCTTGCCGGGCTTGTGAATGTAACCTGGCATAATGCCAATCTTGCATTCGCCTGGGGTGATCAAGCCTGGGCAGTTCGGGCCGATAAGAACGCTCTTGCTCTTACGTACCGTTTCATACACAGGGACCATGTCGATAACAGGCACGCCTTCGGTGATGGCCGCAATCACTTCGATCCCCGCATCAATCGCTTCTAGGATTGCGTCAGCGGTGAATGGAGGAGGAACGAAGATCATCGTGGCATTGGCGCCGGTCTGTTTTACAGCTTCTTCCACTGTATCAAAAACGGGCAAGCCTTCTACGGTTTCGCCTGATTTGCCCGGTGTCACGCCACCGACCATTTGGGTTCCGTACTCTTTGCAGCCCTTGGTGTGAAAAGCACCAGCTTTTCCAGTGATGCCTTGGCAGATAACGCGGGTGTTCCGATTAACCAAAATACTCATAGCTTTTACTGCGCATATCTCAAAATGTGGAATGATGTTTCATTAAGCAAATCAGCAGGTCGCACACGCTTATGAGGCGATGCCAGCCGCAGCAACAACTTTCTTGGCAGCATCTGTGAGGCCATCAGCGGCGATCATGTCGAGCCCGCTTTCCTTCAGCATCCGCTTACCTTCTTCCACTTCTGTACCTTCCAGTCGCACCACCAAAGGGACGTTGAAGCCGACTTCCTTCGAAGCTTCGATCAATGCGGTGGCGATGGTCGTGCAACGCGCGATACCACCGAAAATGTTGACCAACACGGCTTTGCAATTTGGATCGGAAAGCAAAATGCGAAACGCTTCGGTGACTTGTTGAGTGTTTGCTCCACCCCCAACGTCCAAGAAGTTCGCAGGTGCTCCACCGTGGTACTTGATAATGTCCATCGTGGCCATCGCCAAGCCTGCACCATTGACCAAGCAGCCAATGTTGCCTTCTAGCTTCACGTAGCTTAATCCTGCATTGCCTGCTCGAACTTCGGCGGGTTCTTCTTCGCCGATGTCTCGCAGCTCTTTAACATCCGCATGGCGGAAAATCGCGTTATCATCAAATGTTACCTTCGCATCTAGGGCGATCATTTGATTGTCAACCGTTATCACCAATGGGTTGACTTCTACCAATGAGCAATCGTAGTCCACAAAGAACTTGCACAGCGTCTTCATAAACGACTCGGCGCTTCGAGCGGCCGGGCCGGTAATGTTGAGTTTCTTGCACAGCTTGCGAACTTGGAAACTGTCCAAACCGCGTTGTGGATCAAAATGTTCTTTGAAGATCTTCTCAGGGGTCTCGGCAGCGACCTTTTCGATTTCCACGCCACCTTCGTTGCTAACCATCAGCACGGGTTTGCAAGCGGCACGATCCACCACAATACCGAGATAAAGCTCGCGTGCGATTTGGCAACCTTGTTCCACCAACACTTGGCGTACTTCACTGCCAGCAGGGCCTGTTTGGATTGTTACCAGCTTCTTGCCCAGCAAACCGGTGGCAACAGCGGCTGCTTCCGCTCCCGACTTTACCAGCTGAACACCGCGCTGATTCGGATTATCGATCACGGTACCCTTACCGCGACCACCTGCGTGGATCTGGGCCTTAACCACAGCCACTGGACTACCCAAACTCTCGAACGCTTTTTGTGCTTCTTCAGCACTTCGAGCAACGTGACTTGCTAATACGGGCACACCAGCTTTTCGGAACAGCTGCTTCGCCTGGTATTCGTGAATCTTCATTTTGCTACCGTAGTTGTTCGTAAATGGGAAGCTTCAAGAGCAACGACTTTTGGACGCAAAATCGCCAGAATTCGCCGCAAAACTACCCCGTCGTAAAGAATAAGTTCGGGATTATAGGTCCACCCCCCGCATACTACAAGCGGCCCCGGGATGCAGGACTTGGCCTCCAAGAACGAAAAAAGGGACCCCAAATGACTTGGAGTCCCTTATCTAAATTGCAAGTTGCGACGGATCGCCATCAGGGCCCGACAGCGGCTAGTTGATCGCCCTTATCCCTTACGGCTTATTCATGAACCTCGTCTTGCAAGCCTAGCTTCTTCATTTTCTTGTACAGCGTCGTGCGGTTGATTCCCAATTGCTCGGCTGTAAGGTTGCGATTCCAGCGGTTGGCCTGTAACGCATTGAGAATGATCTGCTTTTCGGGCAATGTCATCGCATGTCGCAGGCGATCACTTGTCACCGGCAGCGCGCTCTGTGGCACCATGTCGCGTCTCTGCACCTGCGGTGGCAGGTCCGACGCATCCAACAGCGGACGTTTGGCCAAAAGGACGGCTCGCTGAACCACATTTTCTAACTCACGAATGTTGCCCGGCCACGAGTATTGAAGCATCTGCTGCATCGCGTCGCTCGTGAAGCCTTCAATATCTTTGCCAAACTCCTTACGGCATTCCTGCAAGAAGTGCTCGATCAATAACGGAATGTCGCCAATTCGTTCGCGCAATGCGGGTAACTGCAAATGGATCACGTTGATTCGATAAAACAAATCTTGGCGGAACTTACCCAACCGCACTTGCTCTTCTAAGTTCTCATTGGTCGCCAAGATCGTTCGCGAATCCACGCTAAAGGTCTCGTTACCACCTAACGCTTCGAACTGAAATTCTTGCAAAACTCGCAACAGTTTTACTTGAAGTGCTGGGCTCGCAGTGCCGATTTCGTCGAGGAAAATCGTTCCGCCATCCGCCTGCTTGAACTTCCCAACTTTGTTATGAGTGGCGCCCGTAAACGCTCCGGTAACGTGTCCAAACAACTCGCTTTCCAATAAGTTGTCCGGCAACGCTCCACAAGCAACCTCCACAAATGGATTGTTGCGACGCTTGCTTCGACGATGGATGGCTCGCGCTATCATCGACTTACCTGTCCCATTCTCGCCTGTGATTAACACAGTCGCGCGAGCATCGGCTATGGACTCGATGACCTCGAAGATCTTGAGCATGCGATAATCGTGACTGAGGATGTTCTCCATCCCAAAGCGACGATCGAGCTCCGCTTTGAGACGCTCATTTTCATCCGCAATCATGCGCTGCTGTTTGGCTCGTTGAAGTGCGGTCAAGAGTTCTTGATCGATCAGCGGTTTGGTCAATAGGTCAAACGCACCGCGCGAGACCGCTTCCGCTCCTGAATCTGGGCCCCCATAACCGGTCATCAATAAGAATGGGGTCGAGGGCGTTCGCTTTCTCGCAAAATCGAGAACTTCAAAACCGTCCCCGTCATCCAGCCGAATATCGCACAAAACCAAATCGAATGTTTCCGAGCCAAGTTTCTTCTTGGCGTCCGAGACACGCCAGCAGGGCGTCACCTGAAAGCCCTCGCTCTCCAACCATTGGCTCATCGAGTCGAGCAACCAACGGTCGTCATCTACGAGTAATAGGTGGCCTTGTTGCGGTTTGGTGGGTTGATTCATGGCGTACAACTTCGAGCAGGATGTTTAAGGAAAGCAACATTTCGTTCCTTTCATTATTTAGGTTACGGTTTGAGGACTCGCCGCATCCTGTTGGCTGAAAATCTTGCGGGATCGTCGCATTTTCTTGATGAAATCCCCAAAATTGCGTCTAAGCTCTACCAAAGGAGGTGTTTTCGCCTGCAAAATCGCTTTATCTTCCCTAGTCGAGCCCTAAAGGAAACTCTTTCGGGGAGTGGTTCACTATTAGGGTGGACTCACGAGGGAGGGGCCTTGGTTTTGCTAGAAAATTCCCTAAAATCCACCATTCTTACGTAATGGTGATGGTGGACAGCCGACATTACTTAGCGTATTTTTATATTAACCCCCACGAAATGGTTCCGTTCTAAGGTAGCCTTTGTGCCGTGGGCATAGATGCTGCAATTTTGGTCTTTGGCAGCATTCGAATTTACAATTGGTTGTTTTTCGAGAAGAAAGATTTCTCCTATGGCGATACGTGTCTTGGTTGCTGACGATCATGAAGTCGTTCGCATGGGACTTAAGGCTTTGTTGACCGGACCGGATGTCGAAGTGGTTGGCATCGCAAAGTCAGGTACCGAAGTACTTGAGGTCATTGATACCCTCAATCCAGATGTGGTCATGCTCGATGTTCGCATGCCCGATGATGAAGGTCTTCAGACTCTTGAAGTTCTACGACAAAAGTCACCCGAATTGGGCATCATCATGTTGTCGACCTATGACAACCCTACTTACATTGCTCGAGCTATCGCACTAGGTGCGAATGACTACATCCTCAAAGGCTCCAGCAAGAATGACATTCTTGATTCCGTGCGACGCGTGGCTAAACGCGAATTGCCCACGGAAAGCAATGTGATGCGACGTGTGCGAGCAACTATGGCTCGTCGCAAAGATCGCGCCGACTCGAAGGATGTACCATTAACCAATCGCGAACTGCAAGTTCTTCGCCATATTGCGTTGGGCCTTAGCAATCGCGAAATCGGTTCCTCGCTCGGGATCAGTGTCGAGACCGTTAAGGAACACGTTCAGAACATCTTGCGTAAGCTGGACTCTCCAGACCGCACCGCTGCAGCCGTATGGGCTGTAAAGCTCGGCTTGGTCTAAACCAGACTCAAGCCAACGCATGATTTGCCGTTCACAGCAGAAGGCAAGGTTTAGACCTTGCCTTCTTTTTTGCGCCCTTCTTTTTGGGGCCTTCTGTTTATGGCATCGAGTGCAGATTGTTGTTGCGCGAGAAATACGTCCATAAAAAAACTCGGCCTCCGATGAAGAGGCCGAGTTCTAATGTTTCAGTAGATGTACCGGTGAAAATTAATCCCACCACCATTGGTTTTCGGTCAAACCTTGGATCGGTGCGTTGCTCTGGGTTTCTTTGATCTTACCAGTTGCATCGACATTCTTGTTCTCTCCAGCAAAGGCTTGGCGTGGTTGAATGTTAACACCACCACCGATCGGAGTTAGCAGGCGTCCATTGTTGAAGAATGTGTTGACGGCTGGCTCAACATGCAAAGGAGCTGCAAAACGTTCAACCTTCACGATCGACTCGTCGCCGAAAACACCCAATGTCCATTGCGATTGGCCGTAGAAGTCCGCGTCCTGAATGAAAGCTGCCGCAATCGACATGTCAACTAAGTTGCGAAGTTGAGCATATACGGGAGTGGTTTCAGCCAGCTTGGAGTACTTCTCAGTGAATTCGCGGGTGAACTGCTGGCTAGCTTTGTTTACGTTCGTGCGAGCTTCACGTGAGCCGTCCTTCTTCACCAACTCTTCTGCACCAACCAACTTGACGCCTTGGCCATTCAAGAACATGGCACCGCCATCTTCGCTCACTTCAACCGAAGCATAGTCTGGAACAAAATACCAACGTTGAAGATTTGACGACTTGCCTACGGAACGTTCTGTGAAGCTCTTGATACCAACCACGGTTCGCTCTAACCCAATTCCGATCAGCTTCATGCGATAGTCAGCTTCGACCATAACACGAGCAAAGTTGGTGGTTGCAGGAACACCCTTGATCGAGATCGTTTGTAAGCCGAGATTTTGCTTGAGGCCCATCGCGATTGAGTTTGCATCGCCTGGGGTGATGTTACGACCCGATAGCGATTGCAAGAATTTGTTCATTCGCTCCAAGCCTTCTTGCGTTGGGTCGATGGAAACACCGATCACCTTGGTCTTTTCACCAGTAGGTGGGAAGCAACGCAAGGCAACAATCAGATCTTCCAAAGCGAGAACCGGAAGGCCAGATTCCAAACCAACCACATGACCGGTTGGAGCTTCCGCAAATGGTTCAGCTGGACCAGCGATAACAATGTCACCGCTTTCTGGATAATAGAAGACGTAATCGATCGAGGTTAAACCAGCAAGGTAAGTCATGTCTGGAGATAACGTTCCGCCGTTTTCAAGCTTCTTAGCAACCGCTTTTTCCAAGCGATTCAATGAAACCTTGCGGAGCTTGCTGGCCTTGGCCAAGTCGGGCATCATCGCTGCCTTGGCGGCTTGATTGCGAGCGGCAGCCAACATGGGGTTGGTCGCTTGAATTCGCAGAACGCCCGCAGCGTCAACTTCAATACCGGCAGGAACGTTGCCGTTATTGTTGTTGTTATTGTTATTGTTGTTATTGTTGTTGTTATTATTGTTCTGTGCAAAGACCGCTGTTGGAAGCAACAAGAGCCAAAGAGCTAAAGCCGCTATTGCTAGGGGTTCAACACGAACCAAATTACGAAACGGAGTGAAGCTCATAGACTCTTTTTCCTGTCGCAACAAATGATGAGCAATCGGTTTTTTGGACTGAACAAAACGACGAATTTCAAACGAGAGTGACCGCATCTCAACACCCAGAAAAGGTGCTGATAGGCGAAAGTTTATTTGGCCACCTTCATCGAGGATAATTCGAGCTCAACCAAAAAGCAACAAATTACCTGACTCCCCCAGTTTTTCTAGGATCTTGAGAAGTTCTTTTTCGGAACATTCTTATTAGGTTTGGGGGGGGCGATCATCAACCGATGGCTATTTGCCCCCAGCAAATCGTCTAACCGATCCCGCAATTGCCGGTCGATTTCGACTTTATGCTGACCGCTACGTAAGTGTACCATTTCTCCAGTATCCAAGCGTAGGCTGAATAAAACCTCACGGGTCCCGGGATAGCCTCGCAAAATCTCCCGAATTCGGGCGATGTGTTCTGAGGTGTGCTTTTGTTCATCGAGGTGAATGCGGATTCCCGTTGTGAATTTGGTGTCGGCTTCATGTAACGGAATGATTTCGTTGCAAATCAAATTGCATTCCTCGCCTCCATCGCGACGGTCCACAGCCCCGCGTATCAGTACTACCGCATCGGGCTCGATGAACTGCCCCATTTGTTCATATCCATCGGGCCAGCAAATACAACGCACAGTTCCGTCGAGATCTTCCATATCGAAGTTGGCGTATTTCGACGGAGCCCCAGGCTTAGGGTTGCGGGTGTGAGCAAGCTTGATCGATGAAATCATTCCACCCACAATCACTTCGGCGCGGTTCTGCACAGTTCGCATCGTAATCGTGGTGTGACTGGTGAGGTTTCGCAGAGCGGATTCATGTTCGGATAATGGATGTGCTGAGAGATAAAAGCCGAGCACATCCTTTTCACCTTGCAGGCGTTCTTTCTCTGGCAGTTCAGGGACATCGGGCAAATCGATCTTGGGGTTGACGGCCGCTTCCACATCATCTTCATCATCAAACAAGCCGCGTTGACCTGCGCGGCGATCGGCTAGCTTGGCTGCCCCCGATTGAAGAGCTTTGTCAACGATTGCCAACAATTGAGCTCGACGCGCTCCGAAACCATCCATAGCCCCCGAACGGATCAAGGTTTCAATCGTCGAGCGATTGCATTGCGACGGATCGACACGTTCGCACAAATCGAAAAGATCTTTGAAGGGACCATCTTTTTCACGGGCTGCCACGATGGCATCGGCAGAGCCTCCGCCGCAACCACGGATAGCGCTTAAGGCGAAACGAATCTTGCCATCTTGTACCACAAAGTCACCGTGTGAATGATTCACGTCAGGTGGCAACACCGTGATACCCATACGCGCGCAGTCTTCGAGATGTTCGACCAACGAGTCTTTGCGCTTAAAGTTGCGGCCTTCAATGTCGCCCGAAAGCAACGCGGCCATAAACTCACAGGGGAAATGTGACTTTAGATAGGCTGTCTGATAAGCGATCAATGCATAAGCGGTCGAATGGCTCTTATTGAAACCGTACCCGGCGAACTTGAGAATCATATTCCAAAGTTCTTGAGCTTCATCTTTGGGAAGACCTAGGCTGGTCGAGCCTTGGATGAATTTTTCCTCGTTGGCAGCGATGATCGATTCTTTTTTCTTGCTGATCGCTTTGATACATGTGTAGGCTTTGGCCAACTCAATACCACCAAGGCGATTGAGAATGCGCATCACTTGTTCCTGGTAAACCATCACGCCGTTGGTTTCTTCCAAGATGTCACGCAATACCTCGTGTTTATACTCAGCGATTTTTCGTCCATGCTTCACGGCGACATAGTCTTCCACCATGCCCCCTTCCAGCGGACCAGGACGATAGAGAGCGTTGGTCGCAATGATGTCGCGGAAATGGTCCGGCTTCATCTTTTGCAAAAGGTCGCGAATACCACCGCTTTCCAGCTGAAACACCCCCTTCGTTTCGCCGCGTTGCAACAACTCGAACGTCGGTTTGTCATCCAGTGGAAACTTCAGTGGGTCAATCGTTTTGCCAGTGGTTTGCTGAATGATCTCAACCGCTTTAGCCAGGATCGTTAAGTTGCGCAGACCGAGAAAGTCCATCTTCAACAGACCGGCAGCTTCCACATCACCCATTGACCATTGCGTGATGATATCGGTCTTCCCACCAACACGACCGAGTGGCACATATTCGGTCAGCGGCTTGTCGGCGATAACTACTGCCGCCGCATGCGTACCGATGTTGCGAGCCAAGCCTTCCAGCTTCATAGCCAGATTCAGCAATTCGCCCACATCGTTGTCGCGTTCATAAAGCGCCTTCAAATCGGCATTGGCTTCGAGAGCTTTCTTGATGGTGATCTTGAGTTCGTCGGGAACCATTTCTGTGATCTGGTTCACTTGCGCCAATGGAAGTCCCATGGCGCGTCCGACATCTTTGATCGCAGCTCGCGCTTGAAGTGTTCCAAAAGTGCCAATCTGGGCTACGTTCGATTCACCATATTTTTCTTTCACATAACGGATGATCTCGGTGCGTCGGTCTTTGCAGAAGTCGATGTCGATATCAGGTGCTTCTGTTCGACTTTCGTCCAAGAATCGTTCGAACAGCAAGTCGTACTTAATGGGGCAGACGTGGCTCAAGTACAACGCATAACAGACCAAGGCTCCCACACCGCTACCGCGAGCGGTCGCTGGTACACCCTGTTCACGCGCATGTCGCACGAAGTCCCACACAATCAAGAAGTAATTCGAAAAGCCCAATTTCGAAATCACATTGAGTTCACGATCAAGCCGTTGCTTGACGATTGGGGCGAGTTCACCATCGATGATGCTCTCAGGATCCCCTTCGTACCGCTCCATCAAACCGCTTTCACACAGCGATCGCAAATACTCATCCGGTGTCTGCTGCGTTGGAATGGTGTAGTTCGGGAAGTTGCGTTTCCCCAGCTCCAAGTCGATACAGACGCTGTTGGCTATTTCTTGGCTGCGAGCCACTGCATCTTCCAGGCCTGGAAAATGCATATACATTTCGTCGGGACTGCGAACGTAAAACTGATCGTTCTCCATCTTCATACGGTTGGTGTCAGTTCGGAACTTACCCGTATTGATGCATAAAAGAATGTCTTGGGTCGCGTGATCGGATTGCTCTAGGTAATGAGCATCGCTGGTGGCGACGAGTGGCAAGCCCATGTGATTCGCGATATCAACGGCACCCTGCACCTGAATGCGTTGCAGATCGATACCGTTATTCATGATTTCAATGAAGTATCGATCACCGAATACTTTATGAAACCAAGCAGCGGTTTCCATCGCTTCTTTATAGACTTTGCCAGTATCGTGCCCCTTCAATATCTGGCGGCTAAACTCGCTCGATAAACAACCGCTAAGACAAATGATTCCTTCGCTGTAGCGTTGCAATATTTCTTTATCGATTCGCGGCTTGAAGTAAAAACCTTCTAAGCTGGCAGCGGAAGCTAACTTCACCAAGTTCTTGAAGCCGGTTCGGTTTTGCGCTAACAGCGTGAGGTGATACGACGCCTCCTTCATGCTGCTCGCATCGCGTTCGAATCGGCTCTTGGGAGCGATGTAGGCTTCATAACCAACGATTGGATTGATGCCAGCCGATTTGGCTTTCTGATAAAACTCTAACGCGCCATGCAAGTTACCATGGTCTGTGAGCGCCACCCCGTTCATGCCGAGCGATTTCACACGATCGATCAACTTGCCAATCGGTGATGCACCGTCCAATAAGCTGTAATGGCTGTGGCAATGCAGGTGCACAAAGGGACGAGTGGATTTTGGTGGTGTATTGCCGCCCGAAGCAATCGAAGGAGCGATGTCTGCCATGATGGACCTCCTGTGCGAGTGAATTCCTTGCGATCCCTACCGGACCAGATGGGACGGTCCAGTGCAGTCCTGCAAAAAGAGAGAGGTGATGGACTCACCTACCAACCGAGAGTATAGCGATTCGCTCGTCTTCATCCACTGAATTGATGAGCAGCAGCGGGCGGATTGCTCGACTTAAATCTTGTCTGGATCTGCAATACTACGAATCATTTCCGACAATCGACCTTGCAATTGCAGCAGAACTTGCCACGTTGCGGGGGGAACAACAATTTCAGGTTTTTGGGGATCCGTTTCCACGCCATCAATGACAAATTGCAATCCCGCATGCAGATGTTCCAAAATCTCTGAAAACTGTGCGGCTTGGCTCGGGCTCAAACGTTCGGGGAGCCCCGGTATCGACTCAATCTTGCCCAGTAGTCCTAAAGAGCTAGAGAGGCCCGTGCTTAGGTCGAGATCCTGATCAGCAATGTCGGAGTCTTCGGCAGTATAAGCACTATTAAATGCCTCACCTCGCGATGCGCTGAGTTCCTGAAGTCGATCTGCAATTTGCTCTCGATTCCCAAACAGCAACACAGAGCGTCCTACGGCGATGATATCGCCGAATCTCAAAAGCCGAAGTTGGCAATCTTGGCCATTGATTTTGGTCCCGTTGGTACTATCCAAATCCGTTAGAACCAGGCGTTCGTTGTCTTCTTGAATCTTGAGATGACAGCGACTTACGCGTTCATCATTGAGTTGGATCGAGTTGCCTTCTTCTCGGCCGATGGTGATTGGGGGACGAAGATCGGGGAATACTCGGCCACGATCTGCCCCTTGAAGAACTCGCAATGTGACCAAAACCATGGTGGAAATTTTTCTGGTAGGAACGGATGGAATGGATGAGTGCTGTGATGAAGACTGGCTCTAATTTTGTCGATTTCCGCTATCCGTTGCAACAAACGTCGAAATTATTTGCCATCCCTCAAGCGATCACCAAGGAAATTGTCTAATTCCTCAATCGCATGTATTTTGGCCACTGTCGTTTCTAAATCATACTCAACACGTTGAAAAAATAACCTGTTTTCGTCCAGAATTACATAACAACTCCGCCAATCGCCATCCCGAGGTTGGCCCACGGATCCAACGTTGACCAGCGACTTTTCTTCCCCGATCAAGTATCCTTCCGTTAGGTCAGTTGGACGCAAGAATTGGCCTTCCGAAGTAAATACACCTGGCACGTGAGTGTGGCCTTGAAAGCAGATTTTTTGCACCATGGAGAAGAGCTTCTCCATTTTTCGGCGGTTATAAACATCTTCGGGAAACACATACTCGTTCACTGGGTTTCGGACCGACCCGTGTACGAATAACGTATGCCCTTCTCGGCGAATGCGGGGTAGTCGGCTCAAATAATCTAGCCGTGCTCGAATCGCCGCCAACGGCTCCATACCGACGCGATGTTTGCCTTCTAACTGCTGACGCGTCCAGAAAATCGCTTGCTCTGCCACATTGCTAAAACCTTCAGGATCAAACAATGCAGCCAGGTCGTGATTCCCCAAAATACAAGCGTCGAATTGCATCACTTGATCAACGCATTCGCACGGATTGGGGCCGTAACCAACGATATCCCCCAAGCAGACAATTTGCTCACAACCGCGCTGCTTCGCATCGGCTAACACCGAAGTGAGCGCTTCTAGGTTGCCATGAATATCACTCAGAATGGCTCGTTTGACCACGCAATTACCGTCCCGTCCTCAAGCGATCGCCCAGCATATTGTCGAGTTCTTCAATCGCATAAATTTTGCGAATCGTCGTATCAACATCATAGTTAACTCGACGGAAGTAAACCATTTTTTTCCCATGGTCAATGATGGTGTAACAGCTGCGCGGATCCTCATCGCGAGGTTGGCCCACCGAACCCACATTGACCATCATCTTTTCGCGACCCAACGGGAACTCATAATTGCAGTCGTCTGGTGTGATAAATTCCTGCTCGGTGGTGAAGACACCCGGCATATGCGTGTGTCCCTGAAAGCAATATTTTTGCAAACGTTCGAACAGCAATTCCATCCGCTTTTGGTCGTAAATAGTCTCTGGAAACACATATTCGTTCGTGGGATCACGCGGCGAACCGTGTACATAAAGGAAGTCGCCATTTTGATACCATCGTGGCAATTCTCCCAGAAAATCCCAGCGTTTGTTGGATTGAGACGCTTTTCCCGTCCCCCGATCCAAAGCATCACGCGTCCAATAAATCGCCCGTAATGCGACTTGGTTAAATCCCTCAGGATCAAACAAAGTTGCCTGATCGTGATTTCCCATGATGGTAAACTCACAACGGCTGATCACCACATCCAAGCATTCGCACGGGTTAGGACCATAGCCCACCACATCCCCCAGACAAGCAATCTGATCGATGCTCTGCGTCGCGATGTCGGCCATTACCGCCGTCAACGCCTCCAGATTACCGTGGACATCACTGATCAGAGCTTGCCTCACTGCTTGTGGCTCCTAAAAACTATTCTGTATCTCAAAGTAAAAGTCGATCTCTAGGTAAAGTCGATCTATAGATGAAGTCGCTCGCCAATCGTTCCCATTCAACCAGCGGCGGGTTGCCATTTCAGTTGGTCACCCATTTGAGGATGCTCAGGGAAACTTCGCATTGTAAAATCTTGGTTTATGATCGGACAGTCGGCATACACTCCGCAGGCCACACTCTGAAAATTCCCCAAATTAGTGGTGAATTGTGCAGTACTGTTGCCACAATCCCCTTAGGTTGTACCCTTTGACCAAGTTGGGGTGGGTTATTTCGCACAGTTATTTCCTCAGAAATATTTGCCCAGAAAGTTACCCCTATGTGGCACCTCGCCCTCGAGACCATCGGCCTCTCTGGTTCAGTGGCTCTCCATAAAGATAGTCAACTTGTAGCGAATTTTCCTCTCCCAACCGAAATCGGCTCCGCTCGCAGTCTTATGCCGGCCATTGAGGCTGTGGTTCGTAACGCGGCTATTACTTCTTCGCAACTGGAGCTGATTTCTTTGGCAAAAGGCCCCGGTTCTTTTACAGGATTGCGAGTGAGTGTGGCCACTGCCAAAGCGATTGGCTATGCCCTCAATGTTCCACTCTGTGCAGTCGACACGTTGGAAACGCTGGCCTATCGACTTGGTTTGGAAGCGATTTCCGCAAACCAGAAGCCAGCGTTAATCGCCGCTGCCATGGATGCTTATCGCAAACAGGTTTTTCGTTTGATCGCGGTTGTCGAACCACAGCTAGCGGGCCAAAACGCAGCATGTTCTGGCATCAAATTGAATATCATTCTTCCCTCACACCATCTCGATGTCGCGCTCTGGAATCAAAATCCATTTCATGGTGTGGATAGTAACTTGGCCGCGTCCGCCGGTGTTCTACTCTCCAGCCATCTTGACCACGCCGGCGATTACCAAGTGGTTGTAGGTGGGAATGCCATTCGCCGCTACCCACTCGCTGAAAACGCTTTACCTTCCTCAAAAATCTGCGACTCAAGAGATATCACTGCGGTAGATGTCGGACGGTACGCTTGGCAGCGCTGGCTCGCTGGCGAGCGCACTGACCCATTTCAATTGCTTCCCAATTATCTCCGGGCCAGCGCAGCGGAAGAGAAAGCTCTCGCGCCCCTCACTACCACAGATTCAAGCGGAAGCTGACGCGTTTGCCCACAGACCTGCAATCCTGAATGGTTGTGCCAATAAGCGAGTAAAACCAACCTCACGTAACATTCGCCATTGCTCGTAGTCAGCAAGTGTGGCAAACCATCCTAATTCAAAATTTGCCAACCGTTTCAACTCACAGACTTTTTGAGATAGTCGATTCGCCATTTCACGCTGCACCATCTCAACGGATTGCGTCTCCATCGCGCCGCCACACCACCAGATCGTCACGTCAAGATTTTCTTGCATTGCGATCTTTAAGTTGCGGGCAAGTTGGGCTCCAAACACGGGGCAACTAGCAAACTGCTCCAGCTGCTTCTCTGGATCTCCGCCAGAAAAGTGTAAGAACTCATAGCGAGCTCCGTTGGCACTCATGATAGGCAGTAACGGAGAAGCAACTCGCTCATTATCGGTCAAAATCAACGTATACGCACGATCGCTCGAAGATGTGCTACTGCTACGCGATCGCTGCCAATAGTCACAGCTTGAGGATAGCTTGGACTCATACAACTGAATGGAATCACTTGGCGACGCTTGATTCAACCAAGGTAGAATTTGGTCCTGTAGATTCCACCAATAGAATCCGGGAACTAATAGTTTAGTGGTCCCACTGCGCCGGTAACCAAGCCAGAGATCACTCAGCACGCCACAAACCGAGACAATAGGTTCCTCTCGCTGTAAGGCATTGATCTGTTCGACCAAAACTCGATCCCTGCGAGGTAACGAAAAAACAATTTTTGAAAAGCTCGCTCGAACAGACAAGGACTCCGCATTCCAACGGTCCGCATCGGGCCACTGTCGAACGAGATGTTGTTGCGAACAAGTATGGAATACCCATTCAAACGGACCTGTGTGTGGACCAATCCAAGCAACATGTTCAGCGGGCATCACTGTACTATCCCTCTCCGTGGAGTCTCTGCCATCCTTTTGCCATTTCAAGTTGGGTGATTCTCCCAATTCGCTTCCGCTTCCAAAATCATTTCACGCACTTCATGCGCTGAGCCCGATTGGCGGATACGATCCATCAATTCATCTTCATGAACCAAGCGACTCAGCTTGGCCAGAATTTGCAAATGAATACGATCATCCAGCGAGCAGATTAAGAAAAAAATATCGGTTGCCCGCCCCGACTTGTTACCGAAATTTATTGGATGAGATGTGACACCCAACGCGACAATCGACTCACCCAAAATCGATGTTTGCGGACGGCGCGGATGCAACAAAGCCACTCCATTTTCTAAAGCCGTTGGATGCAAATCTTCACGAGCTTGTACGGCCTGCGCCATCTCTGCAGAATCCCAAAGATAGCCACTCAACGCCGCTAGGTCGCACATTTCGCGAATCACAGAGCCTCTGGTTTTTGCATGTAAGGGAACCGCTATACACGACAGAGGTAGGAGTTGTTCAAATCGATCCGACGATTCGTGCTGGCTGTTTGGCAATCGATCGAGCCATTTTCGAACTTCCCCCAATTCATCCGCATCGCTCAAACCGATTCGCTCTTCAAGCCAATGGTGAATCTCGGCTTCCGCAAATTTCCATTGCCCCCCTACCCGCCGCCCTGGCAGCTTCCCACGCTCAACGAGCTTGGTGACTTGTTCAATATTTAGATGCAAATAGTTTGCAATCTGCTCAATATCTAGATCTTTGGCTGCCATAGGTAGGGAACTCGCTTTTTGTGGGTGCCCGTTATTGTAACACGCTGATTCTGTCTTGACATCACATGGCGTTTCGGGACAGGCTGGGAACTCGCAACGTCAGGAAGACGCGGCGCAGAAACTAGCAATAAATGCTAGCAAAAATGAGATAAGAGACGATTCGTCGGCAAGGAGGCCGAGTGATGGTTGCGTATCAGGATGTGCCTGCAATCGATCTGCGGGCATTGTGGAGCGATGCACATTTTATTTCCGTCAAAGGGAATGCCCCGTCCAATGGGAAGGCAGTTCGTTCTACAAGTAAAGGCAAGCAGAAAAAAACGCATTCCGTTTCGCTGACGGATTTTTTGGTCAATCGGGCGGTCGAGCGAGTTGACCAGGTTAAGCCTGGCGATGCATTTGTCGCGATCGATATTGGCGAACATGATGGTCACACCGACGCCATCGCCGCTGTTGCCGCTGGAGCTTCTGTTGTTATTTGTGAACGCTATCTGCCAGTCGCAGTGCCACAGTGCATTGTCGAAGATTCTCGTCAAGCCTGGGGCGAGCTTTGTCATGCCTTGGTCGATCAACCGACCGAAAACTTGATCACGATTGCCATCATGGGAAGTCATGGGAAGACGACCTTGAATCTTCTGGCAAGTTCGATGATGAAAACCATTGGCAAAAAAGTTGCCTATAGAAATTCGATTGCTACCTCAGATAGTGCCACTCAAGTTGCCGCTAAAGATGGAGCCGTAAATACAGCTAAGTCATTGGCAAAATGGTTGGCAGGTGCTGTAAAACAGGGCGTCCCCTCGGCCGTGGTCGAAGTCGATCAAGAGATGCTTTATCAAGGTCAGACTGCAGGTATGAAGTATGATCTGATCTTAATCACTTCATTACGAACCGAAGTCGGTAGCACTGGGGGAACGCCTGAGCAATTGCAGCAGGCAATGCTGCGTCAATTTGCGCAGCTCAAAGAACATGGCGTCATTCTATACAACGCCGATGATGCTCCCTTGTCGCGATGGATGGAATCGTTGGCGATGCCCACGATGTCGTACGGGTTGGATGCGGATGCCGATATTCGAGCCCGCGTGATTGAACGCGAATTGACCGAACAAACATTGATGATTACAGCAGGCCGAACGGTCATGCCCCTTCGCAGCTCGCTGATCGGTTCACACAATGCTCGACATTTGCTCGGCGCGGTAGCTGCCGGATATGTTTGCGGGTTGGAGTTATCTGAAATTGTAGGTGGTGTCGAGAAGCTGCAACGGATTCCTGGTCGTTTGCAATCCGTTATTGCTGGCCAAGATTTTGGGGTGTTTGTCGATCAAGCCGATACAGCCGAACGTCTGGCTGTTTCCTTGCACGCAGTCCGTCAACACAGCACCGGTCGCGTTTTGTGCGTGATGGATGTTTCGCAACCCAACAGTCACGCGATGTTGGCCGCTATGGGGAAAGTACTCGAAAGAGGCACCTCAGAAGTTTGCTTGACGTATATCGCAGGTGGCACATTCAAGAGTGTTCAGAATCGAGCCTTCGCATTGCTAGACGGTTTTGAAAACCCAGCTCTGCCACATATTCTACCTGATCGCGATCGGGCAATCGAATGGATCATGCAACGCGCCAAACCTGGCGATGTGATTTTGTTGGCAGGCTGCGGAGATTCAAACTGGACCAGTAAATCGCGGCCTGAATCGACCAATGATATTCAGGCTGCAGGACACTGGTTACGGCAACCTAAGCCTGCGCCGGAAACTTCGCTTGCCAAAGTCGTAGGAAATTCAACATACAGCGAGGATATCAACGTTTCTGCCGCGCACACCGCGCGGCATGACAAACCATCCCTCAAATTATTCCGACCTGAATGACCTAACCACCCTAATGCCATCGAAAAAATAGAAGGCCTCGGACTTATACTCCGAGGCCTTTTTCATGCAAAAATTGTAAGTCTTACATTCTTGAGTTTTTCGTCTTGACGATGTTGTCATGCTTTTGATATTCCCCCTTTCACACCGATGAGAGATTTGCACACCCAACGGTTGCTGCCCGCGAGCTACCTGTTGGCCCCAAGAATGTGTGCCCACCTCAGTCGTCGGTTTAACACACAGAGAAACAACTTGTTTGAATGGTTCCGAATTTGAAGTCGGAACGAGAAATACATTGAAGCTTGGGAAACTCCGTCGTCAGCCAAGAATCTGCGGGAAAAACTTGGTTGACCTCCCTCCTGGGTTGGAGCACTATTCGCTCGCTGACTAATTAACTGGGTCAATTGGTCAACGAGCGAGCTTCACGGCGGAGTCGATTCTGTGTGCTGGGACGAGATCACCAAGGGTCTCGTCCCAGCACCAGTTATCTTTTGCCACATCGAGCCTATTGCACTATACACAATAACCCAGTGACACCATCAACCCTGTGAACTCTCCACGCCGACGGAACGGTATCTCTTTGCACTGTTAGCGATGGGGTTTGATGTTAGGGACCGTCTAAAGCTCCATGGGAAACTTCGCCCAAAATCAGTGATCTAAGTAACTCAGGATCGGTTTCTTGACTCAAGAAGCGGACTGAGCCGTCGACGAATGCCGCTTGCGTTCCACCTGGATGAGCAGAGGCGCCGATATTCCGAGAGTTCCACGGTTTCTTTTGGAACGCTTCACTTTCCGGCGCGAGGCTCCAGTTGAATGTGTCCAAGTCCACATCGCGTGGCTCTGTCCAAATGAGATTTGCCCCACACGATTCCATGATTTGAATCTGCGCGTCGTGAGGCTTAACAAGCTTAGGATTGTCTTCTGCCAAATTCGAATTTCGCAACATGGCATACGAGGTATAGCGACCTCCCTTGCGATTCATCTGCGGGGGCTCAGCCGGGCAAGTGTAGATACTAAGCCTCTTCTTGGCGATCTCCCAGTTCTCATCGCTCTCCCAGTTTTGCTCAGAGTTGTAAGCGTCTCTAAGCTCCTGTTGTTCAATGTATGGGAGCAATTTCACCCGCCAGCTTACTTCAGGTCCACCGTCAAACTCCGGTGCGTTATTGGTTGGAGCTTTCCGAGCACTAACATGCTTGTCTTTTGCGATTAGGATACCCAGCATGAGCTGCTTTAAGTTGTTCGCACACGCCATTCGGCGGGTGGCTCCTCGTGCAGAGGGTACTGCTGGTAACAGCATTCCAATCAAGATTCCTAAGACGAGGAGCGTGCCGAGCACGTTGAGTGCATACGAACCAGAGGACTGCTTTTGCAGCTTCCACAAAACAAAGAACAATGAGATCAGCAATACAATAAAACAAAGGATGGAATAGCCAAGAATAAATGGTCGCGCGTATTCGGGTAGGCCTTCGAAGGACACTGCCACACCAAATGGTAATGCAATGATGGTCGCCAGCAAACAATGGAAATCTAAACGGCTGACCGGAGTTTTTCGCTTGAGGTAAAGGATGATAAACGGACTGATCGCTACGGCTAACAAGATCAAATGCAGACCGATATCGAAGAGAAAGCGATATCTTTCGAAAAACGACAACGGTATGTCGGAATCCAAAATGCGGATTTCTTCGCTCATCTATTTGGAGCTCCAATAACTTTAGAATTCATGTTCCGATCGCTGTCGATATTCGATGGTGAGCGAAATACGGATCGATCGAATGGTTAGGCTGCTTGAACGATGGTTTCGCTGAGTGTGATTTTGCGTAATGGCTGAAAGGCATCTTGGTCGCATGATAAATCAAAAATTGCGGGCGGTCGAGTAAATCTCGAAATACATGCACATTGCAGCGGAATTTGACAACTCACGGTAAAGTTGGGTCGAATCGATATCTTAGTTCGAACCGAAACTTTGTGCATCGTCGGTGAGCTGTTCGCGATTTACACAATAGCCACAAATGCCATACCTTTCTTTATCAAAACACGATCGGTTATCATCATTGGTGTGATCTCGGATTTGTGTTTCGTTGAGAAAAGCTACGAACCAAACACTCATTCTTGTGTCATGCGACTATCGATCGAATTTCATTTGACCCAACTACGGCACTTATATTCACAAACGAACCGACATGAGCTCAACCTACTTTGCATTGATTGATACCTTGGCCGATCAACGATTTTCTGGAAATCCTGCAGGCGTTTGTATACTCGATACGCCCGTGCCAGACGAGTTGATGCAGAAGTTTGCGATGGAAGTGAACCAAGCCGAGACCGCTTTTCTTTTGCCGCTGGCTGACAGTTGGTCTTTGCGTTGGTTTACTCCTGTTTGTGAAGTCGATTTATGTGGCCATGCGACCATGGCTGCAGCTGTTGCATTGTGGCGCCATTTCGGGGCAAAGATCGACGCATTAATTCGATTTCAAACTCGCAGTGGTGAGTTGACGGCCCGGCGTGTTAGCTCAAGTGTTGGAGCTGTTGACGGATGGACAGAACTCAACTTTCCAGCCGAACGAGTTCACTCATCTTCCGCCCCTGAGGGTTTGTTGCGAGCACTGGGGTTGCAGTCAGAGCCGCTGGGCATATACCGCAATCGAATGGACTATTTGGTTGAAATTGATTCGTATGCGGATTTGATTGCCTTGCAGCCCGATATGCGAAACTTGGCTCAAGTTGAAACCCGAGGCATTATTGTGACTGTCGCTTCAGCAGTAACGAGCCCGAGTGGACTCATGTCATCGGATTTCGTTAGTCGTTTTTTTGCACCGCGATTTGGCGTTGACGAAGATCCAGCAACGGGATCTGCACATTGTGCATTGCTCCCATTTTGGGAACAAAAATTGGGTCGCAAAGTGCTCGTAGGTTACCAAGCTTCGAAACGCGGAGGTTGGTTAGAGTGTGAAAGCTTTGGAGACCGCGTTCTATTGCGTGGCAAGTCATTTTGCAGCGTTGAGGGAAGTTATCATTTCACGGACTAAGCGTTGTAGACGCTCTCTATTCTTGATGTCGAGCCTCTGCTGAATTTGAAGTACTGTGTTTAATGAAATTTCGTGCTCAGGCTTCGCAGAAGTCAGTGCGCGAAAGCGAAAACCAATTCTATGGCAAAGTGCACCACCTCATAGCAGTGCAAATTGATATTCCACCTAACGCGCTACTAACCTCCATAGGACTGAGCCATGGAGGCCGAGCGAGCAGCTTCCTGGTGATCGCCATACTCTGCCTCACGGCGAGCTCGATCCGTCCAGTAATCGCGTTGGTGACGTCGATGTTCCTCAAAGTTCTGATAGTCGTCGTCACTTCCGTAGTCTTGGCTGCTGTCGGAGAAGTTGCCAAGCAAGATTGCCGCACCAATCGCCAAGATGCCTACCGCAGCTGCTTGGGCGAACTTTTCATCATCGCCGCTTTGATAGGCAAAACTGTTGTCATACTGCATATTGCTCGCGCGAATTCGCTCTTCTTCTGCCAGTCGTTCGGCTTCAGCTACACGGCGAGCCTCCTCGGCGGCAAGCTGAGCCTCTCGAGCCTGCTCTCGTTGCAACTGTTCAATCCGGGCAAGTAAAACGCGGGCTCGTGGTTCACCCAATCGTGAACTTTCTGATAGGAGCTTGAGGCCTTCTTCGATATCCGTAGACACACCTCGCCCATCGAGGTAACAAACAGCATAAAGGTAGATCGAGGTAGCGTTTCCGGCCTTAACACCTGCTTGGATGTTCTCGATTGCTTTCGGGATCGATTGAATTGACGGATCGCCAAACAAGTACAATTCACCTAATGCAATTTGGGCGTTTAGGTTTCCGCTTTGGCTGGAGTCTTCCAACAACTCGATACCCTTTTTTATGTTTCGATCGGAGGTTTCTGTGGCGTAATAGTAGAGACCAAGCAAACGCTTCGCCTCAGAGTTGTTTTGCTGCGAGCACTTTTCTAACCAATGGGTTCCATCGTCGGCAACGCTATCGGGGTGTTTACCAAAAAGATGATAGTGACCGCACAGTAGCATGCCCGAAATGTCACCTTTTTGTGCCGCCAATGTTACCCAATGTTTGCCTGCAGCTATATCTTTTGCTATGCCTTTTCCCTGGAGAAGGCACTCGCCGTAGGTGGCCATACCCCATGCGTTTCTTTTGAGGGCCGCAATCTGTAGGAAGTCCATTGTCTTAGGATTTTTGGCTTCCTCTTGAGTGTTATGGAGATATTGAAACGCCAGTTGAGCCGATGCCCCAGCATGTTTTTTGTCGGCGGCAACTTGAAGAAGTTGAATGGCTTTGGTTTTGTCCAGCTCAATACCTTCACCATAAAGATAACAGAGTGCTAGGCCGTAGGTCGAATCGATATCGTTCATTTCATGACCAGCTTGAAACCAGCGGACAGCTTCTTTGGAGTTTTTGGTTGTGCCCATTCCATTGAAATGGCAATTACCAATGCGTGAAATGACTTCAGGGCGTTTCGATTTCGCAAGTACCATGAGGCTTGTAAAGGAACTTTCACGTCGCGTATTGGAAGAACTCGCAAGTCCAATGTCGATGGTTCGCAAGACCTTATAAAGTTTCTTTTGGTATTCGTTGTTGGCAGCTGTTGAAGCTTCGGTTAGTCGAGATACACGCGGGATGCGGAATGGTTGCTCATCGATCGTGTGATTGAGCATCCTGTCGTATTCGGCAAGATCAACCGATGCGATTTGTTGAGCCATAGAGTAAGCCTCTGATGCCCAATGCTTCGCTTTCGCGAAATCGCCGCATTCGGCAAACGCAGCAGCCAGGGTGCGGAGGAAGATGGGATTCTTATAGTTGGTATCTTCGCAGGCGCGTTCAGCTAGAGTTAAGGCCCGTTTTCCATCTCGCAAATCATCAAACGATGATGCCGCCAGAAGCCAGGCTAGTTGATGGAATGCGGTGGGGTTATTGCTTCCCAATTGCAGGAGCTTTTCTAGGTCTTGCTTCGCTTCTAGGTCGCGTGTCATGCCCATGTAGAGTGACGCGCGGATCTCCAGGGCTCCCTGATCTTTCGGATCTTCATCGAGCACTTTTGTCAAGATATCGATGGCTTGTGCAGGTGAATGGTCAAGACGCAGACATTCGGCGAGCTGTAAACGAAGAACACGGCTCTTGGGATTCTCTCGTACGAGCTTTCGGAGATCTTCGATGGCTGATGGATACTCCCGACGTTTCATTTTTTCGAGCGCTATCTGCAGTTCCGAATCGAGAACGATCTCGGGGGCGATGTTGGCGTTTCGCGGTTCTATAGTACGGGCAGCTTTAGGGGCCAGCGACGATAACGGTGTGTTGGTCTTCTGGCTGATAAATTCTAAGTCTTCATTGCACAAACGCGCTAATGGTACTTCGATATTGATGCCATCGGCCTTTCTCAAGATGACGTTCGGAATACTCAAACGCACAAATTGAGCCTTGACACCAAATTGTCCAGAAGTGTCTTGCCATTTACGAAGAGGCTCATCTGCAACGAGATCTCTGGTAGCGATACTCAAGCCAAAGCTAGCGCATAAAAACAGAGTGAACGCCAAAGTGAGATGTTGAAAACAACTTTGTTTTGGGGTGGTGGGCCACATGATTTGCCTGAAACGAATTAGGATTGATATAGTGGAACCCAGTAGGCGGGGGATCTATCGGCGAATTAGGATTGAGTTAAGTTGAGCATCTGGCGTTTGCCAAATCAAATCGGTCCAGCAATTTTTGTGTCTTGTAAACATGAATACCCGAATCATCACAACGCAATGTCCACATTGCCATCAGTCTCGACCCTGGACGCAGGCAGATCGATTAGTGTGGTTGCACCAGTCTGGATTTTTGCGGAAGCATAAGGACCCTGTCGATGAAATTGTACAAGAAATGTTTCGGCTGAAACTCGCCGAACTCCCCTGCCCCAATTGTCACAAGCCGGGCGTGAAAATCGTCCCGAATGTGCAAGCGATAGAAGATAACGATGATGAATGGGATACTACCGACGGTGGGGAAGGATCAGCGGCAGCGGCCAAGTATTGCGTCGATTGTCGTGAACAAATAGACCCTGAACGGGTCGAGTTGTTTCCCGATGTAACTCGCTGTATCGACTGTCAGCGCAGGTTCGAAAAGGGGGAGCCGAGCGGGAAATCCGCTGATTTTTCAGCGGACGACCTTTGTCCAAGATGCGGCGATTTTTTGCAAACGCATCGCAACCGCTCCAGTCGCACTGCATATCGAGTACAATGTCAGGGGTGCGGCTATTCACCCAAGCGTTAGGTCCAGGCAGTAGCACCAGCAGTTAGAATTGGGTTGACCCTGTTTGCACACCTACCTCACAAGCTCACCTTCATCAGCGCAGAATCAGTAAGGATCTATTCATGAAACGCTCGTTTTTATTTATTGCATTGGTCGCCTTGTCATTGGGAATGGTTAGTCCTTCGGTCTCGGCGCTGTTCTGGACGCCAGTATCGTTGACCGATTCGGCCAAAGCTTGGGTTGGATCGCTTGATGCCACCCAAAAATCAAAAGGCGTTTTAGAATACGACGCGCCACAGCGAACGGTATGGAACTTCGTGCCGCTTGAGACACGCAAAGGATTACCACTTCGCGAGATGAGTGCTGATCAACAGAAATTGGCGATGGGTGTCTTGGAGCAGGCCTTGAGTCAAGCGGGTTATCAGTCGGCGACGAAAATCATGTCGTTGGAAGGTGTGCTGCGAAAATTAGAGGGACCTGGTCGTGAAGAATGGCGCGATCCTGTGAAGTACTATGTCACCATTTACGGTACGCCTTCGGCTGACTCGACCTGGGCAATGAGTTTCGAAGGCCATCATTTATCTCTGAACTTTGTGATGCAGGGCAATCGCGTCATCGAATCTACTCCGCAGTTCATGGCTACAAATCCGGCGGAATTGCGCGACAATTATGGCGAAGGTTTTCCAAAGGGCTTGCGTGTTCTCGCAAAGGAAGAGACCATCGCGTTTGATTTAGTAACGTCATTGACCGACGAGCAGAAGAAGCAAGCGATTATTGCAGAGAAAGCACTAGCCGAATTGCGTGGACCTAATACGCCTCAGCCAGTGGATGAATCCGCGATTGGAATTTCGTTTTCCGCTTTAGACGCCGCTCAACAAAAGCTGCTACGGGAATTGTTGGATACGTATTGCAGCAAGATGCTGAGCGAAGTTTCTCAAGAGCGAATTGCGTTGATTGAGAAAAATGGCTGGGACAAAGTCAAGTTTGCATGGGCAGGACCAACTATGCCTGGGATCGGTCATTATTATCGAGTTCAGGGGCCATCTTTCTTGGTTGAATTTGTTAATACTCAACCTGACGCTGCCGGCAACATCGCCAATCATATCCACTGTGTGTGGCGTGATATGACTGGCGATTTTAATCTCCCCGCAAAATGAGTGTGGGATGAGTAAAGCAACTGCTCAAGGCGTTCGATTACAAGCGTGAGCGGAGAATTTGCGAGATAGTATCTCGCAGCTTCTCCACTCCGCCAAATTGGAAGCCTAAAGACTTTAGGCGGTTGGAGTCGATTTGATTTTTCGGTTGGCTTGCGTTACCAGTGATAGTGGATTGGCTGCCCGAAAGTTCTTTGGCGATGGTAGCCACTTCAAATTGTGAGATATAGCGATCGCAGCAATTGTAGATGGATCCAGTGATGGCTTCGCTGGGGGCATTGCAAAGTAGGGCGATTGCTTTAGCGACATCGCTTGCATGAACTTCTTTTCCTCCCCCTTGGACGTTGACTGGTTCCCCTTTCGCGACTTGTTGAATTAGGTTGTACCACTTGCTTTCTTCAATGGGGCGGGCAGCACCATAGATGCCGCAGGGGCGGATGGCGGCGATCTCCCAATTCTGTCCCAATGCGTAGCTGTGGACCATCGCCTCGAGAGCCGCTTTGCCTGCCCCGTAATGGCTGGCAGGCCAAACTGGATGTGTTTCATCGAGGAGACGATCGGATAGTATTTTCTCATGGACCGCACAGGTGGAGATTAGGATAACGCGCCGAACTCCAGCGGCTCGAGCGGCCTCCAGCAGCTTGATTGAACCGATGAAATTTCGCTGCATGTACTCTTCCAGGTTTCCCTCTGAGCCGCGGAAGCTAATTCCGGTTCGTGAGAGGGCCGCGTGGATCAAGATTTCCGCATTGACGACAAGATTCTGCGTCGCGGCGCTATCTCCCAGTTCCCCTGCAATCCATTGAATTGAAGGCAATTGCTTGTGGCAAAGATCGACGGATTCGAGCGATCTGGTTGATTTGGGGCGATACCACGCCGTAATGTCGTGCTTTTGGGAGGATAAAACGTCGATAATATAGCGGCCCAAAAATCCAGTGCCGCCGGTAAGGGCGATTTTCATGACCTACACTTTCATGATTTGACGTAGTGCTGAAACTTTCCTTCCGTAGAATAACGCATCGCAGCGGGAGCAAGGAAGAGATGAACGGGGCCAGCGCCAACAATTAGTGGATGCTACCTCGATGTTGTTCTGAAATTTGCTCAATTCGTACGATTAGGCATCGAGTGGGTGGATAGCCAATGGTCAACACATTATTTCTACCCGAACTACGAGAAATGCTCGCCGATCATAATGAACGGGAGTTGATCGAATTCTGCACTGCTTTGCATCCTGCTCGAACGGCCGAATTTGTGGAAGGGCTTACAGCGGAAGAAGCCTGGAAGGTTATTCAGTTTGCTGAGCCTCCGCTTAGAGCTGAGATCTTTAACTATTTTGAATTGGACCGGCAAATTGACATCCTCATGCACGAGGATGAGAAGCTGGTCGCGGGACTATTGGTCCACATTCCGTCTGACGACGTTGTCGACTTGCTCCAGGAGCTTCCGGAGAATCGAGCTGAAGATTTGTTGGCGCTGATGCCCCCACAGGCACGCCGCGATATTCGCCGCTTGCAGAATTTCCCTGAAGGAACTGCGGGTTCGGTGATGACTACGGAAGCCGCTTGTTTAGATGAACGCTTGACCGTTCGTGAAGCGTTGGAAGCTCTAAGCCGCGAAGCGGAATCGCTCGAGACGGTTTACTACATCTATGTGGTGGATGATACGAATCACCTGCGGGGTGTGGTTAGCACACGTCGCCTTGTTTCGTCGATTGCAAGACAGGACAAACATCTTAGCGATCTGATGGAAACGGATTTGGTCACAGTGCATGCGCTGGACAGCCAAGAAACTGCCGTGCAAAAAGTGGCTCATTACAACCTCTTGGCGATTCCCGTCTTGGATGACAGAGGCCATATGTTGGGAATCATCACGCACGATGACGTCATCGACGTTGTGCGTGAAGTCGCGACTGAGGATGCACAAAGGATTGCCGCAGTTCAGCCTTTGCGCGACGGTTACCTCCGTATGAACTTATTTGTACTGAGTTACAAACGCTTGATTTGGTTGATCATTCTCTTTTTCGCTGAGCTGATTACGGCGTTTGTGCTCAGTTATTACGACGTGGAATTCGAGAAGTACATTTGGTTGGTATGGTTCATTCCGTTGATTATCAGTAGTGGTGGAAACTCAGGTAGCCAGTCTGCGACGTTGATTATTACTGCCTTGGCAACGGATGATGTCTCCTTGCGTGATTGGTCGAAGATTATTCGACGCGAGTTAGCCAGCGGCTTGGTTTTGGGGAGTTGTTTGGCGTTGATTGGTTTAGGTTGTGCATTGCTCATGGCTCCTGGCCCTAGGCAAGCTTCCGTGATACCGTTGACGATCATGTTGGTTGTAATTTGCGGTACACTATCGGGCTCGACCTTGCCTTTGATTTTCAAGCGAATCGGCTGGGATCCAGCGCTCATGAGCAATCCATTTGTCGCTGGCATCATCGACATTCTCGGCATCCTCATCTACATGACCATCGCCCAACTCGTCCTCTAACACAGGGTGCCAGGCATCACTCTGTCTTTTTTGACACGATGTTGGCTTTTGCTAGCATTGTTGGGGCGTTTTGGCTGCAGTTGCCACAATTTCCCTTGTCGCTGCTGCCTGAATCGCCTCTAGGGAACGTCGCGTTTCCCTTTTACCACTCTAGGTACAGAACCCTAGTACAGAACCCTAGCGATCCCAGACGATTGCTGGCGCATTTCGGTGGAG
>Ga0075163_10001021_pt1 | contig 37265 bp, 31 predicted proteins | sample JI1023141ADNA_FD_71478 | JGI IMG/M metagenome (GOLD analysis project Ga0075163, IMG submission 71478) | Wastewater effluent complex algal communities from Wisconsin, to seasonally profile nutrient transformation and Carbon sequestration -... | ecosystem: Engineered > WWTP > Effluent > Algae...
GAGGACGACGAGCGCGCCCTCTCCGGTGACGGTGACGCCGATGGCCGACACCGCTCCGACACCTCCCGCGCCCGCCGCGCCGGCGAAGGGCACCTCGGCGAAGACCAAGGCCAAGCCGCAGAGGACCGCCCAGACCGACAATCAGGTCCCGATCGCGACGAGCGTCTCGCCCGCGACGAGCGCGCCCGAGGTCGCCGAGCCGTCGGCCGGAGCGGAGGCCAAGACCAAGCCGAAGGCCACTCCGACTCCGAGTCCCACTCCGTCTCCCACTCCGAGCCCGACACCGCGCAGCACCGCGCCGACACCCACCGACGTGATCGTGCCGGCGGTGGCCTCGAAGAAACCTCGCGAATCGTCGGCGAAGCCGTCCCACGAGACGTCCGCACCGACGACGCCGGCACCCAAGCGTCCGTCGAAGAGCGACTCGAAGGGAGGAGCGAAGTCCTCCTCCGAGCGTTCGCCGGCGGCGCGACCGACTCCGCCGTCGAAGGCGACGAGCAGCGAGAGCCCGAGTCGTTCGAGCCGCTCGACTCCCACGACCACCCCCGCTTCCGAAGACCGCGCCCGGAAGGACGAGCCGACGACGCGCATCGTGCGCGCGCACGAACTCCCGCCGCTCCCGCCCGACGCGTTCGAGATCCTCTCCACGCCTCTCGACCCATGACGACACCCACGAATCGCAGCTCGCACGAACAGACGACGTCCGAGCGCGCGGTGGGTCCGCTCAAGATCGGGATCTTGTGTCACCCGACGTACGGCGGGTCCGGCGTGGTCGCGAGCGAACTCGCGTTGACGTTGGCCGAGCGCGGCCACGTCGTGCACTTGTTCAGCCACGACGTGCCGCCGCGGTTGGCGCGTTCGCCGGGTCCCGTGCAGATGCACGTCGCGCAGGGATTTCCCTACCCGCTGTTCCACTCGACGCCGCACGACCTCGCGATCACCTCGACGATCCTCAACATCCACCGCGGAGAGGGTCTCGACATCTTGCACGCGCACTACGCGTTGCCGCACGCGGTGTCGGCCTACTTGGCGCGTTCGGCGGCCATCGCCGATCGCGGTCGTCGCGCGCCGAAGGTCGTGACGACATTGCACGGGACCGACATCACGCTCGTGGGCAACGATCCGTCGTATGCGCCGCTCACGCAGTTCGTGATCGAGCAATCGGACGCCGTGACGGCCGTGTCGGAGAACTTGGCGCGTCGCACGCGCGAGAACTTCTGCCGCGAGCCGATGCAACCGTGCGCGATCGAGGTCATCCCGAACGGAGTCGACACCGAGCTCTTCCGTCCGGTGCGCGGCGCCGCCGATCCGGGTCGCGCGCCCATGGCCGTGCACGTGTCGAACTTCCGACCCGTGAAACGCGTGCCGTGGTTGCTCGAGGCGTTCGCGCGCGCCACGCGCGGTACGTGGGCCACCTTGATGTTGGTGGGCGACGGTCCCGATCAACAGGCCGCACGCGCGAAGGCGCGCGCGCTGGGTCTCGAGAACCGCGTGGTGTTCCTCGGAGAACGCGACGCGCTCCCCGAGCTGCTCTCGCCGGCCGACGTGTTCGTGTTGTCGAGCTCCGACGAGTCGTTCGGCCTCTCGGCACTCGAAGCGATGAGCTGCGGCACGCCGGTCGTGGCCACGGACGTCGGCGGCGTCGCCGAGGTCGTGCAACGCGACGTCACGGGCCTCCTGTCGCCGCGCGACGACCTCGAGAGCTTCGCGCGCAACCTCAAGGCGCTCTTGTTCGACCGCGTCCGCGCCCGAACGATGGGGGACGCGGCGCGGCGAGTGGCCGAGGAACGATTCGCGCGCGGGACGATCGTGCAACGCTACGAGGGCGTGTATCGTCGACTGCTGCGCGACTCCGCCTGGCCGTTCCCGTGACCCGCGTCTACCTCGACCACAACGCCACCACGCCGCTGCGCCCCGAAGCGCGCGCGCTGCTCCTCGACCGGCTCGACCGCCTCGCGGGGAACCCCTCGAGCGTCCACCACGCAGGTCGCGAAGCTCGCGCGTGGTTGGACGAAGCTCGCGAGCGCGCCGCCGCGGCCTTGGGCGTGCACGAGGACGAGATCGTCTTCACCGGCGGCGGGACCGAAGCGATCCACCTGGCGCTGCTCGGCGCGATGCGCGCGCGCGGGCCCGACTCGGCGGTCGTGACCACGGCGATCGAGCACTCGGCCGTGTTGGGAATCGGGGAGGTACTCGCGGCCGGCGACGCATCGTCCACATCGTCCACGTCGGCGGCGTCGGCGGCGTCGTCCACATCGTCATCGTCTACGTCGTCGGCGTCATCCCCGACGCCCGCGGGACACCCGCGCCCGCCCCAGGCCGCCGCTGCGCCGTCCGGCCCCGCCTCCGCGACCCGCTTCCACGCGGTCGGCGTCGACCGCGAGGGGGTCGTCGACGTCGAGGCGTTGATCGACGCGGCTCGCGCGCGACCGACCGCCGTCGTGTCCGTGCAGGCCGCCAACAACGAGATCGGCACCCTCCAGCCGCTGGCCACCGTCGCCGCGCGCCTGGCGGATCTGGGGAACTCGCGCCCCCTCCTGCATACCGATGCCGTCCAAGCCGTCGGTCGCGTCCCGTTCCGACCCCGCCACCTGCCCGTCGACCTCGCGTCGATCTCCGCGCACAAGTTCGGCGGCCCGCTCGGCGTGGGTCTCCTCTACAAGCGCAAGGGGGTGACCTTGGTCCCCACCACACAGGGAGGAGGTCAGGAATCGGGTCTGCGCCCCGGCACCGAGAACGTGCCCGCCATCTGCGCCGCCGCGTTGGCCCTCGAGCTGGCCGTGGCCGAGCAAGCGGACTACGCGCGTCGCACGTGCGAACTGAGCCGCTCATTTTGGGAACAACTTCGCGCCGTCCTGCCTCGAACCGAGCTCCACGGTCCGCCGATCGACGCCGACACGCGACTGCCCAACACGCTCAACGTCGCGCTCGCCAACGCCGACGGCCGCGCGATCGACGGCCGCGTGCTCGTCGCGCGCCTCGACCTCGAAGGCCTCGAGGTCAGCGCCGGCTCCGCGTGCGCGAGCGGTTCCCTCGAACCGTCGCACGTCCTCGTCGCACTCGGACACGCGAACGACCGCGCTCGCGCCGCGATCCGCGTCTCGCTCGGCCGCACCACGTCTTCCACGGATATCCACACCGCTGTGGACATCCTGCGGACAACTTTTCTCGCGCTGCGCTAACCTGTGTTCGTCGTTCGCGTTTGCGAACAACGCGTGAAGAGTTCGCGCCTCGAGCGTTGACCGCACGCGCAATCGCAGCAGAATGTCCCGCCGCTCGCCGCCACCGCGATCACCGCTCGACACGAAGTCGAACACGACGCGCCCGACGAACGAGCGACCCGCGAACGCCACGCACGCGATCCACGCGCGCGCGCCGCAGCGGGCCCCGCTGGAAACTCCGACTTCCTTCGTTCGCCCGCCGCGCCGCCGGTCCCACCGCCGTCCGTAGCACCCTCGCCCGATCGCGCGCCGCCCGCAGCACCCCCGTCGCCTTCTTCCCCCCTCCGCTCCTCGGTCCTTCCGCCCCACCCACGCAGCGATGCACGAGATCGAGCCCAACCCCTCGTCCCTCTCCCGCGGGAACCCACTGTCGAGCGGAACAGTGATGCCGACGGGAACCACCGGACCGATCGGTGGCGCCGTCGTGCTCCCGGCCGTCCCCGCGCCGGCACTGGTCGCGACCGCGCACGACGCGCGACCGGGTCGATCGCTGGCCGAGGCTTGGCGCGACATCCAGAACGCCGTGCGCAGCCGCGTGGCACCCGAGCAGTTCGCGACCTGGTTCCGCCGTGCCGGCCTGGCGCACGCCGACGACCACGTCGTGCGCATCGCCGTCCAGAACCCGTTCACCCGCGATTGGATCCTGCGCTACTACCGCGGCGTCATCGAGGAAGCGATCGTCGTCGTCTACGGGTCGCCGCGCACGCTGGAGTTCCTCGTCGACTCCGAGCTCGTCGTGCACACGCCGCCCGACGCGCCCGCGAACGACGCCGCGCGCGCCAACCCGAACCTGGCCGCCGCGCGCGCCGAAGCGCCGACGCGCGGAGGCCCCTCGCGCGCGCCGCTCGCGGAGCCGAACCTCGTCAGCGACATCGGCCTCAACCCCAAGTACACCTTCGACAACTTCGTCGTCGGTCCGTGCAACCGCTTCGCGCACGCCGCCGCCGTCGGCGCCGCCGAGCAACCGGGCAAGGCCTACAACCCGTTCTTCCTCCACGGATCCGTCGGGCTCGGCAAGACGCACTTGCTCCAGTCGTTGTGCTTCACGCTGCTGCAGCGCAACCCCGACACGCGCATCTTGTTCTTGTCGTGCGAGACGTTCGTCAACCACTTCATCAACGCGCTCGAGAACGGGGACCTGCAGAAGTTCCGCAACAAGTACCGCAACGTCGACGTGCTCGTCGTGGACGACATCCACCTGCTCGCCAACAAGGAGCGCACGCAGGAGGAGTTCTTCCACACGTTCAACACGCTCTACCAAGCGGGAAAACAGATCGTTTTGTCGTCGGACAGTCCGCCCAAGGACATCCCGACGCTCCAAGAGCGACTCGTCTCGCGCTTCAAGTGGGGTCTCGTCACCGAGATCGAACCGCCCTGCTACGAGACGCGCATGGCGATCCTCAAGCGCAAGAGTCGCGAGAAGGGCCGCGAGATCCCCGACGAAGTCGCGCGCCTGCTCGCCGAGCGCATCGACAGCAACATCCGCGAGCTCGAAGGCGCCGTCACGAAGCTCATCGGTTACGCGGGACTGTCCGGCGTCGCGATCACGCCCGAGCTCGCGCGCGAGATCCTGCGCGACCTCTTCGCGACCCGCAAAGGCACGCCTTCGATGGACGACATCGTGCAGGTCGTCGTCGAGCACTTCGGCATCAAGCTGTCCGAGCTGCAATCGCGCAAACGCACGAACGCCGTCGCGTATCCGCGTCAGGTCGCGATGTACCTGGCTCGCCAGATCACGCGTCACTCGCTCGAGGAGATCGGCGGGTTCTTCGGCGGACGTGACCACTCCACCGTGCTCTACGCGGTCGAGAAGGTGAACGTCCAAGGGCAGTCCGATCCCTCCACGCGCGAGCTCCTCGACGGCTTCCTCGCGCGATTGCAGAGCCCGGGCAACTAGCCCGCGCCCCGTGTCGGTCAGGGCCCACGGACGGCCCGGCGCAGGACCGCGACGAGGCCCCGTGCACGCCCTCCGCGACGGGCGTTTCGAGCACGCGCCCGAGACCACCTCGCGGTACGCGCGCCCATCCCGACGGCCGGTTCCAAGCCCTTGCCGACACGCTCCTTGTGTCGGTGAATCCCGAGGTCGCCGCCTTTGCTTCCACTCGCGCGATCGACTACCCTCTGGCGTCGCCCGCGCACCGCGGAAATGGCTGTTTTTGCAGGTGTTTCCCGCGCTTCCCGTTCGCACCCGACGACCCTTCGACGCGCCCAGACCTACGTGGACAACCTCTTCACAACCCATGGAGAACGCGTGACCTCCACGTGGAGCGAACGAACCCTCTCCACAGCCCCGACAGGTTCGCGCCCGATCGTGCGGACGAGCGTGGAGAAGGTGCTCGTCGCTGCCGGGTTGTCCACGGAGGACGTGGAACGATCCACGCGCGGTGAGAGCGTCGCAAGTGGCTGGAAGAACGGTGCTTGGATGGCGCGATGTGGAGGGATGTCCACAATTCGTCGGGCCTCTGCTGAGACGATGAAGAAGAAGAAGATCTTCTCTTCATCATCAGAGCCCCGACGCCACGCCCTCTCGCCCACGACGTTCCACGCCACCGAATCCAACCGGTTCGACTCCACGCGCACTCGCACGCAGCCGAACACGAACGCCCACACGAACACCCGCACCCACCTCCACCCCCGCTCCTGGAGTCCCACAACATGAAGATCCTCTGCGATCGCGAGAAGCTCCGCGAAGGCCTCGCCGTCGTGAACAACGTCATCCCGGGCAAGAGCACGAAGCCCGTTCTCGAGAACGTGTGTCTCGTGGCCACCATCGACGCCATCGAGATCCTCGGCACGGACCTCGAGTGCTCGGTGCGCTACCGCATCCCGATCAGTTCGGGTGCGGGGAGCGGCGAGCTCAAGGAGCCCGTGGTCAAGGTGCTGGAACCGGGAATCGCCGTCGTTCCGGCGCGCGTCACGCTCGACTTCGTGCGCGACCTGTCGGGTGACGAGGTGGCGATCACCACCCACGACAACAACTGCCTCATCCAGAGCGGCGACGACAAGTGCGAGCTCGTCACCGTCGATCCGGACGAGTTCCCGGTCATCTCGAGCTTCGGCGACGCGCCCACGCTCTCCGTGCAAGGCGGTTCGTTCACGCGCCTCGTGAACCGCACCGTGTTCGCGGCCGCGCGCGAAGCCGGTCGCTACGCGATGCACGGCGTCCTGTGCGAGATCGACGACGGCATGCTCAAGCTCGTCGCCACGGACGGCCGTCGCCTGGCGTTCTCGAGCGTCGAGTGCCAGTCGCGCCCCGTCGACCGTTCGCGCCCCGCGATCGTGCCCACGAAGGGCATGCAGCTCTTCTGCCGCGTCATCACGGACCCGCTCGAGCAAGTGCAGCTGCACTTCATGGAGAACCAGGTCGGCCTGAAGACCAAGAACGCCGAGATCTTCGCGCGCTTGATCGACGGCGAGTTCCCGCGCTACGCCGCGGTCATCCCGAAGGAGTCGGCCAACTACATCGAAGCCGATCCCGAGACGCTCACGAAGAAGCTGCGCCTGGTCGCCAACGTGACCGGCACCGAGGCGCGCGCGGTGCGCATGCGCTTCAACGACGGCACGCTCGAGCTGTTCGGGCAATCCGTGGGTCGCGGTGAAGCCCACGCGCGCATGGACGTCGCGTTCAAGAACGGTCCGGCCGAGATCGCGTTCAATCCCGACTTCGTGCTCGACGGCCTCAAGAACTGCGAAGGCGGCGTCTTGAAGCTCGAGTTCAACGAGAAGACGAGCCCGGGCAAGTTCACGTTGGGCGAGAACTACGTCTACATCGTGATGCCGATCACGGTGGATGCTTGATCGACGTGAGCGCCCAGGACGGAACGCGCCGTGGCGCAGGATCCGAACGAGGTGGAGCCCGCCCGGGCGACGCCGCGCGCGGGTCCTCGTCGCGTGCGGGGTTCTCGAAGAAGGGCGCGACGGGTCGCGGACTCGCCGGGCGCAAGGGCCTCGCTTCGCTCGACTCGGCTTTGAAGGACTACCTGCGCGCCAGCGGCATCGGCGCTCGACTGGGACCGTGGGCCACGTTCCGCGCGTTCCAGGAAGCCGCGGGTCCGACGTTCGCGCGTCGTGCGCGTCCCGTGCGTCTCGTGCGCGGTGAACTCACCGTCGAAGTCGATTCCGCTTCCCATCTCGCCGAGTTGAAGGGCTTCCTCGGCGAGGACATCCGCAATCGAACGAACCAGCTCCTCGGAGTCGAGGACATCCGCCGGATCACGTTCCGGCTCCAGCGATGAAGATGGCACAAGAGAACGAACCGAAGAACGCGCCGACGTACGACGCTCAGTCGATCACCGTGCTCGAGGGACTCGAGGCGGTGCGCGTGCGTCCCGCGATGTACATCGGCGACACCGACGTTCGCGGGTTGCACCACCTGATCTGGGAAGTCGTCGACAACTCGATGGACGAGGCGTTGGCGGGCTACGCGACCCAGTGCACGGTGACGATCCGCGCGGACGGCGCGGTGAGCGTGCAGGACGACGGTCGCGGCATCCCGGTCGACATCCACCCGACCGAGGGCATCCCGGCGGTGGAGGTCGCGCTGACGAAGCTCCACGCGGGGGGCAAGTTCAACAAGAGCACGTACAAGGTGTCGGGCGGTCTCCACGGCGTCGGCGTCTCGTGCGTCAACGCGCTCTCGGAGCACCTCGAGGTGACGGTCGACCGCGACGGCAAGTCCTACCGCATGTCGTTCGCGCGCGGCGTGCGCGCCAAGGCGTTGGAAGTCGTCGGCAAGAGCTCGCACACCGGAACCACGGTGACGTTCAAGCCCGACGCGACGATCTTCAGCACGACGGAGATCGAGTACGAGATCGTCTCGAAGCGCCTGCGCGAGATGGCCTACTTGATGGGCACGCGCGGCATCGTGATCGACCTGGTGGACGAGCGCACGGGCCAGAAGGAGCACTTCGCGTTCCCGCAAGGGCTCGTCACGTTCGTCGAGAACGTCAACAAGAACAAGGTCGTGTTGCACACGGACGTCGTGCACCTGATCAAGACGGTGCCGAGCCCCGACCGCCCGGACCGCGAGTACGAAGTCGAGCTGGCGCTCCAGTACAACGACACGTACCAAGAGACGGTCTTCACGTTCGTCAACAACATCAACACGCACGGCGGTGGCACGCACTTGGCCGGCTTCAAGGCCGCGTTGACGCGCACGCTGAACAACTACGCCAAGCAACAGAAGTTGGTGAAGGACGCGGACGAGTTGCCCTCCGGCGACGACTTCCGCGAAGGCCTCACGGCGATCCTGTCGTTGAAGGTCCCCGAGCCGCAGTTCGAGGGTCAGACGAAGGACAAGCTCGGTAACCGCGAGGCTCAAGGCATCGTCGAGTCGGTCGTGGGCGACATGTTCTCGACGTACCTCGAGGAACACCCGCCGGTCGCGAAGGCGATCGTGATGAAGGCCGTGCGCGCGCAAGCGGCACGCGAAGCGGCGCGCAAGGCGCGCGACCTGGTCCGTCGCAAGAGCGCGCTCGCGTCCGGCAACTTGCCCGGCAAGTTGGCCGACTGTCAGAGCTCGAACCTCGACGAGAGCGAGCTGTACCTCGTCGAAGGTGACTCGGCCGGTGGCTCGGCCAAGGCCGGTCGCGATCGTCGCTATCAGGCGATCCTGCCGCTCAAGGGCAAGATCCTGAACGTCGAGCGCGCACGCCTCGACAAGATGCTCGGCCACAGCGAAATCCAGTTGATCATCTCGGCGATGGGCACTGGCATCGCCGACGAGTTCGACCTGACGAAGCTGCGCTACGGCAAGACGATCATCATGACGGACGCCGACGTCGACGGCAGCCACATCCGCACGCTGCTGTTGACGTTCTTCTTCCGCCACATGCGCCTGCTGGTCGACGCGGGGCGCCTCTACATCGCGCAACCGCCGCTCTACAAGCTCACGACGAAGAAGGGCAGCCGCTACGTCACGACCGAAGCCGAGATGCGCCAGATCCTGATCGAGCGCGGTGTCGATTCGTTGTCGGTCACCGACTCGAACAGCAAGAAGACGTGGAGCGGAGTGGCTCTGCGCGCGCTGTGCGAGGACCTGCGTCGACTCGAGGAGATCGCGCCCACGGTCGCGCCGGCCTGGACGCGGCTCAACGTGTCGGAGCTCGTGAAGAGCTTCGACGGCAAGCGCGTGCGCACGCACTGGGCCGTGGCGGGCGGCAAGGAACACTGGTTCGACTCGCTGACCGAGCTCAAGAATTTCTTGGAGCTGCAGAAGGCCGGCAAGACGAACTTCCGCGTCTACGACGGGCCCGATGCGCCGTTCGCGCGCGAGGACGCCGACGTGATCACGTGCCACATGGCGCACACGGACGAGATGACGAAGGTGCTCGTGTCGCTGGAAGCCAAGGGCATGATGTTCCGCGGCGGCGGCGAGTGGACCGTGAACGGCGCGAAGGACGCGACCACGTGCACGGATCCGATCCAACTGTCGATCGCCCTGCGCAAGGGCGCGCAAGCCGACATCGACATCCAACGCTACAAGGGTCTCGGCGAGATGGACGCGGACCAGCTGTGGGAGTCCACGATGGATCCGACGAAGCGCACGCTCTACCAGGTGACGATGGAGGACGCGATCGCGGCCGACCAGATCTTCACCGTGCTGATGAGCGACGGCGTCGAGCAGCGTCGCGAGTACATCGAGCGTCACGCGCTCGAGATCACGAACCTCGACGTCTGAGTCGGGTCGGGAGTGGAGCGTTCGGCCGCGGCGGCAGGAGTCACCGCGCGATCGACGTCCTTCCCGAGGGGGCGGTTCCTCGGATCGATTCCCGAGGTCACCCGCCTCTCGTCGACCCGCGGATCGAAGCGGAGAGGGTGGTCGCCCACGGCCGCAGCCCGCGCCCGGGGCTCCGCTCGCGTCGCGGTGGTCGGTCGGCGCGCGGAGGATCCAGGCGCGGAGGACCCGGTTCGTCAGGTCGAGGAAAAACGTTCCGAGACCTTCAGACGGCGCTCACGAACTGCCGATCGAGGGGAGGCCAACGAACCCGTCCCCGACGTCGGTTCACGGCTCACCCCGTCACCGTGAAGAACAACCAACGACTCGACTATTCACGCCTGGCCGACGTCCTCGCGGACCGTGGCACGTGCGAGTTGCAGGCCGTGCGCGAGGCGCTGCAATTCAGCGCGCGCGGCAACGCGCCGTTCGCCGAAGCGTTGGTGAACGCGAGTCTGGTGAGCGACTGGGAACTCTCGCGCGTCGTGTGCGAGCTCTACAACTTGCCGTTCATGCCTGTCGACATGTACGAGCCCGATCCGTCGGCGCGCAAGGGGCTCAACACCGCGTTCCTGATCGAGCACGGATTGGTGCCGCTCGGTCGCTACGGCAGTCTGCTGACGATCGCGATGCCGGGCATGGTGCCGGCCGAAGTGCTCGGGTTGCTCTCCGCCGAGACGGATCTCACGGTGGTGCCGGTCGTCGGCACGGTGCAATCGAATCGTCGCTGGATCGAGCGCCATCTGCAGTCGGAGTTGAAGGCCGCGCTGCCGACCGTGACCGCCGAGGACGTCGCGCAAGGCGTCAACGAGTGGGGCAACATCTTCGATCAAGGTGACGCGGCGGTGCTGCTCGATCTCAAGCCGCTGCCGCCCGATCCGCAGTCGTAGTCGGCGCACGCGAGACGTCGGAGTGTGGAAGCGCGAGGCGTGCGAGCGAATCTGGCGCGAGCGGCGTGACATCCAGTACGCGCGGCGAGGGATCGCGTCACGCGCGCGTCGGTGGCTTCCAACCGAGACGTCGGACGAGCATCCGGTCCGCGAACCGCGGCGCGACGACGGAGAGGATCGCGAGCAGTCGCCATTTGGCACGCAGCGAGACCTCGGGACGCGGCGAGCGGTCGAGTGCCAACACGTGCTCGGCGACGGCCGACGGACCCACGCTGCCCGACATGTCGGGGTCCGGGAGGTGCGCGGGATTCGGCTGCGCCTCGAAGAAGCCCGTGGCCGTGAGGGCCGGATTCAACGTGCACACGGCGATGCCGGCCGGACCTTCGTCGGCCCATTCGACGCGCAAGGACTCGCCGATCGACACGACCGCGGCCTTGCTGGCGGCGTAGGCCGACTGACCCGGGATGCCGCGTCGACCGACGACGCTCGCGACGTTGACCACCACGGGTCGACGACCGCGGCGCAACAGCGGCAACGCCGCGCGACAGCACAAGAGCAGTCCGAACACGTTCGTGTCGAACACGCGCGACAGCAGGTCCGGTTCGATCTCCTCGACGCGCGCGCGGTATCCCATGCCCGCGTTGTTGACGAGCAGGTCGAGGCCGCCGAACTCGCGGTCGAGTCGCGCGAACGCGGAGGCGATTTCGTCGGGTTCGCGCAGATCGCACGGCAACACGACGTGTCCACGATCGGAGCCGCCCGCGAGCTCCTTCGCCAAGCTCTCGAGTCGATCGGCGCGACGCGCGAGCAGGGCGACGCGGTAGCCGCGGCTCGCCAACAACCGCGCGGTGGCGGCGCCGATGCCGGACGAAGCGCCCGTGACGAGCGCGCGACGCGGAGGTTCGCGGGTCTCGCTCATGACGAACGCACCAGGCGCGCCGCGTAGCCGCCGTCGACGGGTCCGCTCGGTCCGCGCGGATCGGGGAGTGATTCGATCTCGCCGTCGAGCGTGAACTCGGAGTGATGCGCGAGGAAGGCGCGCACGCGGCGTTGGTTCTCCTCGGGCTCGATGCTGCGCGTCGAATACACGAGGCGGCCGCCGGGCCGGACGCACGCGGCCGCGCCCGCGAGCAGTCGCATCTGGAGCTCGCCCAACGCGCGTTGCGAGTCGGTCGAGAACCGCCAGCGCGCCGCGGGTCGCGCGGCGAACACGCCGGTGTCGCTGCTGGGTGCGTCGACGAGCGCGGCATCGAACGACGCGGGCTCGAAGCCCGTCGTGCCGTCTTGCACGACGATCTCGACGCGCTCGAGCACGCCCAAGCGCGTCAAGGTTCCGCGCAGGTGCTCGACGCGTCGATCGTCGTCGTCGGTGGCCACGACGTGAGCTCCGGTCGCGGCCAGGACGGCCGTCTTGCTCCCCGGCGCCGCGCACAGGTCGAGGACGCGTTCGCCCGGTCGCGCGGCGACGAGCTCGGCCGCGCACAACGCCGTCTCGCCTTGCACGGTGACGTCGCCGCGCGCGAAGAGCGCGGATCGCACGACGCGATTCGCGGCCCGCGCGGGCGCCAACAGGATCGCCGCGTGGTTTCCGTGGCGCAGCGGCATCGTCGCGTCGTCGGTTGCGTCGGGAACGAGCGTGTCGAGCGCGAGATCGTCCTCGGTCGCCGCGCCGCGAGCGCCGGCGTCGGTCTCGGTGTCGAGCATGCTCGTGTCGAGCGAGGACGACGTGGATGCGATCGGCACGGAGGGCGAAAGCGGCGCAAGGAGTGTCCGCGCGACCTCGTCGCGGTCGCCGCGCACGATCCGCAGCGAGACGTCGGGCCGCGTCAGCGACGACTGCGCCAGCTCGAACGCGCGTTCGCGGCCGTAGCGTTTGATCCAACGCTTCACGAGCGCGACGGGGACGTTGAGCGCCTCCTCGGCCCACAACAGCGGATGCTGCGCCGGATCGTGGAACAGCGGCTCGGTCAGGTGCAGATCGCGGAGCGGCAGATCGCGGCGTGGATCGCCGCTGCGTCCGCGAGCCCGTGCACGCAGCGCGGAGCGCAAGACGCCGTTCACGTACTGCGCCTTCTTGGGGCCGAGCACGTCCTTGGCCGCTTCGACGGTCTCACCCACGGCCGCGTGATCGGGAATCGCGTCCAGGAAGAAGAGTTGGACGAAGCCCACGACGAGGAACGTCTGCACGCCGCGGTTCGGCTTCCCGCGCGCGAAGGCGTGGACGAGCGCGCGCAGCGTGGCGCGTCGGCGCACTTCCGCGTCCACGATGCGCCACACGAGCATGCGATCGCGGACGCCGAGCCCGTGCTCGCGCGCGGCGCGATCGACGACGCGCGACGAGACCTTCGGGCGCGAGCGCAGGATCTCGTACGCCGTGGCGCGCGGCATCACGCACCTCCCAACGCGGCGCCGACGTCGACGTGAGCACCGTTGAGCCAAGCGCGCGCGTCCATGCGACCCTTGCCCGCCGGCTTCAGCGCCAGGATGTCGAGCGCACCCGTTCCGCACGCCACGACGAGCCGCGGTCGAACACTCGTGATCGTGCCCGGCGTCGCGCGGGTCGAGTCCGACGCCGCGACACCCAGCGCGCCGTCGGCGATCGGCCGCACGTCGAGGAGCGTGAGCTCCGTGCCGTTGGGCGCCGTGGTGCGCGCACCCGGCCACGGCGTGAACGCGCGCACGAGGCGGTCGATCTCCTCGGCAGGACGCGACCAATCGACGAGCCCGTGCTCCTTCTTGATCTTGCGTGCGTAGGTGGCGCGAGCGGGATCTTGCGGCGTGAAACGCACCGTTCCCGACTCGATCGCATCGAGAGCGTGCACGGTCAGCGCTCCGCCCGCGACCGCCAGTCGATCGAACAACTCGCCTGCCGTCTCGTGCGCGCCGATCTCGGTGCGTTCCTCGACGAGGACGTCGCCTTCGTCGAGTGCGAGCACCATGCGCTGGATCGAGACGCCCGTCTCGCGGTCCCCGGCCAGGATCGCGGCTTGGATCGGCGATGCGCCGCGGTGTCGCGGCAGGAGCGAGGCGTGGACGTTGAGGCAGCCTTGGCGCGGCACGTCGAGCACGTCCTGCGTCAGGATCTCGCCGAAGCTCGCCACGACGGCGACGTCCGGTGCGAGCGCGCGCAACTGCGCGACGAACTCGGGAGTCCGCGCGCGTTCGGGCTGCAGAACCGGCACGCCTCGCGCGCGCGAGAGCGTGACGAGCTCGTTCTCCTCGACCTTGCGACCACGACCTCGCGGTCGGTCGGGCCTCGTCACGACGGCCGCGACCGTGTGTCGCGGCGATTGGAGGAGAGCTTCGAGCACGCTCACCGCGAACGGCGGCGAACCCATGAAGACGACGCGCACGTGCTGGGGGATCCGATGGAGGAACGGGCGAGCGCGGACGAAGTGTCCGCCGCCGTCGCGTGGTGTCACGGCGACCGCGAGAAGATACCCGAGCGCCCGCGTGCCTCCGCGCGGCGACCTCGCGAATGTGGCGCGGCGTGGCGCCACGTGAATCACGAGGGACCGCTCGAAGGCGGTCCCCGGAGGTGCGTTCGACGATCGTCGGGCTCGCCGTGCGCCACCCGCCGCGTTCGCGAGCGCAGGCTCGCGTGGGCGGCATCGATGCGCGCCGCGTCGACGGTCAGAGCTGCGGCTCGACCATGCCCTTGAAGTCTTCGTACTTGCGCACGCCGCCGACGAACTGCTTCACGACCGCGCCGTTCTTGATCACGAGGAAGGTCGGGATCGCGGTGATGCCGTAGCGCGACGCGACCTCGGGATTGTCCTCGGTGTTGAGCTTGACGACCTTCAACCGACCCTTGAACTCGTCCGCGAGCTTGTCGACGTAGGGCGCCATCGCCTTGCACGGCATGCACCACGTCGCCCAGAAGTCGACCAGCACGGGCGTGCTGCTCTGAAGAACGGTCGTATCCCAGGTGGTGTCGGTCACGTCGAGCGCGTTGCTCATGGAGGATCTCGGGACGGCTTGGCGGAAGGGGCGGCGCGGGGCCGCGTCGGGGAACTCAGTGGCGGGCAATATGGGACAGGGGAGGAGGCCCGTAAAGGGTCCTGCGGCGCGAAGAATGCGGATCGTCGGCGCGGGGCGAGCGTTATGCCGGGCGTCGTCGTCGCCCGAACGTGAGGGGTTTCCCCGGAGTGCCCTACGACTCCGGATCGTCCTCGTCCGCGGACTCGTCGCCCGCGTCGTCCTCGTCGCCGTCCAACACGTTCACGGTCGCGGCGACGGGCGCGCGAGAGTCGTCCGCGGTCGACGCGTTCGCGTCCGCGGCCGGTTCCTCGGGCGGCTTCTCGTCGTCGAACACCGACGACTGGATCACCGAGTCCATGTCCTCTTGGTGCTCGGCGTTGAGCTCGATGCCGATCTCGCCCTTCCGATCCATTTGGACGACGCGCACGATGCCGAGCTTGCACAGCTCGAGCAGCGCGCAGAACGAGCCGATGAGCGACTCGCGCGTCGGTTCCTCGTCGATCGAGCACACGATCGCCTGCAGGCTCATCGACTTCTGCGCGCGGATCGTGTGCGCCAGTTCGGCCACGTAGTAGCGCAGCGGCCGCGAATCGGCCTTCACCTTGTGCGGTCTGTTCGCGAGCGTCTCTCGCATCAGGCGCGAGAACGCGGCGAGCAGGTCCCACGACGAGACCTCGCCCAGTTCCAGCTCGGGCTCGGCGGTCGGTTCGAGCATGTCCTTCGCGCCACGCGGATGCTGGCGCGCGCGGATCTCGTAGTGCTCGCCCAGTCGATCGGACGCCTCGCGGAAGCGGCGGTACTCGATCAGGCGTTGGATCAGCTCGTCCTTGGGGTCGAGGTCGTCCTCCAGCGCGACCGACTCGCGCGGCAGGAGCGAGCGGCTCTTGATCGACATCAGCGTCGCCGCCATGACGAGGAAGTCGCCCGCGACCTCGATGTCGAGGTCGCGCATGGCCTGCAGGTACTCCAGGTAACCGGTGATAACCCGCGAGATCTCGACCTCGGCGATCTCGACCTCTTGCTCGCGCACGAGGTGCAGCAAGAGGTCCATCGGACCCTGGAACACGCGCTCGAGGCGCACGGTGAAGGTCGAAGCGCTCACCACGTGCCGCCCAGGGAGACGATGTTCTCGACCACGTGCCACGTCGCGCGGTAGGTGTGCATGTAGAGGCTGCGGAAGGTCGAGTTGTAGTTGATGAGGTAGTACACCGCGACGAGGCCGAAGAGCTGCAAGGCGAGATACGTGTCGCGCATCGACTCGGGGAGCAGGTTCACGACGATGCGCGAGCCGTCCAACGGCGGGATCGGGATCAGGTTGAAGAGGAAGAGGAGGACGTTGGTCTTGGCGGCCACCTTGAGGACGCTGGGCAGGAGATCGGCGTCCCGGGCGAAGTCGTGTGCGGCGGCGCCATTGTAGTAGCCGGTGGCGATGAAGAACTTGGCCAAGCCCAGGAACACGAGCGCCAACAGGAAGTTCGATAGCGGCCCGGCGAACGCGACGAGCCCCATGTCGACCCACGGACTGCGCAGGCGGTGGAAGTTGACCGGCACGGGCTTCGCGCCGCCGAAGATCGGGGCGCCGGTCATCACGCACAGCGCCGGCAAGGCGATCGACCACCACAGGTCGATGTGGACGATGGGGTTGAGCGTCATGCGCCCCATGTCCTTCGCGGTCGAGTCCCCGAGCTTGTAGGCCGACCACGCGTGGGCCGCCTCGTGCACGCCGAGCGACAGGATCAGGAACACGATCCCGATGGCCCCCGCGACGATCTCCAGGTTGCCTCCGGATCCGGCGGGTGCGACCGCCGGCAGCATGAACGTCACCGACATTCCGGCGAGGACGCTCTGGATCCAGGACTTGGGTTCGAGGCGAATGGCGGGGCTCCGTTCCGACGTTTCGAGGCGGTCGAGGATGGTAACGACCGCGCGCGTTGCTTGAAGCGCCGAGTCGGACCTCTAGAATCGCCCTTCCGCCGCGCCGGCAGTTCGCGCGCGCGCCTTCACGAGGAAAACGCATTGGCCGGGACCCAAGATCGCCACGAACGGCTCCTGGCACGGGCGGCGGAGGTCGTCCGCATCGAGGCGCAGACCATCGCCGGGCTGGAGAGCCGCCTGGACGCCCGATTCGCCGACGCCGTCGAACGCGTCGTGGCCTGCACGGGCCTCGTCGTCGTGACCGGGGTCGGCAAGGCCGGCCTCGTGGGGCAGAAGATCTCGGCCACGTTGGCCAGCACGGGAACGCCGTCGTTGTTCCTCCATCCCACCGAGGCGATGCACGGCGACCTGGGGCGCATCCGCGACCGCGACATCCTTCTCGCGGTGTCGAACTCGGGCGAGTCGGCCGAGGTGATCGCGCTGCTCGGTCCGGCGCGCAAGCTGGGTGCGTCGATCGTGGCGTTGACGGGCGAGACCGATTCGACGTTGGCGCGCCACGCCGACTGCGTGCTCGACATCGGTCGCGTCCAAGAGGCGTGTCCGATGAACCTGGCGCCCACCGCCAGCACCTCCGCGATGCTCGCGCTCGGCGACGCGCTCGCGATGGTGGTGCTGCAGGAGCGCAAGTTCGGTCGCGAGGACTACGCGCTGTTCCATCCGGCCGGCACGTTGGGCCGCAAGCTCATGAAGGTGCGCGAGGTCATGCGCAAGGGCGACCAGGTCCCGATCGCGAGGAGCGGCGCGAAGATCCGCGACGTCGTGCTCGTGATGAACCGCACGCCCGGTCGCCCGGGCGCGGCCTTGATCGTCGACGCGTCGGGACGGTTGGTCGGCATCTTCACGCACGGCGACTTGTCGCGCCTGCTCGAGCGCGATCGCCTCGACATGGAACAGCTCGTCGACGAATCGATGGGGCGCTCGCCCAAGTCGATCGGGCCCGAGGCGCTCGTCGAGGAGGCCATGCACCTCCTGCGCGAGCACCGCATCGACCAGATCGCCGTCATCGACGGCGACCGCAGGCCCCTCGGGTTGATCGACGTGCAGGACGTCTTGGACGTGCGCGTCTAGCGACCATGGACACGAAGACGAACGACGCGGGAGACGTGCGCGCGATCCTGGAGCGCGCGCGTTTGCTCGTGCTCGACGTCGACGGTGTGATGACCGACGGCAAGGTCGTGTACGCGTCGGCCGGCGGCGCGGTCACGGAAGTGCAGTCGTTCGACGTGCAGGACGGCATCGCCTTGCGTTGGTTGTCGAAGGCCGGGATGAAGATCGCCTGGATCACGGGCCGTGGATGCCAAGTCACGGCCCACCGCGCGCGCGAGCTGCGCATCGACGCGTTGGAGATGCAGGTCGAACGCAAGAGCGAGGTGCTGCAGATCGTGCAGGAGCGCTTCGGCGTCGGCGTCGCGGAGACGATCGCGATGGGCGACGACCTGCCGGACCTCGGACTGCGCGCACGGGCGGCGTGGTTCGCCGCGCCCGCGAACGCACGCGTCGAGGTCAAGGAACGCGCCGACCTGGTGCTCTCGCGTTCGGGCGGCGACGGCGCCGTGCGCGAGCTGGCCGAGATCCTCTTGCGCGCCCGCGGACGTTGGCAGGCGATCGTCGACGCGGCGGCGCAATGAGGAAGTTTGCGCTGTTCGTCGTGCTGTTCGGAGCGGGTTTCGGACTGCTCTGGGTGATGCGCACGAAACCGTCGGGCGACGACGCGCCGTCGCGCACCGCGGCCGAACCGGAAGCCGGCAAGCCGGCGGCGGGCCAGGAAGGTCCGTTCACGAACGTCGTGCCCGACAAGGGCGACAAAGGCAAGTCGCAAGGCCCGGTCGGCATCCGCTTCGACGGACCCGTGTCGTTCCAACAGCTCAAGACGCTGGTCGGCACGAGCGAACGCCGCCGCGAGTTCGACTTGCGGTCGAAGGACGTCGACGCCTTGGAAGGCGACGCGTACGACGTGCGCGAACTCGAAGTCGAACTGTACGACCCGCCCACGCAGCGCAAGCGCGCGGAGTTGCGCGCACCGCTCGCGCGCGTGCAGATCGCGGTCGGCGCCGACGGTCCGCGACTGTCCGACAGCGAGCCGGTGCGTCTGACGAACGTCGACCTGACGTTGTTCGAAGGCGGTCCGATCGTCCCGGTGCGCGTGCGCGTGCCGTCGCTCGACTGGAACCTGAAGGACACGAGCTTCGCGTCGAACGAACGCGTCAGCGTGACCGGCAAGGGTGTCCGAGCCGAAGGCACGGGGCTCGACGCCAGCACGCTCGACTCGCGGTTCGAGTTGCGGCGCGACGCGTGGATCGACTTGACGCTCGAGAACGGTCAGACCGGCCGTTTGAGCTCCGACTCGGAGGGCGGCATCGTCGTGCAGCGGGTCGTGGACGGAACCGAGGAGCGCATCGACCTCGTCGCGAGCCACGGCGCGCGATTCCGCGTCGAACGCGTGCCGGGCGTGTCGATCCAGCCCGTGGGTGCGCCGATGTCGATCGACGCGGACCGCATCCACATGATCGGTCGCAAGGTGGGCGCGACGGGCGCCTACGAGATCGTGGCCGCGGACGCGAAGGGCCACGTCGTGTCGAAGGGCGGCGCCGACGAACTGCGCGCCGACGGTGCCGTGTTCACGTTCGCGACGGGCGGTCGCGTGTCGCGCGCCACGCTCGATCGCGAGGTGACGCTCGTGAACGCCACCGACACGTTCGCCGCCGATCACGCCGAGTTCGAGTTCGACGAGCGCGGCGACTTGAGTCGGGCCACGTTGACCGGCACGCCCAGCGGCAGGGTCGAGGTGGGGCGCTTCCTGGTCGCGTCGCGTCCCGAACTCGCCGGCGAGCGCGCCGAGTTGACCGGCAAGGGTCCTCTCGTGTTGACGCGCGGGAACGGCGACCGAATCGACTTCACCGGTCCCGCGCGCCTCGAGGTGCCCGGACAGGCGTTCGTGATGACCGCCAGCGAGCGCATCTTGGGCCGCGACGACGAGACGACGCAGTCGGGCGAGATGACCGCCGTGGGTGCCGTGGCGCTCGACTACGGCGCCAACCACATGACGAGCGACGGCCTGAACTTGGCGTGGTCGACGCGCGAGGGCAAGCCGCGCGTCGTCGCGAGCACCACGGGCGTCACGACGCTGCAAGCCAAGGACCCGAACGGTCGCACCGCCGCCACGGTCGCTCGTGGTGGGATGACCGCGTCGATCGCGAACGACAAGCTCGTCGTCGAGGAAGCGTTCGACGTCGACATGACGAGCCCCGAGGAAGGCGGCCTGCACGCGCGCGCGGCGGTCGTGCGCAACCTCGATCCCGAATCGCGTCGCTTCGAAGCCGAAGGCGGCGTGACGTTCGACTCTTCGCGTGGCAGCGGCACCGCCGATCGCGTCGTGGCGAAGAGTCGCGACGAAGTGCGCTTGTACGGCACGATCACGAAGCCCGCCGACTACGACTTCGCCAAGGACGTCGGCGATCCGTCGCGCGGCATCCGCGCGAACGTGAAGGCGCGCGAGATCGTCGCCCTGGCCGACCACGTGCTCGCGGAAGGGGACGTGAAGGGTTTCGTGGAGACGCCCGACGGACGTCTCGACGTGCAAGGTGGCCTACTCGACCTGACCATCGCGCCGGAGGACCGCGCGAATCCCGCGGCGCCGCGTGCGTTCCGAGCTCATGCCTCGCACGCGGTGAAGGCCGCCGTGCGACGCGCGACGGACCGGGCCGACGTCAGCGGCGACGACCTGGTGTTCGAGGGCACGTTGACGAAACCCGAGCGCGACGGCGTGCGCCAGGCCGTGACCACGAGCAGGGTCGACGCGAACGGAAACGTCCACGTCGACTACGCGGGCGATGGACACCTGATCGGCGACGGCGATCACTTCACGCTGGACGAGAAGGGCACGGGTCGCCTCTCCGCCGACGAGGGCCGGCGCGTGCGCGCGCGCGGACGTTTCGCGGGCACGGTCCTGCCGTACACGGTCGAGGCCGATTGGGTCGAGTTCGATCCCGACCACGTCGAAGCGTCGCAAGTGCGCATGCGGCTCGACGCCGAGCCTCAGGCGAAGAACGTCTCCGTCGAAGGCGCCGGCGCCGATCGCGACTCGACCGCTCGCGCCGAAGAAGCCGCGTACCGTCCCGAAGTCGCCGGACCCGTCGACGCGTCGAGTCCGCGACAAGACGGCCCCGGTGGCGCGCCGGCGTTGCTGCAGGAGTTCCGCGCGCAGCGCATCCGCGCCGATCGACACGAGTTCCTGATGACGGGCGCCGCGCACGTGCAGGGCGTCACGCGACAAGGCGAACCGTGGACGGTCGACGCCGAGACGATCCGCATGCGCGGCGACTTCTCGCAGTCGAAGAAGCTCGAGACGAAGAACATCGCTTCGATCGACGCCGAAGGCGGCTTCTCGGCCGTGCTCGGCGATCGCTTGTCGGCGTCGGGTGACCTGATGCACGCGGTGCCGGGCAACATCCGCGTCGAAGGCAAGCCGGCGCACCTCGTGATGCTCGACGCCGACTGGCAGTCGACCACGATCGAGTACGACACGAAGAACATGTTGCTCGCGACCGACCGCGGCGCCCTGCGCGCCCGGGTCGGATCGCCGGGGCCGTCGTGGTCGGTCGACTACGAGTCGATGCAGCCGTTCGACCAAGGCGAGGACACGATCCTCGTGCTGAGGAACCCGCGCGTCCGCTTCGGATCGAAGCAGATGAGCGCCGAGTGGATGTTGTTCTGGGTCGATCGCGACCGTTGGCGCTCGAGCGGCCTCGACGCGATGACGCGCACGATGGCCGGACCGGAATTGCGGGTCACGACGCCGGGCGAAACCGCGCCGACGCCGACCGCCCCGGGCGTCAAGTCGCCGTTCCAGGTGCCCGACGTGCTGTCCAACGTCGGCGCGAACCCGATCTTCAAGGTGCTCTCCGAGGTCTACGTCGAGGGCAACATCGAGATGTTCGACCAAGGCGAGCGCAACGCGCGCGCTTCGGCCATCTACCTGAACATCGTCGACCAACAAGGCTGGATCCAGGACGTCGACGTGATCGTGGACGTGTCCCTGCGCGGGTTCGAGCGACAGCTGCGCGCCAAGGCCGGCTGGATGCGCATCTCACCCGGCCCCGCGTTGCAGGCTTCGAACGCGGAGATCACGTCGTGCGAGTTCGACCAACCGCACTACGTGATCGAGACGAGCGACCTGCGCATGACGCCCAAGCGCAACTCGGAGGACCAACGCGTGGCCTTCGACGTCGCGGCGCGCGGCAACAGCCTGCGCTTCGAGAACGGCATGCGCTTGCCGCTGCCGCCCCTCGTGTACGAGACCGACGACGAAGGCAATCCGCTCATCGACCGCTTCGTGCTGGGCAACAGCGCCAAGTACGGCGCCGCCGTGCGCGCGACCGTCAACGCCGAGCTCGGTCCGATCGGTCGAGCGGCCGGTCAAGCGATCGCGGGCGTGCTGCGCATCCCCGACGTCGACGTGCGCGGCAACTGGAAATACAACATCGGCATCCTGGGTTCGCGTGGCGTGCTGTTGGGCATGGGCCTCGACCTGCGCATCTCCGACCGGTTCAAGATGCTGGCCGAGATCGACGGCATCCCCGATCGACGCAGCGACCGCGGTCTCGTGCGCGTGGACGAAGACGATCGTTCCCTGTTGCGCACGTGGTTCCGCGCGAAGGCGCGCTACACGATCCGCGACGGCGAGTGGGTCGACGTCGCGCTGAGCGACCAGAGCGACCCGGGCGTGCAGAGCGAGTTCTTCGAGCGCGACTACCTGCGCTACGAACGCAAGGACAACTACATCCACTGGCGCAAGGCGCGCAACGAGTGGTACCTGAACGCGAGCGCGAAGATCCGTGTCGACGACCGCCGCGACGTGGACGAGCTGCCTTCGGGTGGAGCGTTCTTGGGTCGCACGCAGATCACCGAGGTGTTCGAGCACCCCGTGTACTACACGGGCCGCGCCGACTTCGGGATCCTGCGCCGCCGCGACGGCGACGCGCGCTACTACCGGCCGTTCGAGGACGGACTCGGCGACCGCGACGTCGACCGCTTCGACACGGAGCACTCGCTCGAGTCGCCGTTCGACCTGGGTGTGTTGGCCGCTCGCGGCACGCCGTACCTCAAGGCGCGCGGCACGGCGTGGAGCGAAGGCGCGGATCCGGACGCGGCGCCGCACCGGATGGCGTTGATCGCAGGCTTCGACGCCACGACCACGTTCTGGCGTCGCTTCGCGGGCGGCAGCATCCACACGATCACGCCCACGGTCGGCGTGCGCGAGGACGTGTTGTCGGAGGAATCCGGCGGCGAGCTCGTGCGCATCGACGCGACCGAGGATCCGATCGACGGACGGTTCGTCGACTTCGGCGTGCGTTCGCGTTGGTGGAAGCCCGACACGCTCGAGAAGTTCGACGTGGAAGTGCGCGCCTCGCACGGTTCGGCCTTGCCGACCGGTCAGCGCTCGGGCCTGCAACCGCTGGCCGTCTTGTCCGAGTTCCTGACCTACTACGGCGACGTCCCGGTCGGTCTGACGCACGACGGGCGCTACGACACGCACAGCGGCAACACGACGTACTCGCTCACCTCGCTCGGCTTCGAACCGTGGGACAACGTCGGCGTCGAGCTGGGATATCAACGCGGCCTCGCGACGGTCGGCCAAGCGCGTCTGTTCGAGTCGGCGTCGATCGCCGCTCGTTGGCGTTGGACCACGAAGTGGGAGATGGAAGTCGGCCAGTCGTACGCGATCGCCGACGACACGGGCGTCGGCAACAACTTCGTCCTGCGCCGACAGGGGCACGACTTCGTGACCGAGTTCGAGGTCAGCTTCCGATCCGGCGAAGGCTCGACCTTCTCGATCGGGTTCCAACCGCGCATCTCGTGGAAGCGCTCGGGCCTCGGCCTGCTCGACCGCTGGTTGGGCGTCTACCACTGAGATCCGTGGAGGTACCGAGGGTGCGCACTCTCGGAGGATCCGGCTCCGCATCGCTCCGCCGGGCGCGCCGCGCGGACGCGCAGTAGCATGGAGGCGACATGATCGCCTGGTTCGACGACTTGGGATCCGCCGAGATCGCGCTGTGCCTGTTCGCCGCGCTCGTCCTCGCGAGCGGCCGGATCGAGGACGGGATCCGCGGGCTCCTCGAACGATTCCGCGCGAGGCGGGGGTAGAGTGTTCCGCCCGTGATCGCCCTCTTCGACAATCTCGGCACGTTCGAGCTGATCCTGTGCGGCGTCGCCGGCCTCCTCGTGTTCGGCCGTCGACTGCCCGAGGTCGCGTCGCAGGCCGGCGCCACGTTGGCGAAGTTCAAGCGCAGCCTCGACGGCGCGGTGCAGGACTCGGGCGTCGAACAAGAGCTGCGCAAGATCAAGGAAGCGCTGCCCACCGACGTGTCGATGCGCGACGTCGCGCGCGCGGCCGCGCGCAAGATGGAAGACCGCATGCGCGAGTTGGGCGAAGCGCCGCAACTCGACGCCACGACCACGGCGACGCCAGCACCCGACGCGACCTCGACATCCACGGCGACTCCGATCACGCCGGCATCCAACGCGCCCTCTCCCACCGCACAGGCTCCCACTGCGTCGCCAGCGACGAACGTTCCCGCGACGCAGGCGAACGCCACCGGCACGACGCCCCGAAAGGGCGACACCTTCGGCGCCGGCGTGTCGAAGGACGATTCGCCGTCGCCGCCTCCGCGTCGCTCGGACGGCGTCGATCCCGCGCGTCACTTCGGTCCCCCCGGCAGCATCCCGCGCGACTGACGCGACGATTCCCGTGTTCCGCCTCGGCTACAACACGAACGGCCTCGCGCACCATCGCTTGCTCGAAGCGTTCACGCTCCTGGCCGAGCTCGGATACGAAGGCGTCGCCGTCACGCCCGACGTCGGCGAACTCGATCCGCTCGCGCCCCGCCCGGCGTTCGTGCGCGAACTGCGCACGGCGGCCGAACACCAAGGTCTCGAGCTCGCGATCGAAACCGGCGCGCGGTTCGTGCTCGATCCTCGCCGCAAGCATCGCCCGTCGCTGCTCGAGGACTCCGCCGCCGACCGCGAGCGCCGCGTCGACTTCTACCGGCGTTCGATCGACTTGGCCTCCGGCTTGGGCGCGGGGATCGTCTCGATCTGGTCGGGGTCGGCGCCCACGCCCGTGTCCGGCGACGCGCCCGACGTCGAAACCGATCGCGTGCAACCGCTGTGGGACCGCCTCGTCGGCGGACTCTTGCCCGTCTTGGATCACGCCCGCGACCACGGGGTGCGGATCGCGTTCGAGCCCGAGCCGGGCATGTTCGTCGAGCGTCCGGCGGGCTACCTCGAGCTCGTTCGGCGGCTCGGGAGCCGAGGCAGCGAGCTGGGTTTGACCCTCGACGTCGGTCACCTGCTGGTGACCAAGGACCTGCCCGTGGGAGCCATGATTCGGTCCCTGGCGCCCCGCCTGGTGCACGTGCACCTCGACGACATCCGCGGCGGCGTCCACGAGCACCGCCCGTTCGGGGAGGGCGACCTGGACCTGCGCGAGGTGCTAAGGGCTTTGAAAGACGTGCATTACGGCGGAATGGCGGCCGTGGAGCTCTCCCGGGACAGCCACCGGGGCGCCCAGGCCGCCGCCGACGCCATCCGGGCCCTGCGTTCCGCAACCTGAACCAAGCGGGGCCTTGCCTGGCTCTTGAAGAAGAGCTCACAATGCGTCCACAGCGCCGACCCCTGCCCGGGTCCGAGGCGCGTTTCGCCCCTCGCGGGGTGGATCCAGGCGAACCCAACGAGACGATCGCATGTCCGAACCGACCTCAGGCCTCCAGCACTGCCCGACCCGGATCGACGGCACCCCGGTCCTGTTCGCCCACAAGGTGACCCAGAGCCAGTGCCAAGACCGCCAGCGCGGCCAGTACCACAAGTGCTTCACCTGCGCCCACAACAACGCCTACGTGGCGAAGCACGGGAAGCCCGGACAGACCGCGGCCGAGAAGGCCGCCGCATCGAAGGTGCAGGTCGGCTGAGGAGTTCGTCGTCGGATGTCGGGGCGCCACGCGCGCGCCACCGCCTCGGAGCTTGGGACAAACCCCTCCGCACGGCGAACGACGACCGAGAGATCGCGGGAGGTGACCCCAGTCGCCTCCCGCTCGCTTGAGATGGACCGAACGCGGACCGCCCTGAGGGAGCGAACCCGACGCGGATCGAGCGCGGTCCTGCCCGAGCTGCGGATCGACACCCGAGTTCGCGGGGCGTGCTAACGTGCCCGCCGACCCTTCCCCAGGATTCGTTCCGCATGTTGCTCGCAGCCTTGATCGCCGCGGTCCTCGCGCCGCTCCAGAACCCCGCTCCCACGAACCCCACCGCCGTCGATACGGTCGACCAGCGCTGGGTCGACGGCGCGATCGCGCCCCCGGGTTGCTGGTACACGCGCGGCGGTTGCGCGTCGCACTCGGGCGTGTCGCGCAGCGCGCCGATCCGCGAGAAGCCGACCGTGGCGTGGAAGTACACGAGCGACGGCGAGATCGTGGGCGAGCCGATCGTGTGGAAGTCGCAGATCGTGCTCGACGTGTTGCGCAAGGACGCGCGACGCCAACTCGAGGTCGTCGACGTCTCCGACGGACATCGCGTCGCGACCAGTCCGGCGTACGAGAGCCTGGCGCCGCTCGCGCCGAGCATCTGGGGCTGGCGCATCGTCGCGCGCACGGGGCCGCAGCGCCTCGAGGGCCTGCGCGTCAACGGCCGCACGCTCTCCAACGTGTGGAAGTGCGAGGGACTCGGTCCGTTCTCGATGCCCATGATGTTCGGCGGCGACGTGTGGGTCCACGCGCGCGGTCAACTCGCGCGCATCCCGTTCGGCCGCAAGAAGCCCGCGTTCGCCGTGGGCGGAACGTGTCGAGGCGAGATCGCGCTGTACGGTGATTCGGTCTACGCGTTCCTCGACGGCGAACAGTCCAACGGAATCCGCGTCGATCGCTCGACGGGTCAGCTGAAGAAGCTCGGTTTCGCGGGCACGGAAACCAACCCGTCCTGGGCCGCTCCCGGTCCGTACGTGATGGTGATGAGCGACGGGCGCGTCGTGATCCAGCGCGACGGCCGACTGTCGTTGGAAGGCGGTACGGTCGCGGACACGGCGATCCTCGCTCGCGCCTCGGCGGAGCCGGCGTGGCTCGCGAACGTGGTGCCGGCCGTCTGGGGCACGAACCTGCTCGGCTTCTCGACGCCGCCGGACGACCTCGAATCCAAGGCGCTGGTGTGGCAGCGACCGGGCTCGAGCGAGTCCGACGAATCGGAGGGTCCCGCCAAGGGCAAGAAGCCGCGGCGCGGCGCACCCGAGGTCGAGACGGTCGTCCTGGCCGACTCCGACATGCACGGTGAGTTCGTCGCGAACCCGGTGTCGCCGTCGCTGGCCGGCAACGTCGCGTACGTCGGCGGATCCGCGTTCGACCTGCAGTCGATGCGCATCCTGTACTCGATGCCGATCGCCAGCCGGTTCCGCGCCGTGCCGGTCGCCGAGGGCGTGTTGCTCGTCGACGGACCGTCGTCGCTCACGTTGTTGTCCTCGGCCTCGCGCACGCAGGTGCCCGGCACGTTGATCGCCGACTTCTCGAAGCCCGAGGCCGACGGCCGCGTCCACGTTCGCGGTGCGACGGCCGTGTGGCGCGATGGTTCGATCCAGACGGGCGCGACGAAGGTGTCGAAGGAGAAAGGCATCGCGTTCGCGAGCGGAGAACGGCCGACGCCCAAGGAAGGCGGATGGGACGACGTCGCGCTGCTGCTCGACTCCAAGCGCAACATCCTCTACACGGCGCCGGGAGACACGGGCGTCGAGGCGATGCGCCTCGTGATCGAAGAGGACATGGCCAAGCGGTGGACCGACTTGGCCGTGGAAGCCAGCGCCTCGCGTGATCCGGTGCTGATGGACCGCATCCTGGGCAAGGCACGCCAGCTCGGTTCGACCGACACGCGACTCGAGCGCGCGCAGGAGATGCAGGAGCGCGCCGAAAAGGAAGCGCAAGCGATCGACAAGACGAAGCAGAAGGCGATCGAGGAGAAGGAGCGCGCGCTGGTGCGATTGCCCGCACAGTGGATGGCCGAACGCGCGAAGAACGCCGCGGCCGACGCGCCGGCCCTCCTGCGCGCCACGTTCGCGGCCGCGGCGCTCGAGGACGACCGGGAATCGACGGCCGCGCGCGAGCTGCTCGTGTCGCTCTTGCCCGACGGACTGAAGGACGTGCCGGTCGAAGCCGCGCTCGACGTGCTGGAAACCGGACATGCGACGCCGATCCGCGCCGTCGATCCGGGCGACAGCCAGGACTCCGACTCGCGCAAGCTGCTCAAGGCCCGCAAGAAGTGGCGCCTCGACCTGCGCGGCATGCGCAGCACGAATCTGCTGATCGTGACGCCGGAGACGCGCGTGGGCATCGCGGCCCGTTGCCTGGAGACGGGTGAGCTCGTGTGTCGCGCGCTGAAGGAGATCTTCCCGCCGCGCGAGGACGCGGACGAACCGCTGCTCCTCTACCTGTACGAGACGCGAGACGAGTACATGCAGGCGTTGGAGTCGGGCGGCAAGGCCGGCGGCATCGCGCAGTTCTCGGCCGGCGTCTACGACACGCGCGCGAACATCACGCGCATCTTCCTGCCGGACGACGCGGAGGCGCTGCGCAGTTTGTTGAGCGTCTACGCGCACGAGATGACGCACCACTGGCTCAGCGCGCGATGGGGCGCGGTGGAGGATGACGACCGTCGCGAGAACCACGTGGAGAACCCGAGCTTCTGGATCGTCGAAGGGCTCGCCACGATGATCGAAGAGTTCTCGTTCGACACGCGCGCCGGCACCTGGACCACCACGAGCGACGGTTCGGAGCGCGTCGACATCCTGGCCAACCGTCCGCCCAAGCTGGCCGAGCTCGACTGGGAGAAGTTCTTCGGCTACACGCAGCTGCAGTTGAACATGCTCGACGGCAAGACGAGTGTGGGACGCCTGCGCAAGCGCGATCACCTGGGGTTGGTCGACGTGCTCACGCGGCCCTACTTCTTCTACTGTCAGGCTGCGGCGACCTGTCACTTCCTCTACAACGCCGAGAACGGCGCGTACCGCGACAAGCTCCTGGCCTTCGCGGCCAACTGGTACACGGGGAACCTCGACGGGCTCGACATCGAGAGGTCGTTCGGTCATTCGCCCGAGGAGCTGGGGCGCAAGATCGAGGAGTGGTCCAAGCAGACGGCCAGCGCGGGAACGCGTTGACGACGAGCGCGCGCTCGACGTGACGCCGTTCAGCGGTCTCGCCGTACGAGCGTCAGCAAGCTGACCTCGGGTGGGCACGAGAACCGCACGCGCGGCGCCCAACCTTGTTCCCAGCCGATGCCGCGGCTCACGTAGACGCGACGGCCCTCGAGATCGTGCAGGCCTCCGGCCGCGACGGCCCGCGGCACACTCGACAACGTGACGAGGGGACCGATCCACGGCAGCTGCACCTGTCCGCCGTGCGTGTGACCCGCGACGACGAGGTCGACGCGCGTGTCGCGACGCAGCGCTCGGATCACGTCGGGTCGGTGCGTCAGGAGGATGCGCACGTCGTCCGTGCCGTCGAGGGTCTCCAGTTCCTCCACCACCGCGCGAGAGCGCGCCGTCTTCGCGTTCAACGTGACACCCGCCAACGTGACGTGGCGACCCGCGTCCTCGAGGCGCACGATCTCGTCCTCGAGGACGCGCACGGGAGTCCCCGCGAGCAGATACCGCGCCTGCGCGCAGTCCTCGGTGTCGCCTTCGACGTACCACACGCCCAACGGCGCGTGGAGCGGAGCCAAGAGCTCGCGCAGCGCGCCCGCGATCTCGTCGCGCCGATCGAAGCCCACCTGTTGGAGATCGCCGGGCAACACGATCAGGTCCGCGTTCGCGGCCAGGACGCGCGCGACGGCGTCGCGTTCACGATCCGTGACGCTCACGCATTGGATGTCCGACAGCACGCCGATCGTGACCGGGGTCGGCCACGCGCGCTCCGCAGCGATCGGCACGAGCGCGGATTCGGTGACGAGGCGATACGGCTCGACGAACGTCCCGACGACGCCCACCGGAGCCAGCAGCAGTCCGCATCCCGCCCACCATGGAGCTCCACGCGTCACGCGCGGCACGACGACGCCGTCGACGGTCCTCGGAAACCGGCTCGCGACGAGCAACGCCAAACCGGTCGTGGGCACCAGCACCATGAGCTGCGTGTAGACGAGGTTCACGGCCAGGAAGGGGCGCTGCAGGACCCAGACGGCGATCCCGACCTCGAACACGCCCACCGCGCACACGAGCGCCGCCGCGAGCGCGATGCGGCGGGTGTTCACGGGCGCCGACGCGCCCCGGAACAACGCGAGCCACGTGATCACGGCTCCCACGGCGGTGGCGCCGCCCACGACCCCGAGGACGTGCGAGATCACGCGGTGGCGCCCCCGACGAGACACGTGCCTTCGAGAGACGTGCTTTGCATGGCAAAGTCAGCGTACCCCCGAGGCGGGCGCACGACCAGCCGGAATCGGAAACCACGGCGACCCGGACCACGCGGACGTGCGCGACGCACGGTGCCGCAAACGCGAGCGCGACCGTACACTGCCTCGGACCATGGAAGGGGCCGAGAACCAGGAACCGCGCGTCCTCGATCGCCGCGAGCTCGACGAGCTCGTCGAGCGACACCTGTCCGTGCTGCGGTACTACGTCCGCTTGCGCGCGGGTCCACTGCTGCGGTCGAAGGAACCGGTGTCCGACATCGTGCAGTCGGCGCTGCGCGAGATCTTGTCGGAGAGCTCCGGCTTCGTCTACACGGGCGACGCGGCGTTCCGCCGTTGGATCCACCGCATCGCGACGAACAAGATCATCAGCAAGAACCGCTACCACCTCGCCGCCATGCGCAACGCGGCGCGCGAGGAAGCGTTGGCGAGCCGCGTGTGGGACGTGCCCCAACCGGGAGACAGCTCGCCGGATCATTCGCCGTCGCGTCACGCGGTGCACGCGGAGGATCTCGAGCGCCTGCAGGCCGCGTTCGACGAACTCGACGAGGAAGATCGCCAGATCCTGTCGATGCGCCGCATCTTCGACATCCCGACGGCGCAGATCGCCGAGGAGTTGGGCTTGGCCGAGTCCACCGTGCGTTGGCGGTTGTCGACGATCATGGCGCGCCTCGCGAGCCGCATGGGCTGATCGCGGGCGGCCGCGCTCGGCGCGAATCGCTCGCCTCTGCGTGCTCGCGTCTGCGTGCTCGCATCGCGCTCGCGTCGTGCTCGCGTCGTGCTCGCGTGGCACGTCGGCGGTCACGAAACGCGAGAGACCGCGGCGAACGAGTTCGCGCGGTCTCCGATTTCCGGTGCGGCGGATCGAGGTTCGCTCAGCCTTGCAGCATGCGACCCAAGGCGTCGAAGTCGATCATCTTGGCTTGGCGCGGATCGATCGGACCCAGGCGCTCGAACTTCTCGCGCTCGCTCTTCGAGTTGGTCTCCATGCGCGCCGCGCGTTCGCGCTTCTCCGTGGGCGTGCGAGCCGGCGCGGGCAGGCCTTCACCGACCACGTGCACGATGCTGCCGGCGATGTCCTTGGGCAGCGCTTCGCGGCGTTCGAGGGCGGCGCGGGCGCGCAGGCACACGTCGAGCGTGCTCTGGAGGTTCGTGCGGATGCGCGAGAGGCGCTCGAGGTCCGCGTCCGGGCCCGCCAGGCTCTTGCGCACCTTGGCCGTCGCGACCTCGAGGACCGCGATCAAGCAGTTGAGCTTGCGCAGCAGCCGTTCCCGGTACTCGGGCGAGTCGAGGTGGGCTTCGGAGAACGGTTCTTCCTGGTGGCTCATGTGCTGTGGTCTCGGGGCGTCCGGGTCGAAGGCGTCGCCGTCGAAAGCGACATCCTAGAGTACCCCACGATCCCCCGGCCGCCACGGCCCCCGGGCGGGGGAAAACAATGCCCGGCCGTCGACCCGCGTCCCTCGCGTTCCGATGCGGTTTTCGGCGCGCGTGTCGATCGGAATCGACATCAATTCCACGGGACGAGCGCGTGCCCCCGAGTTGGATTCCGACGCGTTCGCGCGCCGTGGGAATGCATGACCCGCGTGGGCCCCGCGCGGCGAACCCGTGGCGCGACGCTCAGAGCGTCGACTGCAGGACGCGGACGACTTCGGCTTCGGCGACCTTGCCGACCACGAAGATCCGCTCGAGACCGCGCGAGGCTTCGGCCATCGTCCACGGCCCGACTTGGCACAGGCGCACGGTCACGGTGCTCGGCGCGCCCGAAGCGACCGGCGAGGAGGCATTGCCCATGCGCAGCGAAGAGGTTTCGCTGCTCGCCTCGAGGAGTCCGGGTTCCGTGCGGCGACGGTGCAACACGAACAAGCTCTCGACGCCGTCGCCGTACACGCGGCGCACCCACGACTCACCCTCGGCGGTGACGACTTCCGAGGACAAGTGTTGGAAGCCCGCGGGCAAGAGGCGCGGTTCCGCGGGAGCGAACCCCAATGCCGAGATGGACGCCGGCGTCAGCGGAGTCGTCTCGGGCGCGTAGCGCGTCTCGTGCCATTCGACGCCTTCGAGGTCGGGCTCGAGCGTGAACTCGGTGAACTCCGTGCGCGACAGGACCGAGCCGGCGGTCGTGTACTCGACGCACCGCATCACGAGACCCGTCTGGGAGTCGACCAGGGCCAGGTACCACGTCGCGGCGTCGTCGCGTCGGCGTATCTCGAGCTCGATGCAGTCGCGACCGAGGAACGACGTGACCGTCGGCACGGTGACGACACGGTAGTTGGCCCCGAAGAGCTCGCGGTCGCGGACGCCGAAGTCGCGGTAGTTGAAGAAGAAGCCTTCGCGCTGCTTCTGGATGAGCTCGAACGTCTCGCGCTGCGTGTTGGTCATCGCGGGCGAGACGACGCTCACGGGCGTGATCGAGAATTGACCGTGACCGTCCGAAACGACGCGTTCGAGGTACTCGAGGCGTTGAACGCCGCCGGGGGTGGGCAGGTCGTAGACGAGGTGGCGCACTCCGCCGTGGGCCACGTTCTTGGGCGCCACGAACATGCGGTCGACGAGCGAAAGCTCCATGGCCTTCGCGGGCGTGAGCGAGGTCCACGCCGTGGTCTCGGGGGACGCCGTGGTCGACGTGCCGGAGCGCGAGCAGGATTGGACGACGCCGAGCGCGAGCACCGCACCGACGAACGCGAGGGCCAGGCGCTTCACAGCTTGCCCCCCGTCACGCGCACCGCGTCGGTCGCGCCGCCGACGAGGCCGGCGAAGGTGCCGCTCAACAGCGGATCGAGGTCGGCGGGCGACGCGACGCGTTCGATCACGATCGTCGGCGTCGGCGCGACACCCGCGCGGCCACTCGCGAGCGTCCCGTCCGCGGCCGTGACCGTGCGTTCGTCGACGAAGAACAGCGAGCTCGCGACCAGCAGCGCCATCAAGAGAGCGGCGGCGCCCACCACGAGGAGACGTCGCTCGGCGCGCACGCGGTCGCGGCGACCGCGTTCGTAGGCACCCGAGACGCGCAGGTCGAGTTCGGCCGGAGCGCGATGGCGTTCGAGACGCGAGGACAGGCGCTCGCCGACGTCGGCTCCGCGACCGCGCAGGCTCGAATCGACGAGGCGATCGAGGGCGCTGGGAGCGCTGGGACCCGACGCGCCCGCCGACTGCTGCCAGATGACGAGCTCGGCGTCGCGCGGCATGGTCTCGGGCGTGAGGATCGAGAGCGCGCGCACGGCGCGATCCTGGCGGAAACCCGCTTGCGTGGCGGCCACGACGCGTCCGTCGAGATCGCGCGGCGCGGACGCGCGCGCGAGCTCGGCCAGCGCGAACACGTGGCGCTGCGCGCGGGCCAGGAACGCCCGACATCCCGTGCATTCCGCGACGTGCGCGTCGATCGCGCGGTCGCGTGCTTCGCCGCCCGCGACGGCGACGAGCCGGTCACGGTGCTGCGGGCAGACGGGTTGGCGGGGAAGGGACATGGCTCAGCGGAGGTAGTGGCGATCGAGGACGGGCGTGAGCTCGCGATCGAGGGCTTCGTGCGCGCGCGACAAGCGCGACTTCACGGTGCCGATCGAGACCTGCAGCGCGTCCGCGATCTCCTCGTACGAGAGGTTCTCGACGTAGCGCAGCACGGTGATCGCGCGCATCTTGGGCGAGAGGCGATCGATGGCGGCCTGGATCTCGACCTCGAGCTCGTGACGCGAGGCGGCGGCGGCCGGCAACTCGACGCGCTCGTCGCGGATCTCGAGGCGACCGGAGTCGGTGGCCGAGTCGTCGCGACCCACTTCGAGCGAGCGCAACGAACGCGTGCTCGTGCGGCGCTTGTGGTCGATGCTGGCGTTCACCGCGATGCGGTACACCCAGCTCGAGAACTTCGACTCGAAGCGGAACTCGTGGATCTTGCGGAACATGATCCCGAACGTCTCTTGCGACGCGTCGAGCGCGTCCGCCGCATTGCCGGTGATCCGGTAACAGACGTTGTAGACCCGGTCCTTGTACTGGTCGTACAGACGGCGGAAGGCACCCTCCAGACCGGTGGGCGACGTGGCCTGGCAGGCCTCGACCAGCTCGCGGTCCGGATCGAGCTTCAAGCCTTCACCTCGCGGCGAGAATCCACCGTGGTCGGGATCGCGCGCGAGGCGACTCCCAGGTATCCGCGGGGCCCGGCGATGGGGCGCGACCCGCGACGAACGAACCCCGGCATGAGCGCGACATCGGCATCCGACGGACGCTCGATGCCGATGGCTCTGCGCGTGGCTCGGCGGGTGGGGCGGCTGGCCATGGTCGTTACCGGGTCCTCGATCATTAGATACCAGACGAAATGGAGCGGGGGCGGGTTCCCTCAGGTTTCGAACCGTCCGGTACGGGATCCCCGTTGGGCAGGTCCCTGCACCCGACCGACCGCGCGACGAGGATCGCGAAAGGGCCGAAACCCCGCGAAAAACCGAGGTCGGAGCGCGAGGCGCCCCGCGAGTGGATCGAGCCGGACGGGTCGTGCCCGCGCCGCTCGCCCGTCGCCCCGTCACCCGAAACGGGCGCGGCCGGCGTCATCCGCTCGAGCGGGCTGCGCGACCCGGGACCTGAGATCCCACGAGGCTGCGAGAAGACCTCGGTTTCGGCGTCCGCGTCGTACCGCGGATCGGGGTGACGGGGAGTCGAGTCCCCAATGGCCGACCCCTCAGCGCCGACCCACGAGCGGCCGAGCTCTCAGCCGCCGACCCACGAGCGGCCGACCTCTCAGCCGCCGATTCACGAGCGGCCGACCTCTCAGCCGCCGATCAGGACGACCGGATCGACCGTGCGATAGGTCGTGCCGACCGACTGCGAGCACGTGGGCGGGCAGAAGCCGTCCCAGTCGCTCAAGCAGTCCGCGGCGATGATCTCGTTCGTGATCGTGGCGCCGTTCGTGCCCACGGGCGCGACACGCTGGAAGCACACTTCACCCGGCGCCCAGGTAATCGGGACGCCCGTCGTGCCGTTGCCGCCGGAGCCACCGCCACCGCTACCACCGCTGCCGCCGCCGCCCACGGAACCACCGCCGCCACCACTTCCGCCTCCCGTTCCACCCGTGGGCGGAGGGAGCAACGGCACGTAGATCGACCCACCCGAGGGGTTCGACGTGCATCCGGCCTTTTGCAGCACAGGCGCCGGAGCCGGCATCGACCACACCACGAGGCCCGCCATGCTCAGCATGTGGGCGGCGTCCGCGATCTGAACGGGCATGTTGGGGACGGTGGCGCGAGCGAACAGCGACAGGTCGCCGGCCTGGTGCACGAGGTTCTCGTCGAAACGCATGTCGATGAGCGCGATGCACCCCGACTGCGTGACGGACGGGAAGTACTGGATCGTCGAGTGCGTCGCGATGTAGGCGTTCGACAGCTGGATGTAGCGATCCGTGCCCACGAAACCGATCTTGAGCTGCTTCGTGCGCAGGTCCGTGTCGGCCATGAAGACGCTGATCAGACCGTGCAAACCGTCCGATTGACGGTGGACGGCGACACCGACGCCGAGGCGCTTGGTCAGGTCGGGCGTGCTCGACGCGGAGAGCGGCTGCGAATGGCGCGCGAGCTCCTCCAAGTCGGAAACGCCGTCCAGATCCGAATCGGGCGTCGTGGCCGAAGTCCCCATCAAGAGCTCGAGGGAATACGGCAAACCGTCACCATCGGCATCGGAGCAGTTCGACTGCTGGGCGAGCGCTCGGCCGCTCGCGAGCAGCACGCAGGCCATCGCGAGCGATGCGACAGGAATCGACGCGAACGAGAGCGTGCGCGTGATCGACCCACGGAGCGTGAGGATTGGCTGGTGCATCCGTCGACTCGGCCACGCGACGCAGGGACGTCGGGCCGTCGCTTCAAGATAGGGCCAAGGCTCGAAAACGGTCAAGGGAACCTGAAATCCTGCAGGGAGCCGCTCCGGCCGGCCGCGGACCGGAAGGAGACGCGGACGTTCGGAGTGCCCCGCCGAGCGACTCGGAGCGGGCCGATCGGGGGTCCGATCGGTCGCGAGAGCCGTCACGAGGGAGCGCGATGGGGGGGGAGTGCTTCGTTCCGAATCCGGCGCCACCGATCCGGGGCTCGCGGTCCACCCACGAGGCCGAACCCGTGCGCCGGCGACCCACCAGGCCGCCGCGCGACGCCGTGCCCCCCGTTTCGAGCGACGCGGCGCACACGGGGAAGGCGCACACGATCACGACGGACGAGTGGGGGACGTGGGGGCAGCCGGAGGGCCCGCGAATCCGCACGGCGCGTTCCGAAGTGAATCGTGATCTCGTCGTGTCGCAGCGTGCACCGTCGGGGCAGATCGAGGTGCCTTGCGCCACGAGACGTCGTGCAGCGGCGTGCTGCTAGGTGCTGTGAGGTGTCTTGAGGTGCTGCATAGGTGCTGCGACGAACGGTGACGAGTCACGATCGCAGCCGCCGCGGCAACATCTCGGACGCAACGATCCCTGCGACGACTCGAAAGGCGCAGAGGTCCCCGTTCGCAGCTCGATCCACCCTCGCCGATCCGCGACGTCATTCGCTTTGCTAGGATCCCCGCCCCCTTGGGCGCCCGTAGCTCAGCTGGATAGAGCGGCGGCCTCCGAAGCCGCAGGCCACAGGTTCGAATCCTGTCGGGCGTACCACCCACATGGCGCTGGGTGGCGCGTGTTGGCGCTTCTTGGCGCGACTTGGCCGAAAGGGGCCACTGGGCCGTGAGGCTCGGGAAATCGCGCCCTGTGGCCACGGAACGCCAAGTCGTGCCACCGAAGGACAACTGTCGCTGCAATCGGCGCTGCAATTGAAACGGCCGGAGTTCGCGCCACACACGGACCCACGCGGCCTGTTCCCCGGCGGAGACCCCAGTGAAATGTGACGACCTGGATCATCTCGTTCGCGCGTCGCTTCAACGCCTCGTCGACGACCTGAACCACGCGCCCTGGGTCGGACGTGAGCGTGAGCTCGTGAGCCTGTTCGTGTTCGAGCACCTGCTCCACGAAGGCTCGAAGTTGAACCCGCCGCTGCGGCCGGGCCAAGTGGGGATCGAGGTCGCTGTGCCCCAGCATCCGCCCCACGGTGGCCGCCGCCGCCAGCCCAATGTCTGCAAGGACGTCGTGATCTGGCCCGA
>Ga0075163_10001022_pt1 | contig 37265 bp, 28 predicted proteins | sample JI1023141ADNA_FD_71478 | JGI IMG/M metagenome (GOLD analysis project Ga0075163, IMG submission 71478) | Wastewater effluent complex algal communities from Wisconsin, to seasonally profile nutrient transformation and Carbon sequestration -... | ecosystem: Engineered > WWTP > Effluent > Algae...
CAATACTCCCAACATCCACCGCGAAACGCGGCGGGCCAGGTAAGATCTGGCCCGAGCTCGACGCTGGATCCGCAAATTGACCCTCGGCGAGCGTTTCGTGATTGACCACCATCATGGAAGTTCCATCCGCTCCAGGCGCCGCCGGGCGCCACCTGCCAGTCATGGTGGAGCGCGTTGTCGGAGCCGCGCACGAAGACCTCGAGGCGGCCGTCCGAGTTGCTGCCGACGGCGATCGGGCCCTTCACGGCGCCGCCAAGCCCGCTCCAGCCCGACCAGCCGCCGCTCGGTGCGTTCTGCCAGATGTGATACACGGCGCTGTCGCTGCCGACCCCGAAGACCTCGAGGCGACCGTCCTTGTTGCGACCGACCGCGGGGTTGGCCAGCCAGCCGCCGAGGCTCGACCAGCCCGACCAGCCGTCACAGGGCGCCGTCCGTGCCTGTACGAAGGCCTCGAGCCGACCGTCGCTGTTCATGGCGATCGCCGGGGTGCCGAGGATGCCGCCGCCGAGGGTCGCCCGTGGGTTCCATCCGGGCCACACTACCCCGAAACGGTCGCCAGCACTTGTTTGGCGACATCTACGAGCAGATCCTCCGCGACCTCCAAGGCGCCGGCAACGCGGCCGATGGTTCGACCATCGGTCTGGCTCACTTCGGTCTGCGTCTCTTTTTTGCTTGTATCCCCTGTGGACAACCTGGAGGCACACACGACATCACCATATGATGGATCCTAAGCATTGGCGCTTTTAAGCGCGCATGCTCCGTAGTTCGATGTTTGCGATCCTTAAAGGATTCGATGCAAATTAACTGCTGCTGCAATCTCGTCTGAAGCACCACGAAAGCCTCCTCGGCGACACCGCTGAGAAGGTAGCCAATCATTCCGCATTCCCCCACCCATGGCGCCGCAACTCCTGGCAGGTACTTCTTTTGAATGTCTCCGAGGTAGCCCGCAAGCGCCGCGCTCGAGGTCAGAACCTTCGCCTCGACCGGCAACTTCCAGCGCTTGTATTGGCGGTGCACGAATCCCAAGTCATAACTCGGAGGCATGGCCTTCCCCCCCTTACGACTCTCAAACTCAGGCATCTCGTGACTGGGTATAAATGACGCGTAACCGCTAGTCTTCTGCGCCCATAACGTAGTTACCGCATCGGCATGCCACTGTGTCAACTCGCGCTCTAACTGCTCAGGATGTAGAGCACCTAGGTGGGGGCCCTCCTTCAGTTCGTTCGCCGCCATTTGCTCGAATCCAGACCATACAAGATCGAGCGCCTGCTCCACGATGGATTTCGCCCACACCACGGCTTGGCTGCGCGACTCCTCGTCGTCGGGCCACAGCATCTCGCCGAGACTCGTTCTGCGGCTCATGCGTCGCCTCCCGCGCGTTCTGCTCCCATTAATATTGCACTACAAATTTGATCGCCGTCGTGAAGCGCCAGCGACTGAGTCCAGTAGCGTTGCTGGTCGGGCTTGATAATATATAGGCGGACACCGGGCTCACCCGTGCGTCGGTCAAAAAGGAATGCAACCCGCTGCACTCCGAGTCCTCCGCCGCCGCGCTCCCGTGCGCGGATGCTCATCGTCTGCTCATAGAAGCCACGCAGCGAGTCCATTAGTCCCATCGCAGTCATCGATTCTACCAAAACATTCCCCGTCGCTGCACCGTCTAGGTGGACCGCTACCATGCGCACCGGAAGCAGCTCGGCTTCAGGTACTTCTTCATACACGATCGCACCGATGCGGCGCGGGCCGAACGTGCTACGGAGCACCAGAAGGATACACTCTGCATAGGCCACGATGTCAGGCGCGCGGACCCCGCAATCTGCGCGTCTGAGGGTTTCTCCGTAACCTGACATCGCAGTCTCGCTTTGCGCCTGCGGGAGCGTACGAAGAACACAGTCTTCGACAAGTAGCATATCAGCCTCGGTCAGCCCGTAGAGCTTTGCAGCGCACTTGTCGACATCCGCAAAATTCGTGAGAGCACCGGGGTCCACTGACGTTTCGGGCAAAGGCACATCTAGCAACTCACCCACCAGTACTTCTGGACGATTGTGCCCGAGGCGGCTGCTCGTGAGCGCAAGATACCACGTTGCGATCATGCTATTAAACACCACACACGCCGTGTCTAAACGTCGACCATCACCCGCACAATCACGAACCGAGAAGTAGGTCTTCTTGCATAAGACCCCCCAAGGCGGGTTAGAGGAACGCACCCGCACGGCACGCATCCGCTGATCCTTCCGGCTGTAGGACATTTTGATTAGAAGCTGCGGACCTCTGAATGCCTCGAAGTCCGTCGAGTGTGTGTCTGCTGTTCGCGGATCACCCCACAAAGGAACCCTACTCTGATCAAGATAGAGGAAAACATCATCGGGAAACCGCTCCGCTTGGAGGTAATGAGCCTCACGGAGGTCAGGGAGAACGACCTTCACCTCCTTGCCGCCGCGCTTCTGAATTTCAGTGCTCCCGTCCAGCACCCTCTTTTTGTTACCGGGGATGACGCCCTGTCGGGTCTTTATGTCACCGCGCTCCTTGAGCTTCGCCAGTGTAGGGAGCCGCGCCAAGCGCAGAACGAGGTTGAGGTCACGGCGCCCGCCGAGCAATAGTGCGGACCAGACCTGCGGGAGCCGCGCCGCCTCATCATGCGTGACTCGATGGACGTCCTGTGGGTCGATCACGAAGCGGTGCAACGATTGTGGGTCGTGCAGGGGCTTTGGGCAAAGATAGAGCAGAGTCTGTCCTGGGTCAGGCGTGGCACGACGGAATACCATCACCGCGGAAGGACCGAACACCCCCGAGAAGAGCCCGTCACGAACAATAGAAAGATTGGTCACCTCATCGAAAGCATAACTCTCAAACAGCTTCCTACGTAGTTCATCGCTGCTCCGCAGGTTGAGCACCGCCGCCGACTGGATCATAGCGACTGAGCCTCCCTCCCTCAGGAGCTCTGCCCCCTTTGCGAGGAATAGTGGCCCCATGTCACCGTTCACGACTGGCCAAACATGTTTTTTTGCCCACGCTTGAGCTAGTGTCTGCGATTTCTTACTCCGGCCACTCGTTATCCCGACGATGGACGAGGTCTCGATGCTCTTGTCTCCCCACGGTGCATTTCCGAGCACAAGGTCGTAGCTGCCCGCGTCACCCTCTGTCCGAATCCCATCCACAGTCTCATCGAAGAAGTCGTGCGCGAGCAGGCTGATCCCTCGTAGACGTGGAAACACCTTGTCTCGCTTGAGGTAGTATCGGGGCTCGATCGCATCGGCCATGGCCAGGTAGAGGCTGAAGCATGCCACCCGCACCGCCTCGGGGTGCTTGTCCACCCCGACCAAGTTCTGTGACAAGATAGGCTTCAGATCGCTGACGAGGGGATCCCGATTACCATGGGCCCGTCGCCAACGATGAATCAAGCGTTGGAAAGTCTTTACAAGGAAGATTCCCGAGCCGCAGGAAGGATCAAGCACCCTGATGTTCCACTCCTCGCTGTTCCAAGGGAGCACGGCATCAAGAACGTAGTCAACGAGATAGGCTCGGGTGTAATACGCCTTGTGCCCCTCCCGCACCTCGCCAAGAAACTCCTCATAAACACTGCTGATAAACTCTAGCGGAATGACATCGAACAGATAGAGGGGCCAGAGTGCAAATTGCTGGCTCCGAACTAACATTTTCCCCGAGACGAGGTCTGCAAGGAGCGTCAGGTGCTTATCGGTGACCATATCTTCTTCTGCGCGCCACGCACGCCTCCGCTCCATATCCGACTGCCCGTCCTTTCCAGGGAAGAGATCGCCATTGAAGCGAGCGTCGAGCCAGCGAAATAATGCATACGTTTCCTTCTTATCCTGGAGAATGCTCAAGAGGTCAGTATGTATCCGCTTTAGAGCACCGTGACAGCGGCTCTCCAACAACTTCTTGTCAAAAAAAGGTCGCCCCTCTCGGTCGCGCCGATGAAACAAGAACTGCGTGAAGATCACTCTCGCTAAGAGATCATGGCATCGGTCTAGGGGAAGATGCGCCGCCAGCAATCTCGTACGAATCTCCTTGAGATTCGCAAGCAAGGTGGCATCCGCGCGACCCTCTGACGAAAATTTCGCAGGATGTTCACGTAGAATTTTTCCGGTAACCAACCCAACCCGATGCAGCATCCAGCGTACAGACTCCTGCGCCCCACCTGTTCGCTCGAAGCTACACACTTGGCGGTCCTTAACTGCCCCCCGCGGCGGTTGACAGCACGACCATGCGATCAGCCGGCTGGGCTCAAGGGTGATAAGAAGTGCGGTCCGAGAGAAGTTCCATGCTAAGCGATGGGCCTCCTCCAACGCCTCTTCCGGAGCTCCTGAGGGGAACTCACACACGACAGCGAGAGGTGCAACCGTCGCATCGTCGTTCGGGTCCATTGCCAGGATCCCCGTGTGTATCTGCACTGTGGGATATTTCCGACGCAGCGCCGCTTCAATCTTTCTCTTCGTGAAGTCTGCGTAGATCTTCGGACCCTCGCCCTTGGGCGCTAGGACGTGATCTCGCTCCGGCCATCCCAGGGCCTCATGTGCGTCGTCGAGCAGCATCGTGTCTCCGTCAGCCCCCACGCCAGGGAGGAGGACAGTAGGCCGTAATGACCCTCGTTGCAACCGAACTCACCGCCTCGATGCAATCATTGTCACGCCTCTTCTAGAGGGGTGGACACTTCCGAAAACCGGGTCCGTCGCCAGTTTATGGACGAGCGACCGCCGCTACGTCGAGTCGGTTAGGAGCCGTTCGCAATAACTTGGGCGAATTCGCGCGTCGTGATTTCCTGGGTGTATGCCCGACATTGAGAATGTCGCCAAGAAATTGGAAATCCTTGGACCCTTTTTTGACGAGCGGCAACGACGGCTGTGGCAGCGGCGGAGGCCCAGTTGTTGGGCTGGGGTGGCATCACATCCACGCCCCCGATCTGCGGCCCGTAGCGATCCATGAACGATTATCCAAGGGCGCCCACCAGCGAGCCGCGCTCCCGCATCGCCGCGCTGCGCTCCGCGGCCGCCCGACCTCGACGCGTTGCGGCTCGTCTTCACCGAGCTCGGCGACGCCGCCGCAGCCGACTTCCTGCGCGGCCTCGAGGCGACCAGCAGCGCTTCGTCGCCCGCCACGCCCGCAGGATCCTCGCGCTACGCAAGCGCTACTACGTCGCGGCCGCCCTGACCCATGCCCTGCGCTTCGGCGCCATCGCCCGCATCCTGCACGGCGCCCGCGCTCCCCCTGCGCCTCTCCTCCCGGCCTCCTCTTGCTCCCCTGACCACGCGCCCCATGGGTGCCGGAGTCGAACCGAAAACCTGCGGATCTCCACCAGAACGGGGTTTTCAAGCCCGGGCGGCGTCGACGAGCTAAACCGCAGGTCGACGGGCCACATCATCGTGTGGCCCGCCCCAAGCTGTCGACCGTCAGCCGCTCGCCCTCGGAGTCGTCATATTCTGGGATGCGGGTTCGGTTTCTTGGCGGGGGTGGTCGGGGCCTTGGAGGAGGAGGCCTTGAACGCTGTTCCGTAGAGCGAATCGCGAGCGAATCCGCACCATTGCACGGGTTGGCGAGCAATAGCCGGGGCGGCGAACCGAGGTCGCGGGGCGACGCGTCGCAGCGATCGGCGTCGACCTGCCGGGGTGGGCCGTCCGCAGGAGCCCCACCGGCTCCGAGCCTCGGACAGCCGATACCCAGCTGCTTGCACCCCAAGCGTCGCCTCGTGCGCGTGCCCGAACCGCTCCACCTCATCGAGAGCCCGCTCGCGAAACCACCGGTCGAAGGTTTCACGGACGGCCTTCAGCTTCTCGACCGGATCCAGGTCGACGGGAACGACGACATGGAACTTTGACCGGAAGATGATCGACACTTGTGCCACGTCGATGGCCTTCACGTCGAGCATCAACCCCCGACCTCGGTACTGCTTCTCGCTTTGCGGCACAATCCCCAGGACTTTACTCACCGACAGGACGGGTAGCTCGGCTGAGCCGCCCGTCCTATTCACCGGGGCCGTGATGCCGCCCAGGGTGGTCCGCTCCCACCCGCTCGGAATCTCACCGGGCATAGCCAATCTCCTTCAGGAACTCCAGCATCTTCGCCTCAGCTTCGTTCCGCTTCCCGATCGACTCTGTCAGCTTCGCCACCTCGGCCTTCACGTCGATGGTGTCCGGCGGGGCCTCGGTCTGCACGTAGCGAGCGATGTTCAAGTTGTGGTCGTTCTCCCGAATCTCGGTGAGTGCTACCACCTTGCAGAACAGGGCCTCGTCTGCGAACCGGTGAACGGACTCGGCGAGTTTCGCCACGTTTACGTCGGACAGGTGGTTCTGGTTTTTGCCCTCCACAATGTCCTTGTCTCCGTTGACGATCAGCACCTTCCCCTTGCGAGCCGCCACCTTCTTCCGATTGATGAACAACACCGCGGCCGGGATGCCCCGTGCCGTAGAACAGGTTCGACCCGAGCCCGACCACCGCTTCGATCAGGTCGTCCTCCAACAACCCCTTCCGAATCTTCCCTTCCTCACCCCCACGGAACAGCACTCCGTGAGGAACGACGACCGCCATCCGGCCACTCGACTTCACTGAGGCCACCATGTGCTGTACGAACGCCAGGTCGCCGTAGGACTTCGGCGGGCAGCCGTAGGTATCCCGGCTGAACTTGTCGCCCTTCTTCCACTCCTCGTGCCCCCAGGGGGACAGGGAGAACGGGGGATTCGCCAGCACGAGGTCGAAGTGCTTGAGCACCTTCTCCCCCGAGAGGTGCTTCGGGTCGAGCAGGGTGTCCCCCCGGTTCGATGAAGGCTAACCGGACGACCTGCTTCGGCGTGTAGAACTCCCCGCCCTTCTTGCCCGCGTCATCGGCGAACTTGGCGATCAGGTACTCGTAGGCGTCTCCGAGGATGCGGGAGTCCACGTCGGCCTTCCGCATCCGGTGCTTCTCGAAATGCTGGAGCAGGGCTTCGAGGAGGCGGTCGGGGAACCGTTCCCGGTTGGCGAAGTCCACGTCCTGAAACACACCCTTGAGGCGGGGGTTCGCGTCGCCCTGCGGGCGGTAGGGCGGGCGCCAGGCCCGCCTCTGTGCAGCGACAATGGATCCCGGCCGGAACGCCCAAGCGGATCCGGGTCCAGGACAGGCATCCGGCCTGGGACGGGCAAGCGGATCTGGGCCGGGAACCGGAGAACAGCCTGATGAGCAGGCCGGGACGGGCAAACGGATCCCGGCTTGGGGACGGGCCACGGATCCGCGACGACGGGCCGGTTTGTTTTTGGTTTGAGCCGGCGCCCATGCACCCTTGGGGCATGAGTTCCTCATTAGCGGTGCGTGCGCAGGCGGACGGGGTCGGCGCGTGTGAGGTCGAGGACGTACAGCGTGACGCTGTGCTCGATGCGCCGCGGATCGCGGTTTGTCCGTGACAAAACGGCAAACTGGCGCAGCAGTCCAGTGCGCATCACCAGCGCCTGCCGTCCCTTGTCCCCGCCTCCGGCAGGCTGCTTCCCCTGGGCCTCGACGACGACTCGGGGCCACCGGCTCATCTTCCGCCAGACCTCGCCGCATCGGCTGGGCCCGCCTCCTCGTCCACGTGTTCGTCATCGACGGCACCTTCTGCCGCAAGTGCGGCGGTTGCATGCGCGTCCTCGCCGTTGTCGCTGATCCGGACGACATCGCATGCCTCCTCCAAGGAGCCCGCGCTCCCCCGCGCGCTGGACGCCCCCCACCCGACTTGGGAGCTTGCGGCCGATCGAGTCTCCGTGCAAAGTCACCGTGGATCTATCATGCCACGTGACAACAATCGTGCGGTCTTCGGGTTCAGCGTCGAGGGGATCGACGCAGACATGTCGGTGCTCGGCTTCACGGGCAGCGAAGGATTATCGATCCCTTATCGATTCGAGGTGGATGTCGTCGTTCGCCAGGCCGCGCTCGGCGACGTTCTGCGACGTTCGGCCTCGTTGCGGATGTTCGCCGGGGACGGCGAGCAGCCTGCGCGGTTCGTCCACGGCGTGATCCACGGGGTCCGTCATCGACGCCGCGTCGCCGACCTCGCCGTGTATCGCCTCGAGCTCGCGCCCCAGCACTGGCTGCTGCGGCACCGCCGCGATTGCCGGGTGTTTCAGGATAAATCGGTGACCGATATCATCACCGCGGTCGCCAGCGGGGCGGGCGTCACCCGGGCGGGGCTACGGTTCGCGCTCTGCGAGGCCGTCCCCCCCCGCAACTATTGCGTGCAGTACCGCGAATCCGACTGGGACTTCATCCAACGCCTGTGCGAGGAGGAGGGTTATCACTACTACTTCGAGCACACCGCTTCGGCGCACGTGATGGTGATCGGGGACGCCTTGCACACCCACGCGCCGCTCGCGGGCGCCCCCTCCCTGCTCCTGCACGACTCGACCGGCGGGGTGGCGAGCGCGGAGCACGTCGTGGACTTCGACTACGGCGAGCAGGTCGGGCCCGGGAAGTTCTCCGCGCGCGACTACAACTTCGCAACCCCGTCCTCGACCCTGGACACCAGCCGCGCAAGCGGCGAGACCGACCTCGAGGTTTACGAGTTCCCCGGGGGCTACGGCGACGCGGGCCGGGGCGGGCAGCTCGCCAAGGCGCGCCTGCAGGCGCTGCAGGCACCGTCCCGGCGCGGCAGCGGGCGCAGCGGAAGCCCCTACGTGGCGCCGGGCTTCGTCGTAGACCTCGAGGATCCCGCCGGACGCCTCGAGTCTGGAACGCCGTGCCGGTTCCTACTGCTCGAGGCGCGTCATCGCGGCGCGCAACCGCAGGTGCTCGGGTCCTTCGGCGTCGGTCAGGACTCCGGCTACGAGAACGAGTTCGTGTGCGCACCGGCCGATGTCCCCCATGTCCCGGCGCGCCGCACGATCAAACCGACGATCGCCGGCCCACAGACCGCGGTCGTCACCGGTGCGGGCGGCGAGGAGATTCACACGGACGAGTACGGCCGCGTCAAAGTGCAGTTCCACTGGGACCGGCTGGGCGGCTACGACGAGCAGAGCTCGTGCTGGGTACGCGTAAGCCAGAGCTCGGCCGGGTCCGGCTGGGGCGCGCTCTGGCTGCCGCGCGTCGGTCACGAGGTGATTGTCGCCTTCCTCGACGGCGACCCGGACCGTCCGCTGGTCACCGGCTCGCTCTACCATGAGATCCACCGGCCGCCATATCCGCTGCCGGCCGAGAAGACCAAGAGCACGATCAAGTCCGACAGCAGCCCGGGCGGCGGCGGGTCGAACGAGCTGCGCTTCGAGGACCGTAAGGGCGCCGAGGAGGTGTATCTCCACGCCCAGCGCGACCTGGCCGTCGCCGTCGAGCACGACAAGTCGCAGAAGATCGGCCGCGACGAGGCGCTGACCGTCGGCCATGACCGCGCCAAGCGCGTCGTCCACAGCCAGCTCGAGGAGGTCGGCCACGACCAGACGATCGCCGTCGGCCATGACCACACCGAGACGATCGGTGCCAACATGTCCCTCTCGGTCGGCGCGAGCTGGACGACCTCGGTCGGCGTCGACGTCAGCCTGCTGGTCGGGGCCTGCAAGCAAGAGACGGTCGTGATCGCCTCGACCGAGTCGGTCGGCGCCGCGAAGAAGGTCACCGTCGGCGCGGCCTACGACATCAGCGTCGGCGGCCTGATGAACGAGAGCGTCGGCGCGTCCAAGTCTGTGATGGTCGCCGGGACTAGCACCGAGCAGGTCGGCAAAGACCGGCAGATCCGCGCCGGAAAGCAGGTCGCCGTGATCGCCGGCAAGGATCTGTCGCTCGAGAGCGGCAAGGACATGGCATTCAAGTCGCGCAAAAACTGGCTGCTCAAGAGCGGCGCGAAGGGCCAGATTCAGGTCAAGAACGAGCTTGTGATCCGCGTCGGTCAGGCAGTGGTGACGATCAAAAAGAACGGCGACATCGTGATCAAGGGCAAGAAGCTGACGATCAAGGCCAGCGGCCAGGTCTCCGTCAAGGGCTCGAAGGTCAAGCTCAACTGAGCAGGTCCGCTCGAGCCGGTGACCGCAGGGGTCTCTCACCGCCGCCGCGGCTTGAAGTCGATCCCCCGCCACGCGTCGTCGTCATAGACGAACGGGTTGGGGACGCGCGTCAGCTCGGGGACCATCTCGCAGTGCTCGTCGGTCGCCAGCCCGTCGCGGCTCGCGAGGCGCAGCAGTGCCAGCCCCTCGCCCCAGAACGGCCGCACCCATGCCGCGTGCGCCTCGGACAGCGCGCGGGCGGCCACCTGCGCGCGCAGCTCCTCGGCCCGGGCGGCGCCCGTCTCGGCGAAGGCGTCGCGGAAGTCGTCGCCGTCGCCGCGCAGCAGCGCGTCACAGAGCCGCAGGCGGGGGTCGTTCGCGCCGGCGAGCACGACCTCCCACCGGTCGAGCAGCGCGCGCTGGCGACGAGCGCCCGCCCCCTCGTCGACCGTCGGCGCGCCTCCGAAGTACCGGGTCATCAGGAACCATACGAACAGAAAATCGTCCTCGTGCTCCCACGCGGGGTGGAAGCTGGCGCGGCTGTGCCGGGCGATCGCGGCGGCGGCGTCCCAGTACTCACCCCCGATCGCGTCCCAGAACACGTTGGCCCGGCTGGTCACCTTGTCGTCCTCCGCCATCGACGGCAGGCGATGCAGGTACGCGGAGACCGCCTGCATCTGCGCCACGAACAGCGGCTCGACGACCCCCTCGCTCAACATCCGGCATACCCCGAGCTGACGAAACAGCACCGCCAGCGCGTGCGGGTGGTGCGCGGCGGTCAGCGTGCCCGCCGCGTAGCCGGGGATGCTCTGCTCGAGCATATACCGCGCGTTGTCGGCGCCGACGCGGAGCATCATTGCCCGAATCTCCTCACGAGAGCGCCACCGGCTTGAAGACGAAGTTTGTATAGCCCTGAGCGCGGATGAAGTCGACTAGGCGCTCGCTGAACATGTATCCGAGCGGCACGCCGCGGACGCGGAAGATGTCCCGATCCGCCGGGATGCGGCGCCGATCCAGCATGAACGTCCCGAACAGCTGGACCGTCGGCTCGTCATCGCCGTCGTCGTCCATGTCGGAGCGCTCGATGTCCAGACAATCGACCTTCCCCAGCGGGTTGAGGATCACGTAGTCATCGGCGTGCAACCGCTCCTTTCTGGTGAACAGACTCGCCGGGAGCGCGTCGTGGGGTCCGAGCGCGAAGCGCTCGCGGAGCACATCGGCGCAAGGCCGACGGAGGATGAGATAATTGAGATCGTTGCCGACCATGTCGGGGAGAGCGAGCCCGCCCCCCGCCTCGTCGAGATCGAGGCGAACGGCGGCCAGGTCGAGCTCGTCGAAAGCGGTCCGCGCGTCCCTGCCGTGCGAGAGAGGATACGACAGCCGCGAGGGGTGGCTGGTCACGAGGCAGTAACGGCGGTCGCTCGCGTCTCCGGTACAGATTTGGAGCTTCATGATTATCATCGCTTGTAGAGCAGCGAGGCAATGCTGTCAAGGCACGATGAAGCGCTGCTGTCAGCCTCTCTGGCCGCGCTCGTCCTGGCGAGGATGGCCTTGTACGTGACCCTCGATATGCCCTCCAGAATGCGACGCACGGCCGGACTGGTCAATTCATCTTTGTGCTTCTTTTGGCGCAGCTCGCTCGCTAGGGCGTCGTACTTTGGGTTGAGCTTGAGCTTCACCCGCGTTTTGACCTCCCTGTTATAGGCGGGGTGGTTCCACGCCGAGCCATCGAGGTGCTCGGGCAACCCGAGTCGGACGGCGTCTCGATGCTCGAGTGGCAACATCAGCATGTTCACCTGAGCGTTCAGGTTGTACTGCTCCTTGAGGAGGAAGACGATCATGGCGTCGAACATCGCGGCGTGCTCGGGATCGGCCGCGGCTGCGATCTCCTGGAGGGCCCAGGCGAGCGTCGAGCGAGGGATGATGTGATGCGCGTTGTTCCTCCACGGGTGAAACTGCGTGGCGAATGGCTTGTAGGCGCCGCTGGGGGTTAGTTTTTTGTCTTGTCTGTACTGCCTCAGCGTCGCCGCCAGCAAGGAAGAGGCCGGCATCGAATCCGCGTATCCGTCGCTCCACGACGCCGGCGCGCGCGTCGCCGCTTGCCACCGGTGCGAGCAGGTATCGCCCTCAATGTAACTTGTCACGTGCCGGGTCACGCACCCGGGCTTGTGATCAGCCTTGTCGAGCCCGAGGTCTTCATGCGCCATCGCTCATCCTGCCTTTCCGATCACTGCCGCTCCGACGCCGCCGTATTCGTCGCTCGCCGTCAGCAGCACCTGATCACCGCCGGCGTAGCCGCGGGCCAGTGAGCGGCAGGCGAGGACCACCTGCAGGGCGGTCATGCCCGCGCCGATGTCGCCGACCGACGCCGCGGGCATTTCGACCGCCTCGCTCGCCCAGCGGTCCGGTCGCACCCGCACCCGCGCGTGTCCGTACTCCTCCGCCCGCCACGGCTCGCCGTTGAGGTCGGCCAGGGTCTCGGCGACGTACGGCAGCGGCACCGCGGCCGCCGCCAGCGCTGCCTCGACCGTTCGCGCCAGCGCCTCGCCGAGGCTGCGCTCGCCGGCGAGGAACGCCCGGGGCTCGCTGTCCGTCGCCACGGCGGCGATCCGCGCCAGCGCCGGCGCGCCGCGCAGACGCGCGGCGCGGGGCGCCTCGATCATGAAGCCGACGGCGCCCTCCCCGGGCATCAGGCCGACCGGGTTCTCGTCCTCCTTGAGCCGCCCCAGCTCGCCCAGCCACTCGAGGCTGGGCGGGTCGATCAACGAGTCGACCGCCAGGATCACGGCGCGTTCGGACTCACCCCGCGAGAATTCGACCTCGGCGTCGCGGACCGCCGCGAGCGCGCCGGTGCGGCCGTGGGCGCGAACGGTCGTGCGCGAAAGGCTGAAGCGGCCGGCGAGGCCGCCGGGGAGGTTGTCGGCGAAGCAGTCGGCCATACGCGTCAGCAGCGGCGCGGCGAGGCTGGCGACCAGCTCCGCCTCGGAGGCGCACAGCGGGTCGAGCGGGAAGCGTTGCCCGTCGAGCACCGGCACGACCAGATGCAGCCGCGTCGCCGACCAGAACGCGTGATGCGCGGCGCCCGGGAGCTGGCCGCTGCGGCACAGATCCTCGAGGGCGAGCCCGGCGAGCTGCAGCCAGCGGCCGACCCCGGAGAAGCCGAGGGTGACGCCGGCGACAGGGTGCGCCGTGAGGCCGATCGGCGCGTGCTCCTCCAGGTCGAGGACCTCGAAGTCGTCGAGCGTGGCGGGCCGCGAGAGGCCGGCGCGGATCGACGCGCAGGTGGTCACCGCGTCCATGCCGACGGAGGTGACCGCGCCGAGAGCTGTGACGATCGCGGTCGACATGTTCGGCTCAGCGGACGACGCGTCCGTGGAAGTACCAGCCGCCCGGTGCGAGTCGGGCTGCGTCGACGAGCGACGCCTGGACCCTGGCCAGCGCCGTGACTCGCCGGTCGACCAGCATGTCGGGCTCGAGGTCAGATCGCACACCGTGGCGGATCACCCACTCGTCGACGAGGCAGCGCCGCAGCCGCAGCGGGCCGACGAAGGTCGCCAGCACCTCGAGGTCGCGCTGCGGGGACGCGGGGGCGCCGAGGCGATGACGGACGCCGGGCCGGAGCTGTGCGCGATGGCTGCGCATCCATCGCGACCATGCCTCGCGATCGACGGTGATCCCTGCGGCTGGAGAACCCAGCCAGCTCGCAGCGGCATCATCGTCATCATCGTCGTCTCGCTCGGCTTCCTCGGGCGCGACCGTCGTCTCCTCGCGCCCGGCGCCGGTGAGCAGATACAGGCCGAGGGCCGCGGCGTGGGCCCGCTGCGGGTCGTCGAGCGCGGCGAGCAGGGCGTCGACGCCGGCGGGGTCGCCGAGCAGCCCGAGCGCCACCAGGGCCTCCCGGGTCCCGCCGGTCGCGGCGGCCTCGCACAGGCGTGGGCACATCGCGGGGCCCGCCGACAGCGCCAGCGGGACCGCGGTCCAGGCGGCCGGCCAGGCGCGCTGCACCGCGGGCATCGCCTCCGCCTGGCCGCCCCGGAGGGCCGCCAGCGCCGCCTCGACGGCGATCTCGTGACGTGGGTCGTCGATGTGAGCGAGCAGCGCCGGGCCGGCGCCCGGCAGGCGACCGAGCGCTCGCAACAGCGGGACGAGGTCGGCGCACGCGCCCGCGGACGCCCGCGCGATCGCCTCGCCGCAGGGGTGGCGTCCGAAGCCGGCACACGCGGCCGCGACCGGGACGACGTGGGGGTCTCCGCGCTCGAGCGCGGCGATGAGCAGGGCGGTCCAATGCGCCGGGAGGTGGTGGCAGAGGGCGTCCGCGGCTGCGGCGCGGACGGCAGCTGCGTCCTCTTCATCGGTGTCAGGATCGCCACACGCCGCCGCGAGCTCGTCCAGCGCTGACTCGACGAGGTCCGCGCGATCGAGCCGGCAAGCGAGCGTCAGCAGGACATGAAGGCTCGCGGCGTCGTCCGGCGTCGCTTGAGCGCGTGCGGTTGCGAGGGCCAGCGCCCCCCCGAGTACGAGGCCGTCGAGGTGCGCCTCCATCCGCGACTCGAGGTCGGCGAACTCCTCCGGGGTCGACTCCCAGTCGTCCAGGTGCGCGCGTCGGGCGTCGTACATCGCCGCGAGCTCCTCACAGTGCTCCTCGTAAAGGCCGGTGTGGAACGCCCTCCGCGACATCCGTCCAGTCTCCGGCTCAGAGCGCCTTGTCGCAGATGTAGCAGGTCGGTCGGTCCGACCCGGGGACCGCGATCACAGGTCCCTGCAACAGCGGGAACGGCGGCGTGTTCTTGCCGTTGTGGAGCATCAGGTCGAGCGCCCGGGTGACGCCCTTGCCCTGGGCCTTGACGTCCATCGAACAGTTGACGAACTCGGCCTTGCCCTTGACCTTGTTGGAGACGACGCCCTTCAGCGCGCCAGGCTCGTCGCCGGTGCTGGTCGAGAAGTTCGACCCCTTGGTGCAGATCGGGTGGCCGTCGGCTTTGACCTTCTTCGCGGTCTTGGCCGAGTTCGCCGACCGGGCGACGTTCGGGTACGGGATCGGGAGCGGGCTCGGCGCGGCCGGCGTCTTGCAGACGTCCGGGAACGCGGTCGTGACTCCGCCGCTGCCCTTGTGGACCACTGACATGGAATTGACGCCGACCGTGACAGCCATGGCTCCCTACCTCCCGTGCGCCTGGTTGGCGGCGACCGCCGGCCCCGCGCAGGTCCCGACTCGCGGTAGCGCGTGAGACGCGGGTGATTCGAACGCGACCGCCCGCAGCTCGTGGGGGCCGTCGCGCAGCGGGACGCTCGCCCGCCACAGCATGATCAGCCTGCGGGCGTCGAGGTCGACGATCACGGTGTCGAGTGCCAGTGCAGGCGCATGATCGGGCCCGTGCCGGAGGACGACGCGCACGGTCGGCACAGCGACCCCTGGGAGGCGAAAGTTCAGCGTCGGCTCGGGTGACAGGCCGACGGCCTGGACCTCCTCGTCGCCGCGCAGATGACCCGGAGCCACCAGCCCTGGCGAGGCGGCGTTGAAGTGTCGCCGATCGAAGTCGAGCGGCAGCAACGGGCAGCGGCCGCTCGACCACGCGGCGTCATAGGTGCCGGCGAGTCGGGCGCGCGGCTGCCAGTTCGGCGAGATGAAGCCGAAGCCCGCCGGCCGCGGCGCGTCGTGGACGCTACCGATCGGGTGCCCGGGGTCCTCAATGTTCGGCAGCGGCGCTCCGTCCACGCGCGCACCGGACCCGGTGTGAAAGCCGCGACCCACCGGATTACGCGGTTCGCAGCGGTGCTCGCGCGCGTCGGCGTGGCCGCGGTCCCAGCCGCCGAAGGCACGCTCGTGAATAATTGGCATCCGGTCGAACGCCGCGGGCGCGGTCATACGCGCCCCGGTGAGCGAGCGGTACCACGTCCGATCGCCGTGAACACGCGCCGACTTCGCCACCGGACCGACCCGGAACCGGATGTCCATCGTCGTGGTCGACGCGCGTGGAGCGTGGGCGTGACCAACGAGCACCACGTCGGTCGCGGGCTTGAACGGCGCGGCTTCGGGCTCGAAGCGGTAGCTCGACTCGCCGTCGGCGTCTGGCCGCTCGAAGCGGCCGCCGAGATCGATGGGCAACTGCTCGGCACTGCGCGCGAGCCCTCCCCCCGGCAGGATGTCCAGCGTCGCCTTGACGACCACCGTCAGCAGCGGCCGAAATTCCTCGTCCACGAGGTGCAGGGCGTCCGCCGCGAAGGCCGTCAGGTTGTCGATCGCGGGGTGGGGCATTCGGTATCCTGTCTGGCGTACGCGCTAGTTGAGTTCGATCGTCCCGCCGCGGATGCGATTGACCGCGGACGCGCGGCTGACCAGATTTCGGCCGCGCAGCACGATCTTCCCGTCCCGGGTCAAGGTGATGCTCGACTTGCCACACCGCAGCGTCACCTCGGCGTCTGCGCTGAGCACGAGCTCGCGCCCGGAGAACTCGAGCTTGCCGCGCCGAACGCCATTCGAAGCGGGCGCGCCGGAGGGCTGCAGCAGCCCGGTGATGACCGGCTGCTCGGGGTCTCCGCGGAGGAACATCAAGACAACGGGGCGTCCCGTGTCCGTCGGGGCCACGGAAACCGCCGAGACCGCCGTGCCGGTGTACGTCGCGCCGTCGGCCCCCCCGAACATCACCACGGGGTCCATCCCTACCGCGGCCTCGATCAGCGTCCCGACGACCGCATCATGACGGTGGGGCGAGGCCGACGGAGGCTCGGGAGGGTGTACCAGTTTGATCCGGGGTGACACAGACATGGTGCGCTCCTTCATTCAATGCCCTGAATCGCCGGACGCCGGTCGCTCCTCAGTGCTGTCAATCGGTCCGAAGAACAAACTGTACTGTCCGGTCGCCGCCGAGCAATCCCCAAAGATCTTTGGGTATACCCAACGATCCTTCGTTAGGTCGGCTGGTCCAACCCGTGCTGGAGTTGCACGCATGGGCATCAGTGACCGTCACGTCGGTTCATGCGCGCAGCACGCGGGCGCTCGCGCTGGAACCCGCGATTGGAGTAAAGGACTCGATGCTGCTCCGCCGGCTCCGCGTCTGTCTCGCGCTCGTCGCCTGCGGCGACGACAGCCGAGTCGACGGGCACCAGCGCCCCCCGCGGCCTCGACCGGCGACAGCGACGCGCCGACCTTCGTCGGCACCGCACGGACACGGCCGCCGTCGACGCCACCGGGCCGATGCCGCCGACCACCGACGAGCCGAGCGCGGGGAACACGGCGGCCGGTGGCGCGCAGGCGTGCGCGGCCTGCGAGCCGGCGCCGTTCTGCGTCGACGACGTCTGCGTCGACGCCTCTCAGGGAGCGACGCCCGACCCCTATCGGCGAGAGCCAAGCGGCGTACTGGAGCCGGTCACGTAGTTTCTGGGCCGGCGAAGGGTGCCTCACTTTACCAGACGATCGAGTTCCAAGCCTCATGGGCCCGCCGCAAGAGCTCGACAAATGCCTCGCGCGTCTCGTCGACCGGCCGCTGTCCGATCGAGATCAGCGACACCGACGCGCCGCCGTCCCGCCGCGACCGCGTCACCGCGAGCGCGTGCGCCGCCATCGCGGCCTCGATCTTCGGGATCAGATGCTCCGTGGCGGCTCGCGCATCGACGAGTTTGTACCACGCGCCGGCTTTGACCCGCAGCTTACGGTCGGCCACCTCGAGATACAGCGTCACGATCGTGTCCTCGTACTGTACCTCGTAATGTGACGACTTGCCATGAAGGACCACACTGAAGGGCTGGATCGACACCTCCCACAGCGAGCCCGACGGCCTTAACGCCTCGGCCCCCGCGTGATAGCGATACGCGAGCATCATCCGACCTCGGTAGCCGCAGTCTGGGAGCGCCGCCTCGTCGGTCCAGGCGCGTCGACGCCGGAGTTCCTCGTGTTCAAGCTCCTCGAGCCACGCTTGGGCATCGCCTGGCTTGGGCGCCGCCGCCGCGATGAGTTCCTTTAGGCCGACCAGGTCGGCGACCGACCAGCGCGTGACCTCGGGGATCTCGCCATCGAACGGCTCGATGCGGCACGCCTGCGCCGAGCCCAAGCACAGGAGAATCATCCTACGATGCCCCCCGCCGCCTGGCCCCGCCGCCAGCGATGCCAGTTGCTCGCCCTTCGGGGTGCCGTCGACCTTCACCTCAATGGCCATCTCACGCTGCTGGCCGTCGACGGCCATCGTGACGAACAGATCCACGATCGAATACTGCCCCTGTTCCACCAGCCGCTGCTCCTTGACGGCCGCGAGCGCCGTGATGCTATCGGCCTCGATCGTTTCGCTCGCATGGAGGTTCCACAGCGCGGCCGCGAGGCGCCGCGTCTCTACCAGCTTCGCCTTGTTATTGAGCGCCGCCGCGAGGATATTCGTGTGCAGCTTCTCGGTCGTGTAGGTGGTCTGCACCACGGATGGGCTGGCCGTGGCGACGCGGAGGGACTCGAGTTCGGGATCCGGGGACGACGTCATGGCTCCATGACACCACACCTAGACTCGACACGTGGTTCCTCATGCAAGGGTCGGGCGCTCTGCCCGACCCATCGGCGGCGGCCACCGTCGGGCGACCGGGGGTGACGAGCGAGGACTGCGCGTCCCTGCGACGGATGGCATCGGCATCGATATCGTCGAAGTCAGCATGTGGGTGACCATCGCCATCGTCGGGGTGATCACGTGAGGACGGTCACGGTTCCGCCGGCGACGCAGACCGGCAGCGTGCGCGGCGACCCTTCACTGGCGAACACGCGCCAGCGGTGGCTCGCCGACCTCGTAGCCAACAAGGGCCTTGGCTGTCCTGCCGCGGCGCACGTGGGCGATCTTTGCTTTTTTGGTCGACCGCTCACGCAGCGCCGAGTCGGCGAGCAGGGCGCCCGCGTCAACACGGTCTTCGTCTCCCCCTGCTCGCTAGCTGCCAGCTCCACGGCATTGAGCCGTGGGCTGCCTCCTCGAATTGCTGTCCGTCGAACGCTTACGGTGTTCCGGCTGGTGCGCAGCCATAGCAGCGCCCGCGCCGACGCCGGAACCTTCGGCCGCGGCTGGGGCGACAGCCTCGGCGAGCACCTGCGCTACGGTTGCGGCGCGACCTCGCCGGCAAGCGGAAAATGCTTCATCTCCGCGTGAGTACCCGGAGAAGAAACTCCAGCACCTACGGCGGCACCGACCCGGTTGCGACTTGGTCCTCCGGGTTGACGGCATCGGCTGTCATGATTTCCGCATGGCAACTCGCATTGGGTTCTTGCAATAAGGGTTGGTGAGCACCCAACGATAAATGCCAATCGCCGATCCGACATCGCCGACACAGAGCCCACAACGTGGTGTATGCTGAGCGCTCGCGCTGCCTGGTATGGAAGACGATACCCGACTCGACGACGAACGTCCGCGATGGACACCCACCGGATTCACTCCGGACTCGGGCGACGCCCCCGGCTCTATGGTGGAGCCCGGGATCATAGACCAGTGGCTGGGCCGCGTCTTCGACGAGCGCTTCGAGATTGTCGAGGCCATCGGCCACGGCGGCATGGCCACCGTCTATCGCGCCCGCGAGTCTGGCCTCCTCTCCCGCGAGGTCGCCATCAAGCTGCTCTCGCGCGAGAGCTCGCAGGATCCCTCCGTCGCCGCCCGGTTCCGCCGCGAGGCCCAGCTCATCACCGACATCCATCACCCGCACGTGGTCAACGTGTTCCACGTCGGCCGCGCCGACGGCCAGCTCTTCATCGTTATGGAGCTGCTGCGCGGGCAGACCTTGCTGGCGACGCTGCAGGCCCACCGCGTCCTACCGTGGTCACGCCTGGCGCCGATGATGTTGAACGTCTGCGCTGCGCTCCAGGCCGCGCACGAGTACAAGATCATCCACCGCGACATCAAGCCGAGCAATTGCTTCCGCGTCGACGCGGCCGGCAACCCCGACTTCATCAAGGTGCTCGACTTCGGCATCGCCAAGGCCAAGCAGCTCCCGCTCGACGAGGGCACCCGTCAGGGGACCTTCCTCGGCACCCCACACTATGCGGCGCCGGAGATCATCGACCCGCACGGCGGGACCGTCGACGGTCGCGTCGACATGTACGCGCTCGGCGTGGTGATGTATCAGTGCCTCACCGGCTCGCTGCCTTACACGGGGGCCCGCGGCTTCGAGGCCCTCCATCACACGCTCCATTCGCGCCCCGAGCCGCCGCGGGTGCGCGCTCCTCTCGGCGACATTCCGACCGCAGCGGACGCCCTCGTCATGCGGACCCTGGCCCGCCGGCCAGAGGACCGCTTCGCCGACATGGCCGCCCTCGCCGACGCGATCCGCGAGTCCATGACTGCCCGCGGCCGCATGCAGGATGTCCGCGCCGGGGTCATCGAGGACGCGCCGCGCCACCGCCCGGTGCGCATGGCCTCACCGACGCGACCGGACCCACAATTCAGCGGCACGCACGGCCTGGACCCAACGCCCGCGCCCCAGGCCCAGCTCTCGGGCTCCGACGCCGCGACGCTGAGCGGCGGCTCGCGCCCCGCCCTGACCCTCGACGCGAGCGCCCGCTCGGTGGTCGCCACGTTTGGCGTGATGGCGCTCGGCGTGCTGATCCTCGTGGTCCTCGCCCTCATCGACGCATCGACGTCGGAGCCGACAGACCCGGATCTCCCCGCGATGGTGCTTCCACCTCCATCTTCACCCATCGCCCCCGCGGTCGACACCGACACTGATACCGACACAGGTACCGATACCGCCGCGACGACGACTGGCAGCGCCACGACCACCGCCCCGGCCGACGACGGCGCCGCGCTCGCCCGCGAACACCGCATTCAGGCGATCGTCGCGGCGCTCGAGTCACCGCCGCTGCTGGCCAGGCTCGCAGTGCGTTGCAACATCGGCATCTCCGACACATGGACGCTGCCGGTGCGCCTGCGTGTCGCCCCGGACGGCAGCGTCAAGGCAGTGCACGCCGCCAAAACACTCCCTCCGCCCATTCGTCGGTGCCTGATGGACCTCCTCCGCGCCCAGAGATTCGTCCGCGGCGACACGATGATAGATATCGTTCATACGCTCCGGGGGGGCCCGTGAGCGTCGTCTTGCTCGTCCTGCGACTCGCGGCGCCCGCGGCGCCCGCGTGCGTCCAGACCGCCAGCGAGCACCATGCGGTCGGCAACCTCGAGCTCGCCGTCCGCGCCGCGGAGACCTGCTGGGCCTCAACCCGCAACGTCCGCGCCCTGCTCGTCGGCTGCCAGGCGCGCGTGCGCCTCGGTCACTTCGCCCACGCGGCCCGCATCCTCGCCGTCTACGACGCCCACGCCGCGTCGGACCCTTCGGCCTACAGCCGCGAGGGCGCCGCGGCCCTGCGCGCCGAGATCGTCGCTCACACTGGCACGCTGCGCGTCCTGCTGACCCCGCCGCTGGCCCCCGGCGAGCAGGTCAACCTCGAGCTCGCGCAGCGCGACCCCGCCGCCCCCGCACCGATCGTCGGCGACGCCCCGGAGCTCGCGTCGGGCGTCCTGCTCGACGCCGGACGCTGGTCCCTGACCGTCCGTCGCAAGCACCATGAGCCGACGCGCGTCGACCTCACCATCTCTGCGAGGTCCTCCCGGACCGTGACAGTACGTATGTCGACCCTGACGACGCCGCCCGCGGTGCGACTCGCTACCCGGCCGACGGCGCTGCGCCTCGGCCCGGCCCGCGCGCTGCGTCGCGGCGTCGAATTGCGGCTGCGTCTCCTCGACACCACCGCGGAGATCGTGCGGATCCAACATACCTCCAATGTGACCCTCCACCTCGCGCCGGGTCGCTGGCACCTCGTCGCCCGCGCTCCCGGCCACGTCCCGCTCCACGCCACCGTCGAATCCGGGGCAACAACCAGCGTCGAGCTGCGCCGCAAGGCACCATGATCCCGGCCTTTCTGCTCCTGTCAATGGCGGTAACGGCCCCCATCCCGCGCGCGGACCCGCCACCGCCGCCGTCCGTCGCCGGCGCGCTGCTCCTCGAGGAAGGTGACCCGGCCGCCGCCGCCGGCATCTTCGAAGCGCTGTGGATCGCCGAACAGGACCCGATCGCCCTCGTCCACGCCGGCCTGAGCCGCGCGCAGGCAGGCGACGCCGCGCACGCCGCTGCCTATCTCACTGAGGCCCTCGCCCTCGAGCTCCCGCCGCGCCTCGCAGAGGTCGCCCGCACCGCCCTCGCGGACGCCCGCGGCGAGACCCGGCTCATCACAATTACGATGCACCTCCGCGGCGCCGGCCCGGCCGAGCTCACATTGACCCGCGCCGGCCGCCCGGCGCCGAGCTTGCGCTTTCAGCTCACGCCGCCCCCCGGCGAACACGTGTTGCCGATCGCCCTCGACCCCGGACCCTGGCTCGTCGAGCTTCGCCGCGGCGCCTGGATCGCCACCCGCGAGGCCGATGTCGGCCCCGACCTGCGCGACCTCGCCTTCGCCGAGCCCGGACCCGCGAGCCGCCCGCCGCCCCCCTACGCCCGCCCACTGCGCCTCGCCGGCCTCATCACCGGCGGCAGCCTCGTGGCCCTCGGCGCCGGCCTCCTCGGCGCCGGCGAACATCGCATCCGGCAAAATTTCGCCGCCCTGGACAATATCAACACCTGCTCGTCGACCTCCCGCTGCGCACAGAGCTTCGACGGCGCCGTCTGGCGGGCCGCGGGCGCCGGCCTCCTCGGCGCCGGCCTCGGCGTCGCCACCGGCGCGCTTGGCACATTTTTTAGAAAGTCACGAGCCCGCCGCATCGCGTGGTCGGTCGACATCGCCGTCGGCGGCGCCCTCGTCGGCGCGAGCTTCTTCGGCGGCCTCGCCGGCGCCGCGTTCAACCGCGCCGGTCAGCACCCCGCGTCCCCCGACGCGCTCACGGCCCCACTGGCCCGGCACACCGCCGCCGCCGCCCTGCTCGGCCTCGGCCTCGGCCTCGCCACCAGCGCGACCCTCGGCCTCGTCCTGGACCGCGTCGACACCCGCGCCCGCCTCCGCGCCCACCTCGGCCCTACGGGCCTGGCCCTCTCCGGACAGTTTTAAAAATTTCTAGGGCAGCGACGGTCCGACCTGGAAGCAGTACAGGTGCGCCTTGCTCTCGCAGGGCCTTTCCTCGTAATCCGTCCAATCGTCGGAGACTGGCCCAAAGAGCGGTACTCGTCCGACGCTGCCCTCCCCCAGGCCTGAATTATGCCAGGATGAACAATCAGGTCCTGGGAGCGCCGTACCTTCCGATGTGACATTGGACCAGGCATAGTTGCTTGGGAAGGGCGAAAGAGGATTCCCCGCCTCATCGGTCCAGCTCAGCGGCACCATCCAGTCGCCAGCTAACAACGCATCCCACCCGCGTGCGAGTTGGCCAGTCTTGCGAAAGACATACCACCCTTTAAATTTCCCACTCATGAATCGGTCCACAGGAGCCGTTTGTGGCTCCTGCGAGCTGAGCCACGCCTTGAACTGCCCGGGGAGCTTTTCAGACTTCGCCGCCGCGCCGCAGATCGCGTCGGCACCATCCACACCGCCGAGATTGCCCGAATGAATTGCAGAAGTGACGAACACGATCCGGGGCGCCCAGCAATCGTTGCTGCAATCGTCCAAGTCATCTCGATCAAGATCCTCACAGTCCTCCTCCCCGACCCACACGAACCCGTCGCCACACGTCGCTAGCTTGCACCCGCCCTGATCGCTCGGGCAACCGTCGTCATCCTCAAAGTTGCCGTCGTCACACTTCTCCCCCCGGTCGACATCCCCATTCCCACAGTATGATGGAGGCGGCACGCCGACGTCATCCGCCCCGGAGCCCGAGCTCCCCGAGCTCGTCTCGCCCCCCGAGCCCGTGCTCGCGCCGCCCGGGCTCATGATGTCATTGAGCCCATCGGTCGTCGCCCCGGCGGTGGCGAGCTCGCCGTGCCCCGTCTCGCCGGTGTCCTCCGCGACCGGGCCGCCCGACGTCGTCGAGCCGTCCGTCGTATCCCCCGTCGCGCCCGTGAGCTCGACCTCGTCGAGGCGCCACGTGCACCGTTCGCACGCGCCCGCGCTCGCCGCGAGCGCCAGCCAGACGCAGCATCGTCGCGTATCCATCTCGCGAGCCTCACGCGCCGGGGCGGCCAGCGTCAACCCCCAACCCCGATTCGACGTCCCACAACCCGGGCTGCAAGGCGCCGTGGGCGGCGTGCAGATCAGTTTGGGGATTGCGCGGGCCGGCCAGACCGATCCATTTCTTCTCATTAGAAGATCCTCCGCAGCCTCGCCTCCGCGGCGTCCGGTCGTCATGGCATACCCAAGCGAGTCAAGAAAGCCCGACGTGGTCAGCCCCGAGCTCACCGCCACCGCCTTGCTGTGGCTGCTGAGCCTCTCGGGGGTGCTCCTGAGCGTGTTCCTGACGGTGGCCAAGTTCCGCTCGACGTTTCGCTGCGACGAGTCGCTGCTGTCTGCCTGCGGCACGATGTTCGAGTGCGGGCGCGTGCTGACGAGCAGCCGCTCACTGCTCCTCGGCGTCCCGATCTCCATCTTCTCGGCCAGCTACTACGCCGTGTTGCTGGGCCTCGCGACCTCGATATTGCTCCGCCCGACGCGCAACCTCGCCATCGCCGGCCCGCTGCTCTCGTGGTTCGTGCTGACCGGCGCCGCGATCGTCGGCTACTACGCCTTCACCGCGACCGTGATCCTGCGCAGCTCCTGCGGCTACTGCATGGCGATCTACGCCATTCAGCTCGCCCTGCTGCTCACCGTCCTGCTCATGCACCCCGCCGGCTACTTCGCCAGCCTGGTCGCCGTGTGGACCCAGCTGCGGACCCGCGGCGGCGTCGCGTTGATCGCGGGCCTCGGCTTCGTCGCGCTCAGCAGCACCCAGATGGTGCTCTATCGCAACGGCTCCGCCAGCATGCGCGTCGAGCCGCGCTGCATCGTCCAGGGGCGCGGCCTCCCGGAGACCGTGCTGCGCACCCCGGCGACCGCGCCGGAGGTCGAGATCGGCCTGTTCGTCGACCTCGCGTGCCCGTCGTGCCGCACGGAGTTCCTGTCGTGGATGGACGACGCCGAGGCCAGCGGCGGCCGCTATCAGGTCTCGGTCTATCATTATGCCCGCGAGGGCGACTGCGTCCCGCAGAACTTCTCTGCCACGAGCCCGGACTCGGTCAACAACCATTCGTGCGACGCCGCCGTCGCGGTCGAGTGCGCCGCGAAACTGATCGCCGAGCGCGAGCCCGACGTCGAGCAGCGCGCCGCAATCGCGGCCCTCGCCGGCCTGCGGATGATGCGACTCGTGTTCGACCTGCAGCGCAAGAGCGAGCCCTACTTCTCGCAGATGCGGCTGGCCGAGGCAGCCCGGGCGCTCGGCCTCGACGTCGACACCATCGATCGCGCGGGCGATCCATTCATGAGGTGCCTCGAGGACCCCGCGAGCCGCGAACGCATCCGCGAGCACGCCCGCTTCGGCATGGCCCAGAACCTCCTGGAGACCCCAGGGATCTTCGTCCTGTTCTTCGACGGCGCGATCCCCTCGGACCGAATGCTGCTGTTTCGCGGCGCCAAGGCGTTCGGCGACGTCGACGAGGCGATGCGAAGACTCCGCCACCAGCTCGAGGAGCGAGGCTAGGATCCCAATGTCCGTTCGTACCAAGGTTGTCGTCAATCCGGGCTCCCGGCCCGCGCCCGGCGAGCGCGAGGTGACCGTCAGCGGTCGCAACAAGCTCCCGCCCGCGCCCGCGCCCGCGGCCACCTCCCCTGGCGAGCTACGCACCGCGCGGTTCCTCGTCGTCATCACCGTGGCCATCGGTCTCGCGTTCGCCATCATCGCCGTGGTCGGCTTCCAGCTGATGTTGCACTTTGGCCGCCCCGCCCCCGTCGTCGCGCCCGAATGTGACAACGACGACCTCCTGTGCCCCGAGGGCCAGCTGTGCCAGGCCGGCCGCTGCCGCGCCGCCCCGACCGAGAGCGTCTGCGATCCTGGCGATCCCTGCGGCCCGAAGGGCGAGTGCGAATGCGTTGGGCCGATGAGCTGCCAGGCCGGCGTCTGCACCACACCGGACCCACCCCAGGTCGATGTCTGCGCCACGACCGAGATCCAGAAGGCGCTCGCGCGGCTCGACAAGGAGTGCCAAGGCGACCTCGGCCGCTGCAGATCCGGCGCGCTCAACAAGTTCGCCATGAACTACAAGGGCTTCGACGACCTCATCTCGGCGTTCCCCGGCACCATCACCCTCCACTTCGACGCCGGCAAGCCGCCCATCCATGGCGACAGGTCCTGGCCCGACGCGAAGACCCGCGCCTATTACGTCGAGCGCCTGCGCCGCTCCGCGGACCTCCTGAACGACGCCAAATTCGTCTTCATCATCGCCCGCTCCAGCCCCCACGGCGATCCGCGACGCAACGACCTCTTCGCCCAGCAGCGCAGCATCCGCGCCAAAGAGCTGTTGTTCGCCGCGCTCGACCTGCCCACCGCCGAGCGCGACGCCTTGGCCAGCAGGTTCCGCGAGTTCATCCTCGGCCCCAAACGCCGAATCGACCGCGACATGTTCGCCCAGCGTTATAGCAACCACTTCGTCACCTGGAACAAGGCCTCGCGCGACCTCCTCCTCAGGCTCCTCAAGACCGCGGACCCCCTGAGCGACGATGACGCCCAGTGGCTCGACGACACCATCAATCAGGTCGTGCTCATCGTCCCCGTACCCTGCGACCTCAAGGGCACGGCCACCCCGAGCAAGGAGTAGATCGATGCCGCCCATCGACCCCGGGGACCCGGACTCCACCCCCTCGCCACCGACGCCCCTCGCGGACGGCGACCCGGCCTCCGACGTGGCGCAGGACACGGTCGACGCGACCCAGGATGATACGGTCGTCGCGCGCGCGCCCGGCGACCACGCGCACCGCAGCGTCCCGCTTTCGGACACGACCACGCACCTCGCCGCACCAACCGACCAGGCGCGAGCACCCGGCTCCCTCGCGCCCGCGGAGGCCCGTGCCCTCAACACCCTCCTCTCGCACGTACCGGCGGCCCCGGCGACCGACGACATCGCTCCTGCGCCGGACGACTCTCCCCGCGCCCTCGCGCCCTCGAACATCGCCGGGCCAGCCGGCGGTCTGCGCAACACCACCGAGCGCACCGGTCGGACTGGCATCTTCTTCACGCCGCATCGGCTCACCGATGGCGACGCCGACGATCTGCCGGTCTTCGACCCGTCGAGCGCGCAGGACTCCGGCTGGCAGTACGTCACCGGACGACCGACGAATCGAATGCGAAGATTCATGGTCACACGAATGGCTCCGGTGCTGGCCCTGAGCGCGGTGATCCTCTGGAGTTATCTACAATTGTCGGGCAACCGGACGCGCCCCAAGGCCGAGCTTCCGCCGGCCCTCCTCGTCAGGCCGGACCCGGCCGCCGTGCTCCCGCCGCCATCCGCCGAGATCCCGGAGCCGCCCGAAGATCTCGAGCCCGAGCTCGCCCCTCCGGACCTGAAGCTGTCCACCGCGGACGTCACGGAGATCCTCGTGGATGGCAGCGCCGTCCCGCGCCGCATGAATCAGATCTTCTCGCGCGAGCGTGTCACCGTCCTCAACCTCTGGGCGACCTACTGCGTCCCCTGCCGCGACGAGCTGCCCGCATTTCGCCAGCTCTTCGAGCAGCAGCGGACGGCCTGGCGCGGCGAGGTCGAGTTCATCCCGGTCCAGATCGAAGACCCCGTCGACGGCACCACGGCGCGCCGCGACCACTCCACACAGATGCCCCCGTTCAAGCACTTCCTGTCCGACCGCGGCCTCCGCACCGGCATCAAGGCGGCCTTGGCCGCCGACGGCCGGGCCCCGGTCCCCTGGACCCTGCCCGTGACCGTCGTCGTCCACTGCAACGGAAAGATCGAGGAGCTGTTCGCCAAGTCGTTCAAGACGCTCGAAGACCTGCGCCCGGTGTTCGACGCGGTCGACCGCGCCCGCCGCAAATTAGCGAAGTGCCGCGCCCAGCGGCCCCTCGATCCCACCGTGGCGACCCCGCGCGAGGTACCCATCAGCCTGCTCTCCGCCGAACGCTGCGGCAAGATCACCTGTCAGCGCGACGAGGACTGCGTGCCGCGCCACCCCCCGACCTTCAAACCCGCCTGCGTGACCCGCCCCGGCACCGTGAACTGGGGGACCCCATGAACCTCGCGTCCGCCCTGCTGGTACTCGTCGTGCGCAGCGGCGCCGAACCGGCCGCGCCCGATACTTCCTCCCCCACCGCGACCGGCCCTTCACCCGCCCAGGCGGCCGCGCCGGGACCCTCTGCCCTCGACAACGCCACCTGCCTGCAGGACACGCCGACCTGTGTCGCGGTCGCCGGCGCGCACTTCGACGCTGGCCGCTTCGCCGACGCGGTGCGCCTGTTCGAAGCCCTCGCCGCAGCCCACCCCGAGGCCCCGAAGTACCACTATTTCGCCGGCCTCGCGCGCGAGGCCGCTGGCGACGACACCGCCGCGTATGTTCATATGCGGCGCTTCCTCGCCAGCGACGCCGATCATCCGACCGAACGAAAGCGGGCGACCCGACGGACCGTGGCGATCCTCGCCCGCACGATCAAGGTCGACCTGCGAACCCCCGCACACAAGGACCCGCTCACCCTGCGCCTTACGCGAACCGGCGCGACGCACACAGGCGAGCCCCCGATCCTCGTCCCCCTCGCCGCGCTCACTCGCTCCGACGGCCCGCACGTGCTCGCACTCACCCCTGGCGCATGGGAGCTCGCCCTCGACCCCGCCAGGTTCGGCGAGAACGAGGTCCGCCCGCAGCGCATCGACGTCCCCGCCGCCGCCCAGACCCTGAAGATCTCGCTGACCCCGGTACCGATCCGCCACGAGCTCACGCTCGACCTCGGCCCCGCCCGCGCGCTCCACAGGGGCATCACGCTCGAGCTTCGCTCCTCCACCGGCGCATCGCTGACATTCACCGCCGAGTCCCCCTTGGTCCGTCGCGAGCTGCCCCCCGGCACCTGGACCTACGAAGCGAGCGCCCGCGGCTTCCTGCCGCGGAAGCACACCCTCGAGCTCGACGGCCCCGTGGCGCTCGACGTCAAGCTCGCCTCGAAATGGACCGAGGACCGCCGCAAGCGCCTGAAACTCGGCCTCGGCCTCACCGGCGCCAGCCTCGCGACCGGCATCGTCGGCACGGCCCTGCTGGGCTTCAGTGAAGATAGAATGCCCCAAAGAACGCCCAACCCCGACTACGACCAGATCCGCCGATTGAGGACTCTGGGCGATGCTGGCGCGGCTTTCATCGGTGCAGCCTTGGGAGAATCGGCCGTGGCCCTGACCGGCGCTATCACCAAGGATCCTTCGCGGACCTGGAAGGCGACGCTGGCGCTCGGCGCGCTCGCCGCAGCAGGGAGCGCGCTCTCCTACGGCCTCATCAATCACCGTTGGGCGACGATGAAAGATGCTGAAACTCTGGACGCCGTGGGCCAGCGGCACGCACCGATTCTCGCCGCAGGCGGCCTAGGCCTGGGTCTGGGACTGATCGGCGGCGCAGTCGCTACATTGGCCCAAAACCGTCAGCCACGCGCCCGTCGCGCCGCGATGCGGCGCATTCATGCCAGACTTTCCCACCACTGAAGGGATCCGACCATGCGCAACCCGCCCCGTGCACTTGCAGCTTTGCTCCCACTACTGTCCGAGGGCTGCTACGATTTCCTTCGGAACACCGACGAGGTCGCCAGCGGATCCGGCTCGTCGACCATGCCCCCCCCCATATCCTCCGACACGACTTCATCATCGACCGCACCGACGACCACCGGAGCCCTCTCAGCCGTGGATGGCAGCATCTCAGCTTCGGAGGCGACGTATGGCGGCTCCTCGACGGGCCCGGTTGTTCATTCGACCACCTCATCGACTGGCCAAGCTGACGACAGCACCAGCAGTCAAGGCGATTCTACATCCGCGAGCCAAGCTGACATGGGCAGTGGAGGCGGCCCTGAATGCCCAACAGTCGACCCGAATGTTGAGGGTGCGTACTGTGACCCTCCAGGCGAGGGCATGCCGGCAAATGGACCTGCCTGCGATAAAGACTGCACTGTTCCGAAGTGCGGGGACAGCATCTTCAATCCCGAAGCCACCCAACATCCAGAGCAGTGTGATGAGGGTCTGAGCAACAGCGATGATCCTTCCGCTTTCTGCAAGAAAAATTGCCAGCGGAATGGTCTACTCGTATTTGTCACCAGCAAGGATGACTTCACGGGCGACATAAAGAACCAAGGACTCTCAGGCATTCCTGCCGCAGATCTGTTCTGCAATGAGGCAGCACATGAAATACCAGAGGTCGCAGCAGCTCAAGGGTCCAACTTTCTCGCTTGGCTGAGTACGAGAGATCACTTGAACTTCGTAACAGCCTCGCCGGACACTGATTTTAAAAAATGCGGAAGGCCATATTTCCTTCCGAAACACGATAATGATCGGGTGATCGTGGCGGAGAGCTATAAAGATTTAACAACCGAAAAGGGTATGAACCTCAACAAGTACCTACAAAACCCAATTTTTGTTACCGAAAAAGGAATGTCAGGCTCGCCAGCTCCTGTGCTCACTGGTACGAGACCCGATGGGCAGGCCAGCGAATCCGGCGACTGCTTTGATTTTAATTACATCTACGGATTTGTCCGCCATGGCTCGCCGATTGAGACCGGCGGAACATGGAGTTCCTTGAGTGACGAAAATGTTCCCGAATTTCTGACAAGATGTGAAACACCTAGCCACATCTACTGCTTCGAGCAGTGCCCGCCATGACTATGATCCCTGACTACTCCGGCAAGATCCTCGGCGATCGCTACCTCCTGCGCGGTCGGATCGGCCACGGTGGTATGGCGACGGTCTACCAAGCCGTGGACCGCGAGCTGAACAAGGAGGTCGCCGTCAAGATCTTGAACCCGCACTATGCGAGCCAGGCGGACTATCTCGCGCGGTTCCGTCAGGAGGCACGGGAGGCCGCGAGGATCCGGCACGAGAATCTCGTGGACGTCACCGACCAGGGCTCCACGGCCGACGGGCTCGCGTACTTCGTGATGGAGTACCTGCGCGGCGAGACCTTACAAAATTACCTGCACCCCAGCGATGACGAGTCGCGTCCGGTCCCGTGGCAGATCGTGGTGTCGATCGTCGCGCAGGTCTGTGACGCCCTGCAGCACGCGCACGAGCACGGCGTGATCCACCGGGACATCAAGCCCGGGAACATCTTCCTGATGAGCCGACGCTCCGGCGAGTTTCGCGTCAAGGTGCTCGACCTCGGCATCGCCAAGGTGCTGCAGGCCCACCGCGACCCGTCCGCGCCGCCGACCACGCGGGCCTCGCAGGGTACGCCCGGCACGCCTGAGTATATGTCGCCGGAGCAGGTCCGTGGCACGCCCGACGCTTGCCCGCAGACGGACCTCTATGCTGTGGGTGTGATGATGTATCGCATGCTCACCGGGACGCTCCCCTTTTATTCGGAGCATTCGCCGTTCGAGGTGATGGAGCAGCACTGCAAGCAGATCCCCGAGCCTCCGCGCAGGCGCGCCCCCTCGATGGAGATCCCCGACGCGCTCGAGCGCGAGGTCATGCGCGCGCTCGGCAAGCGCCCCGAGGATCGCCAGACCTCCGCCCAGGAGCTCGCCGACACCCTGCGCAATCTCGAGGCCGCCGAGGCCCGGCGCCAGCGGCTGCTGCGCGAGGACGACGAGGCCCGCACCCTGCAATATCGGCTCGCCGCAGGGCCGCAGGGCCGTCCCCTGGTGCGCTGGCTCTCGTATCTGGCCGCCGGCCTCGGCGGTCTGACGCTGTCCGCGACCTCGTTCATGGTCCTCGTCTTGCTACCATTCGTCTCCGGGCAGGCCGAAGATCTACGGCCGCGCAAGACGGCCATCGACGTTCGCAGCATGGAGCCACAGGACGTACCCGACGGGCCACCGCCCAAAAGCGGCACCACGGGAGATCCCACCGTCGCCCACCCAGCGCCCGAGGACCCGCCTCCTGAGCCCCGGGGGACGACCTTGCCCTCCGAACCCCTCCCGCCCGACGAGGACACCGAGGGAGGGGCGGGCGCGACGGACACGACCGCGGACGATACTGGCACCGCCGAACCCGGGCCGTCAGCGACCACCGGCGCCCCGCCAGATCCACTGCCCAAGCCCTCTCCCGGGAAGCAGCTCACGGATTTCCTTCGCGGCAAGAAGAACCTGCTTAATCGGCGCTGTGGCCTCGTCAAGATCTTCACCAAGGAAAAACTCCCGGTCAGCTTCGAGCTGGCGGCCGGCGGTGGGCCGCCCGTCAGCATCCTGGTCGCCGCGCTGCGCCGGGAGAGCCCGCTCGGCAAGTGCATTGCGACCGAGCTCCGCAAGCTCGAGTTCCCACCGACCTCCCGGACGAGCTTCAAGAACATCATAGTCTCATTCTAAAACACCTCTTCTCCGAAGAGCTCAGCTCTCCGTCACGCCACGCTCACCGTGCCGACCCCCTCCCGATCACCTTCGCCGCGCGGAGCACACCTGGTGTATCTCTTGCGTTCACCCGCGGGGTGGGTCGTCGCATGGACGCTCCTCTCACCGCGCTCCGCTCTCGCCGCGCCTGTCGAGGACGCCACGCTCACGCTCACCGAGTCCGACATCGCGGCCGTCTACAACGTCGCCAATATCCTGTCGAATCGGCCACACTGCGCCGCCGGCGGCAACGACCTCGCGGCCGCCGGCGCCTTCGACCGGGCGGCGTCGCTGCTCGACGTCGCCGCACGGCACTATCCACCCCGACCTGGACCCCGCACTGCCGCTGCGATCCACGCACGCAAGCGGTTGGTCCTCGTCGATGAGGCCGTACAACTGTACGAGCGTGCCTATCAATGCGCCCCCGAACATCCGCAGCGCCATCACCTTGAGCGCGCGCTCGACCTCATCGATGCCGCCAGGCAACTCGTTGTCGACGGCGACCAGCTCCCGCCTGACGCCCCTGAACTCGACGCTCTGGCCATGCGTCGCAAGGACCTCGTCGTTCGCCTTCCGACCCCGCCCCCGCCTCCGCCCCCGCCGGACTTCGACCTGCCGCCCCGCCGCGAGCGCGAGGCGCCCGTTGAGCGCCGCGTCCGCGGTCGCTTCGTGCTGCGTCCCGAGCTCGGCATCGGCATCGGCAGCGTCACGAATCAGGGCGGAACGGTCGCGGGGGTCACGTCCGGCTCGATCCGCAGGACGTCCCGATATTCGGGGATCTACGGCAGCCTGGTCGCGGCAGCCCGCTTCCCGCTCGGCGCCCGTGCGGTGCACGCATTCAGCTTCGGGGGCGTGTTCGGGGTCCAACAAGTCGCTCCCCTGCCAGATTTCGAGACCTTTTCCGCGTTGCGATCGATCATCCAGGGCGGCTTGCACCTCGAATTCGCGTTGCATGCCCACCCGCGTTGGTTCTCGTTCCACCCGATGCTGGACTTCGGCGCCCAGATCTACGTCGGCGGCAAGAAGTTCGGGCGCCCTCACATCGCCCCTGCGCTCGGCCTGTGCCTTGATCGCGAGCTCGTCTGCTTCACTGCCCGTGCTTCCGCCCCGTTCGCGTTGCCAGAGCAACTCGACGCGAAGATCTTTCAGGCCCAGTTCGGCCTCGCGGTCGACCTGATGCGCATCGCAGAGCGCCGCGGGGATTGACTGCGACGCCGGCTACTTGGCTCACGTCCATCTCGTGGCCAAGCCCGAGCTCGCCGGTTTTGTTCTTTCCGATGGGCGTGGGCGGCCGAGGTTACATGTCCGGGAACCTCAGCCCCGAGCCGGCTCAAGTGGACCGGAATACTAGGCTCGCTGCGGACCGCGCGTCACAGCGGGCGTGCGAGCGGGCTGGTCGGCGGTCGCTGATCCGAACGGGGCCTCGTAGCAACATCCGGCGGCATGACCCACGCGCAGGAGCAGTCGGATCAGGCATGCATGGCCGCGTATCGCCACGGGGACGCTCGGGCGGGACGCGAGCTGTATCGGCGCTACTTCGGCAAGGTCCGGCGCTACTTCGCGAACAGAGGACGATGGCGTTCCGCGCACGGGAGCCGACCATGCGGCTCCCGACGTGACCAGGCCGCCCCAGAGATCCCCTCCGGACCGCTCCGGGGCTTTCGCCCGCGCGATGCGCTCGCTGTACCAGACGGGCGCAGGCGCGCCGGAGGTCCAGGGTGTGCAGGCGCTCGACATCGCGTTCGAGAAGCTGACTGGCGAGCTGCGGCTGTTCCCCGGCGAGGCACTGGCTGCCCGGCCCTTCCTCGCGGTCGAGGAGTTCCACCTTCGGCGGCGGATCGGCGCGGGTGGCATGGGGTCGGTGTATCTCGCGTGGAGCGAGTCGCTGCGCCGCGAGGTCGCGCTCAAGGTCCTTCACGCCGACTTCGAGGGCTCGCAGCGCCGCGAGCTGCTGCAGGAGGCGCGCAACCTCGCCGCGGTCCGACACCCCAACGTCGTGCAGGTCCATCAGATCAAGAGCCGCGCGCGCTGGACGGTCGTTCGCCCGCCTGACGACCCAGGGCCGCGCCAGGACGGCTTTACCGACATCATCGTGATGGAGTACGTCGAGGGCCAGACCTTGCTCGAATGGCTCGAGCCGGGGCCGTCCTGGCGTGCGATCGTCGACGTGTTCGTGCAGGCCGCGCGCGGCCTCGCCGCCGCGCACGAGGCCGGCCTGCTCCACAGCGACGTCACCCTCCGCAACATCCTCGTCGACGCGACCGACACCGCCAGGCTCATCGACTTCGGCCTGTCGCACCCGAGTCCGACGCAGCTCGCCCCCCCGCTACGGCCCTGGCACCCCGAGCTGAAAGGGGTCGAGCCCGCCGGCACCCCGGCTACGTGGCGCCCGAGCTGCTCGCGCGCGGCGAGCTCGACGCCCGCAGCGACCTCTTCGCGCTGTGCGTTGCGCTGTGGCAGGCGCTCACCGGAGCGTTACCGTACCCGCAGGACGCGCTCGCGCCGTCGTCCAGGCCGCCCGGAGTGCCGCCGCCGCTGCCGCGGTCGACGTGGCCGCGCCATGTGCCGCTGTGGCTACGTGACCTCGTGATCCGCGGCCTCGACTTCGATCCGTCGCGGCGACCTGCCAGCATGAAGGAGTTCACGCGAGCGATCGACGCCAGGCTCGTCCCGCGCGGCCCGTGGTTCGGCCGCATCGCATTCGCGGCGGCGTCCGCCGTGCTCGTCGCCGCCGTGTTCCTGCTACGACCGGAGCCGGCCGCCCCGTTTCCGCTGGAGCCCGATGACCCCGGCATCGAGGAGGTGTGGAGCCCCGACCGCGCGGCCCGCCTGGCCTCCATCGCCGGGGCGGGCTCGCTCGCCATGCGCGCAGCGTGGCCGCGTATCCGCGAGGCCATCGACGGCTACGCGGCGGCGTGGCAGTCGACGCGTGCCACCGTGCGCAGCGCCCGTCACGCCTGGCCCACCGCCCTCACCGAGCGGGCGGCGCTGTGCCTCGTCGATGCCAGCGTCAGCCTCAACACCGTGCTCACGGCCGTCGACGCCAGCATCGATCGCCGGCCAGAGGATGGACCGCCAGCGACGAGCCTCGTCGACGGCTGGTTCGCCGCGTTGCGCCCGCCGACGCTGTGTAAGAACGCAGGCTACCTGACCTCGCTGGCCGCGGCGCCCGGTATGCTGGACGCCAGCCCCGGGCAACAGGCGTGGCCGCGGGCCTACGCGCAGGGGTACTGGAATTTCCTCGCCGGCGACCTCGATCAGGGCGAGAGCGGGCTGCGCCGGGCGCTCATCGTCGCCGACGACGATCCCGCGCGACAGGCGTGGTCGCGCTTCGGTCTGATGTCCATCGAGTCCAGACGTGGGCAATCCGCAGCAGCCGTCGCGCAGCTTCATGCGATCCTGGCGCTCACCGAGCGCAGCGGCGACGCCTACCTGCGGGTCCTCGCGCTCACCTGGCTGGTGCGCGAGGCCAACGCGGCCGGCGAGCCCGGCAGCGCGCTCGCACTGTATGCTATGGCGATCGGCCGGCTGCGATCGCTGGTGGGTGAAGATGACCCGCTGGTCCGCGAGAAGGCCAGCTACCTCCACGGCCAGGCGGCCTGGGCAGTGGGCGAGCTCGCGCTGCGCCGCACCTGGGTCCGCTGTCCCGTCGAGTGCGCCGACTGCCAGGCGACGCCTCGCGCGTCGCAGGCGTACGCTCTGGCCTGCGTCAAAGACCTGCTCGCGCTCGCCGGGACTGCCGCGAGCAGCCACGAGGCGCGGAGCGAGGTCAGCGTCATCCGCGCCGAGATCGCGTGGAAGCTCGGCCGCTTCGAGCCGGCGCTCGCGCTCGCCCGCGAGGCCGAACGATTCGAAGCCGCCGCGTTCGCCACGACTTCGCGGACCGCACGCATCAGTCATGTGCTCGCCGGGGCCCAGCATGAACTCGAGCAGCGGCGCGAACCGGCGGAGCGCGGCCCATCCGCGACGATCACGGCGTCCGAGATCAGCTATCGCAAGCTACTCGAGGATCTCACCGCGCTCGGTGAGCGCGACACACCCGAGGTCGCACAGATCTGTCGTCGGCTCGCGGCCCAGACCGAGACCCGCGGCGACTACCAGGCAGCCCTTGAATTCGCCGAGCGTGCCCGCGAGATCGTCGAGCGCCCGCCCACCACCGACCCGCTGGCCGCGCTTGAGCTCCACGACATCCTCGGGAGCCTGTACCTCCACGCTCGCGCGACGCGAGACGACGAGCTCGGCGTCGCTCTGCTCCGCCGACGCGGGCTCGAGCTGACGCAGGACCCCACGCTCATGGGTATCCCCATCCGGGTCGGCCCCGGTCCATACGAGCCGGTCGAACTCCGGGTCGCCCACCCTGCCGCGCGGCCAACCCCCTTCACGGACCGCGTCTCACGCCCCACGGTCATCAATGGGCCGAAGCCTCCGCCGGGGCCGGGCCACCACGACTACCTCAACGCCCGTGAGGGGGGCCTCATCCGCGAAGGCCTCATCCCGGTCCTCGGTTCCGCAGAGCTCGACTTGATCCGCCGTATGCTGCTCGACTCCGTCGGGGACCTCCAGACCTCCGACATGCCGGTCCACGACGTCGCTCGCGCACTCGCAACGCATCTGGTTGAGAAACTGGCCGGTAACCCGCGCCTCGACGCGGACCTCGGCCGCGACGGCTGACGAACGCTTCGTCGCGTGCGCCCGCCTTGCGCGGAGCGCCGGGCGGGCGCCCAGCGCGGCGCCCATCGGGCCGTCGCCGGCGGTGCCCGTCGCTGCCCGCCGGCGGTGCCGGAGTGGTCTCGGGCTCGCAGAAGTCGCCGATCAGCCGACTTCGCCGGCGCCGAGCCCGACCTGTGAGCCATGCTGATCCCCCGCGCTGAGCCCCGGGTGCGCGATGCCCGGCGATCGAGCGCCGGTCGGCGACCGGCGAGGCGTCGTACACTCGCCGCTGCGAGCGGGCATGCGGCGATACTCCAACGTGATCGGCTTCGACGA
>Ga0075163_10001024_pt1 | contig 37218 bp, 62 predicted proteins | sample JI1023141ADNA_FD_71478 | JGI IMG/M metagenome (GOLD analysis project Ga0075163, IMG submission 71478) | Wastewater effluent complex algal communities from Wisconsin, to seasonally profile nutrient transformation and Carbon sequestration -... | ecosystem: Engineered > WWTP > Effluent > Algae...
AACCCGACATTGAACATGTCGCCAGGTTTGCGGACTCCGTAGATATCTGAGGTCAACGCAGAATTAAGATTATCAAGGCCTATTTGTCCGGCGAACATATCGTAGAGAGGCTTGAATCTCGCATGTAGCCCCGTGACACCACTGACCTTAATAGGAGTTTTAGAATTATCCGTAATCCCAGTCCCAGGGTCGACGGGGATAGTAGCGATTGCTATCTGAGAAAACAGCATTGAGATTAAGATTATAAATTTCTTCATAGTATCCTTTACCAAGTGAACCACGCCGTGGAGCTGCGAGTTAAGCGCACCACGCCGTAGTTAGTGTTAATGACTTTTGTCGCCGCGCCGTCGATCGTCTCCGCTCCGGAGCCGTCGATAGTAATATTGTTTGCTGCAGCTCCTCCCGACTCGTCTTTGATTACAAGCTGAACCCATAACGGGATTGAAGCCAATGCCGGGAGCGTGATCGTGCGCGGCGCGGCGGTATTGGTAACGCCGACATAGTAATCTGTCGCGATCACGGTATAATTCGCAGCGACTCTAGTTTGGCGGAAAGTCGGCAATATGCTGACGGCTTCAAAAATCTGAGTTAGAAACCGATTCATCTCCACTCGTATTTCCTCAGGCGGTCGCTGGATTATCATACGATCATCTCCGCTTGATAGCCGAGTGAAGACACCCCCATTATGTACTCCTCGATGCTAAATCTAAACCCGTCGATGTTCTCGAAGCGTACCGTTAAATACCTGCCTGCTAAAATCTCCACCCCATCCATTAAACTAAACTCCGCGCGGTTGTAGGTCGTCCCCCCTCCGCCGTAGTAAGCCTCGCCATAGAACGAGTCGTCGCCGTAATAATACTCTCCAGAGTCGATATCGTTGATGGCAACACCGTTGCCGCTTTCAGTGTAGACGGTGGTTTTAAGTTGCCCGGACGTGTTCGCCACGGTCACGATATTAAAATCGTTGATCTGCTTTTGGATTGCGGCGTTGCCTAAAGAATTCTTTTTAGACTGCCAGTGGGCATCAATATAAGCTTCAATCCTAGCTATCCCATCGCCTCCAGCGTCGTCGGCATCCACTTGATCGTAAGTGAATTCATCGGTATTAGGGACGGTGGTAATAGTAAAAGTCCCATCGAAAGATGCTGGGGTGACTCCTAAGACGATAACCTCATCGCCTACTTCAAAACCATGAGGAGCCAGAGTTGTGATCGTGACCACATTAGCCGCGCGTACCGCCCCAGCGGGATCGATCTGGGCAGCCTTCACAACGTCGAAATCATAACCCCCATGCTGCAAAAGCCATCCATCATAGGTGCCAGAATAGAGGGTTTCCTTTCCGCTGCTGTCCATGATCGCTAAACAGTTCGCCTCGATATTCGTGTGCGTGAACATGGTGCTCTCGGGAACATCGGGCTGGGCGTTGAACCCATCTAGGAAATAGTCGTAAATGATGATTCGATTGTGAGTGGAGCCCGCCTGGGTCACGGTCGCGTAATACTGCGAATACTCGCCATAGTTCACGGCCGAGATATATTTCGCGCGGGACTGGACATAAGTCCTAAGCGCATCGTCGATTGGATACGAGATATCGATTAAGTTTTTGGTGGCGTTGAATCCTTTGAATTCATTGCTGCGGTTGACGAAAATGATGATGTTCCCATGGAGCCTCGAACTCACCTCAACGAGTGAGTATCCGGACATGTTTCCGTCTCCCGAAACTACTGTGATCGCCTCACCATTCGTGAAGTTCTCCCCCGCGAATAGGACAATGCGATCCTCTTTGAATAAAGCAATGTTTGGCCCGTATTCAACTATTCCCGTCATTTCGTTAGTGTAGATCCCAGAGGAAGAAACCTTTAATACCCAGAAAAGAGGATCCCAGGATTCGGCATTTAATAAAGCAGAATGATAGGTAAACTCTCCATCGGTGCCCCAGAGTCTATTACCCCGCCAGAGAATGTGCTTAAAGTTCCCAGGGGGAGTTCCGCCTAATGCCGCAGCGTTACCCGCGCCAGTCCACTTGATAGGGGCATCGACGCCATTGCATGCGACGATGATATCGTTCCCGCCTGAGTCCTTGGCCTTCGCGAACTGAAACAAATTGTTCGGGTCGTCTGTAATCGTCACAGCACCAGTGATGTCCGCAACAACTCCCCCGCTAGTCACGGAATAAATTTTAGACCCGCCGGTCATGACGCGGTGGACTGTATTTCCTAGAACCGCCTGGAACACCCCAGTGACTGGCTTGACAACTCCGCCTTCGATTAACTGCGTCGTGGTAAACAAAGTACTTCCTGGGCGCACGTCGATCGTCTCTCTGGTCGGGTTGACGTTCTGCAAAGAAGTCGCCTCCCGAGGAGATATCGAAATAGGCGATAGTCTAGTATTCAGCCCGCGAAAGCTGGACACGACTAAAGGCTCTATGGAAGTTTCCATCCCCATATTAATTATCAGGCCATAGGCCCGGCAGGCTCCCTTCCCCTAGGTATGAATGTCTCCGCGCTCCGTTCACGATAATATCTTGGACAGGGCCTCGGTCGTCGATGACCGCTTCCGAGACTCTCTGCATAAATGAAGCGAGGGCTTCCTTCGCATTGGCCGAGTCCTTCTTGTGTCTGAACCCACGATAGATGCAGTAGTCCTCGATAGCATCGTGGTAGTCTTCAGGGATCAAACTAAAATCATTCCCTGTCACCAAAGGCGGAAGCTTCATTGTTGCGTCATAATAAATAGTCTTAGCGTCTGATGGAGTTGGGTAGAATGTGATCTTGGGTAGCTGAGTCTGTCTGTCTCGAGAACTAATTGTAGCGTTGGTGACTAGAGCCCCATTCGAAGTCATAGTAACAATGCCGGTAAGATAATCATTAAAAGATCGGCCTAAAATCTTAGTAAATGAATTTGTAGAAACCACTGGCGTCGTGCCATTTAGCGTGATCTCTTCGCGGATCAAAACCCCATCCGCATTCAATCCGTCGATCATGATAACCGAAGAGTCCGATGCGGTAGAAACAACGGTCAACTGGGACGCAGACGTGGGCTGTCGATTGACCGGAGTATACCCCGAGAGATACGCGACAACAGGGTCTCCGCTTATTAAAGTCGCGTCCGGGAACCTCTCCTGGAACTGATGACGGCTTATAACCTGGATATTCCACCTTCGGTCTTGGCTGTACATGTTGATGACCTTGGAGCGGTCTACAAGCGGTGACAGCGCATATTCAGCAACTCCCGGCTCAGTAGTGAGAGTGAGGCGGTTCAGAATCATCCATGAGAAATAGTGCTTGGCCATGGACATAAAACGCTTTTGTCCACGGTTCGCCCATTTCTTAATAAGCGAATCGATGCTCGTAGCCGGAGAGACTTCGGACTTAACATTCGTGACGATTTCGTCGAGATTCATCTATTAATCCTTTTTAGGACGCCCGCGTTTCTTCTCGGGTTCAACTTTGGACGCTTCAAATTCTTTCTTGTCCGCCTCTAATTGGGCCACGGCTGCGGCTAGCTCAGCTTCAAGATCAGCGACAGGCTTTATGATCTCGGCTTTAGGCGGCTTGTAAAAGTCTAGCCCCCTCGTTTTCGCGGTCAGGGCATTCGGCGACTTAGGTTTTTTAACAAAATCGATAGCCATAAAATCCTTTCAAAGAAAAAGCGGGGCCCGAAGACCCCGCCATAATTTAAGCAGAGAGGCCCATCTTGAAGGCTTCACCGCAGTACAGATCTACGACCGCTTTGCGTACAACGGTGTCACTGGATAGCTCGACTAGAAGTCGGCCAATTCTCAGGTCTACCGCATCGGCAGCGCCGTCGTTGACGACAGCAGTGTTCGCGACTACAGACTCATTCACAATGAGCGCAGTACCAGCAGCGATTGCATCAACTTGAGGGTGAATCCCCAGGAACTGGAACCAGCCCCATTCGTATTGAGCTAGATCGGCCATAGCGACACCCTGGACGATACCAGCGGCATCCCCGTCGGCAGAGTCAACCACGGCCCAAGGAAGAAGGATCTTGAGGTCGTCATTCGCCGCCAGAGCCACGGAGAAAGCGTCATTCGCGTCGACCTGAAAAACACTGGTGGTGTTCTCCGTGATCACTGCGCTTTCGCCCTCAGGAGCGGCGCCAGCGCCGCCAGCGTCATCAACACACACCGCGATACCACCGACATAGATGTCGGCGACTTGGCCCGCCAGAGTGAACGAAGTTGTAGACCCGGCGGTGATGTTGGTGATGGCGATATTCGCTCGCTTGGATTGGAGTTGGCCCTTAGTACAGCCGCCAGACTGGTCGCACCGTAGGTACTTGAACCCACGTGCGCCAAAGTATGGGTCGTAGGTATAACGTACCGCTCCGCGCTGCTCCAAGGGAGTAGCGCTGGTGCTGTTTAATTGAGTGCTCCATGCCAGTCGATTGGCGTTCGATTTATCGAGTAATTTTTGTGCTTGAATAGTCATTTTAACATTCCTTTTAATTAAGCAGTGATCCCGGATAGAACACCCTGCAGGCTGGCGTTGGACGTGACCAATTGACCGGCGAACAGATATTTAGCGACTTCAAACTCCTGATCAGCAGGCTCGATGAAATCTTTCATGACGAAGTTTCTGTCCTTGTGGATGACAAACTTCAGATAATCGAGGTTCAAGAGATAGATGCGATCAGCCGTGCACTGAGGATCATAAACCGCATCGATGCCTTCAACCTTCAACGCGTTAAAGTTCAGGCCCGCCATTTCGGGGTTGTTGAACTGAGCACGATTCGAGGCCACCGCTTGCAGATATCCATAAACCGTGCTTCCCATGAACATCACCGTGGGGCGGTCTTTGCCACGAGTCAGCGCGCGGATTGCAGTGCTGATAGCAGCTAAGCCAAAGTTGGCGAACGAGCCCACCGCAGTGTTCGTGTAGTTCCTCCAGAACGGGAACTGAGCGCGGTCGATGCCTCCGAGAACGCCGGTAGTGGGGTCAGTATCCACAATGGCCGCTAAGCCCAGGATGTCCTTTCCGCCGTTACCAGTGCCGTCTAGATAGAGATGCTGGCCCAAGCGGTTAGCCATGCCGATTTCGGCCTGCTTGGTACGCGCTTTGAGCAGCTTCTGCATCGCAGCTTCGCCGGAGTTTTTTAGTTTCTCCGTGCCAGTGATGGCGATCGTCTCGTAGTACTCTTTCCAGTTGTATTCCGCAGCGGTCAGGCCTTCCGGAATATCGATGTTCATGGTGTCGGTGCCGGAATACGATCCACCGTTGGTCGTGCCGTACATCAGCTCTTCGACTAGGGTATCTCCGCCGTCCTCGATCATCGAGCCCTTCGTTTTCATGTAACGAAGGAGCTCATTTCCGTTGGTGACGTTATCGGCGAACTTCTTCCGATAATTTTTAAGTGTAGTAGATTTTATTGCGTCAAAATTTGGATTCGGGGTTGCCATTTACTGACTCCTTATACGGAGCCGGGGTCAAGAATGTCGCTGTTTCGCCGCTTGGAATGCCGCATCAAACGAGTCGTACTCAGCTTCTGCGCCGCTAGCTTGAATTCCAGGTTGCGCTACGTTCCCAGCCGCCTTTTGCTGCTGGGCCTGGTAAGCTTTATCGATTGCGGCCTGCTCGATGGATTGGCCACGAACCGCATACCAGGCGCGCTCGAGGGGAAGCCCCGTGGACTTGACGAGGTCGATGACCTCAGCCCCCGAAACTTTCCATTCTTCGCCGTAAAGGTTTGCGCCCTTACTGTTTAAGCTGCTGAGGATTTGAGTGTATTTCGCTTGTGCGATTTCCGCTTTTGCTTGTGCTAATTCTTGTTGTACCGGTGCCGTTGATTGTTGGATGAGTCGCACTTGAAGGTCGGCGCCTTCTTGGCCAAACTGTTCTACGAGTTTGGCATAGGTAGCTTGGTCGACTTGAGGTGGTTGAGTGGGAGTCCAATGAGTATCCGGCGACCTGCCCTGATGAGTATCAGGAGGCCTTTGGAGGCTTTGTCTCTCTTGCTCAAACTTAGCCTTAGTCTCTTCGAATTGCCGTCGCTCTTGTTCGAATTGCCGTCGTTCTTGTGCGTGTTGTTGGGTTTTGTTGTAGTAGTCAGCCTGTTGACTCGGGGTCATCGACTGGGCTACCGGCTCCGATGGCTTTTCCACAGCGTTAGGTGTCGCCTCAGCTGAAGCGCTTTCAACGACCTGACTGCTGTCCTGTGGATTAAGTTCGTCGACCATTTATAATTCTCCGTTACATCCCTTGCGGGACTGGTTGAGGCCTCGGCTGGATTGCCGGGCCTTGCTGCGGCAATGCGCCAGGGGGCACAGAAGACCCGCTAGGCACGCCACCAATATTCTCTTGGCTCAATCCTCCTGGGCCCTGAGGCTGAAGCGCCGGAGGGGTTTGCATGGAGGACTGGCCTTGAAATGCTTTCATCAATCTGTGGTTGAGGATGTGCGCCATGAACGCGGGCGTGTTGTTGTTTTCCACGTCATGACGCTTGAGATGATCTTCGTGATTGTCGTTTAGACCGGGCATGACGGGGACGTTCCGCTTGAGCAATGCACTCTCTTGCTCGGGGGACTTGGGGTCGATGATGATGCCCTTGTTCTCGAGGTGTAGTAATTTGGCGAATTCTTTAAGGGCTTCTTTAGGGTCAATCGCGGAAGAAATGATGGGGTTGGACGAAGCGACCATGAGAAACTCGGAGAAGTCTTGCTTGCGCTGTGCTTCATTCACCGGCATGGCCGAACCCGCAGTGATGCGGACACTCATTTGGCCCAATAGTTCCTTGCCAACAAACTTGATGTAGGGGCGCTTGAAGTCCCCAATGATCGATTCTTTAGCTTTGTCTTTAAACCCGAGAAACTCGGCTTGCTCCATACCGGAAATCGAAACAGTCCTGGTCGTGTCGTAGAACTGCTGAATGAGGAGGATGCACTTACGAATGACTTCCGCTACCGCCTCTTCAATGATCGTGGCGCGGTCGGTCGTCACATCCTGAGACTCGGACACAATAGCCATAGCCTCCCGAGCAGTCTTTCTAGACTGCGGGAGGCCTTGTTTCATCTCGTTCATGCCCGATATGATTGTGGCGTCTTGGCGGGTCGTTTGAGTGCCGAGATAAACTTCTTGGCCTAGAGTAGCGTGCTGAAATGGGGTGAGAGACTGCCCAGGTTTGAGAGAGATAATACCCGAGTCTTTGTAAGACTCGATCTGCTTAATCTGCTCGGGGCTTAAATCTTCGCTGCCCGTATACGTATACTTCGCGTTAAGCTTGCGGCCGTGGTTGACCCGCATCGTCTCTTCGGCGGCGATCTGGCATAGCTGCCTCCACCAAAAATGCAGGTCAGCTTTAGTGTCGTTGTCTCCCGGGATATCGTTCCATTCAATCGGAACGTACATGGTGTAAAATTGGTAAGGGAGCTCGTAAGGCTTTACCGCGAAGCGATCTACACCTTCGACGATGATCGACAGCGTATGCGCGACTCTGTCCTCGATCTCGTAATAAGTCCCGTACTGAAAGTCTTGCTTCTCCACGTCGGATTTAAGATCTTCCGCGCAATCATCTTGCCGGATAGTCGGCTTATCCTCAGCTTTAAGTTTAAACTTAGTCCTGATGTTCCCGATCTGGTCTGGGACTTTATGCGCTACCCACCTTGCATCCCGCGCGCTGGTGCAGTCCCTAGGGAGGATCAAATCCTTACGCAGCACGACGTTGATGCAGATCTCGTCGTTTTCCTCGTCGCCTGCGTATTGGCGGCCGATCTTGTCTCCATCGAATTTGTAGGAGACTTTGAGGTAGGATCGGCCATCGAGTTTAGCGGCCTTGACAGCGTCGCGTACACGCTTCTTTAAGTGCCACTTCTTCTCTTTAAGAGAGTTGACGACCCGCTCCATGATCTCGGCGTTTAGATCCGCTGAGGGAACCTCAGGGTCTATGTAGATGTGGGGGCTTTGATGGTAGAGCTTGGGGATGCTAGAGCGGACGTCAACGTACTGAAGATTGACCGACGCAATCTCGCCTTTGAAATCACTCTGCCCGGGGCGGAGAATGTCGCCGTTGTAGGCGTCGCGGAACCGCTGCCAGTCTTTCGACAGTTCTTCGATATACGCTTCGCCCGCGTCGATGCGGTTGCGCCATCGCTTGTACTTGTCAGTGAGAGATTCCGCCACGAGATATTAGTACACCCGCTGGGGATAATCTCAGATATGGCGTTATAGGCGCGACATAGTGGCACTCATGTTTTTAAGCCATGCCTTGAGGTCTTGCTCGTCGACCATGACCTTGCCTTGCTTTGAGGGAGTAGTCTTGAAGAAGGGGATAGGAGCGCGTTGATAGTGCCAGCGCTTCACAGTTCTAAGATGCACGCCCGCGTTGATTGCAATAGATTTCCAGCCTACTATCATGCCCACCTGTCCTCCGTGCTCGCTAATTGCCGCTCTCTCTGTCTCTCCGCCGCTTCTAAATTCGTTAGTATGCGCTTGTGTTCCTTTTTGAACATTGGAGGCCTGGATCTGAGCCCGTAGCGCATAGTGTCCGGCGCGTGGTCTTCCATGCCGTCGGCGATATCTTCAACCCTTTTTTCATCATGCACCAAGGAGGGGAGCGTCCGAATCAAGTTACTACACTCTTCAGAGATGTGAACCCATGCGCTTAACTCTCCCCGGTATTCCCTGGGCTCTAAATATTCACGGCATAGAGACCAGCCTTCAATTCTGTTATTATCTGCAGGGATAACGTGCACACCGTTATAAGAGAATGTCTCAAATCTTGTTTTCCCAGTATCAGGCATCTTAACAGAGAATGAACTCGGGTCGCCCACAGTGTACAAGATGTTCTCGTCTGTGCCGTCCGGGTATTTACTTAGCTGCCTAATCCGCTCTGCATACTCTCCGTCGGTCATGCGGCTTCGGTAGAACTCGCGGTAAATATAAATATGATTATCAGGCCCAATGGCGAACCACAGACAGCAAAAAGCATCCGAATAACCCCAATCTATCGCTCTAAACCTCGGCCAAGATTTTGGGATCTCAAATGGCTTATAAGTGTGGAGGGCTTCATCCCACTTATCGAAAAACTGCCCTTCGAATACGTCCCAATCCCCGTCTCTCCAAGCCCTCCGCAGCTTCTCCGGCAGCCCGTCTAGAAAGTCATGGTAGTCTTGAGTTAGCTGTGGAGTATCCTTGGCGGTTGACGGTATAAAAATCCGCCACTTTTTAGACGTTGGATCATAGTAGGGCTTATTCCGCCCGTGTCGTACGAATCTTTGTTTGACCCATATATGCCCGCGATTACCAGGGTTTGTGGTGCCCATGATTTGGGGCCGGAGCTGTGGAATGGTAGAACGAGCACAGGATATGAGTTTGATGTAGTCGTCTTCACGAGGGATAAGGGTAAGCTCTTCGATGAGGATCTTGTGATATTCGTCTCCCAGGTATTTAGTATACGCTTCTTTGTCTTTGAGGTGGCCCGTCCAGCCCATGGCCCCCGAAGGGAACCTTAAAACGGCTTGTTGGCCAGTGATCTTGACGCCCAACGGTTTATAGATTCGCGCCGCTCGATCCAGCCAGTTATTCAAATCCACCGAGTTTTTTCGAATCACGAGAAAGCGATAAAGAGGATGGGAAATATATTCAGGGTCTATAAGCCAAATCTGTCCAGTCTCGGTCTTGCTCCCACCCCTGGCACCGCCCAGGAGTATCTCGTCCTCTCTGCGCTGTAGAGCCATAGTCTGAGGGCCGGGGTTAGGGCTCCACGCTATCTTTTGACTAAGCTTCACCCGCAGCCTTTTTGGCAGGGTAGTAGATCACCCCCAGATTCACTGGGGCTTCCTCGTCGCCCTTCAGAGTAGTGCTGTCGCCATATTTCTTGGGCTTGAGCTTAGCCGCCACCCACTTCCTAGCGTCTACACGCAGTCTAGAGCGCTGGATGTGGTCATGATTGACCTGCTCAAAACCCTTTTGATCGACGTACGTATCATTGCTCCCGTCGTCAGCAATATCCAGGATCTCATCAGCCATGTAATCGGCTTGATCTTCTCGAGCCTGAGCGTATCTCTGGCGAAATCCGTCCTCTAAATCCATAGTTGCCCTCAGATGACGACAAACCGTAGTATAGTCGGGGGCATTAGGGATTAAGCGCAAAGTCCTCACCAGTGACTTCCCGGAAGCTATATGCCGACAAATCAGGTCTTCCACTTCACGGGTGATTGTAGAGCCCTTAGGACGGCCGCCTAAATTCTTTGGTTTTGATGGGATCTTTTCTTTGAGCGCCATAAGTAAACGATCGGTTACTTTTAGATTAAAAGAATGAGGCTTAGAACGTGAGCCGCCTAGGTCTCCAGTTATTCCCCGCCTGGGGAGACTCCACGGGACGCTCTCGCGTTTCGTTTTGCTCATCAGCCGACTTTAAAAAAGTGACGGGCCAGATGCTTCCATGTCAGCGGCTCTGGGAAGCCCACGGTCTAAACCTCTTCTCAAGTAACTTATCGGTTACTTAACAAAACAAAAAAAAGATGTCTAGAGAAAAGCATAATCCCCTCCTTTTATAAGCTGCTCAGCCGCCAAATCAGCCCTATCTTGCAAGGGCATTTGATCTATTGCTTTTTGGATGTTACTCATATCACTTTGCCTCCGGTACTAGATGGGGGTGTTCGTAACGATTTCCGATAATAGTGCAATTTTCGCTCAAGGGCTCGGCTTTGACATAAGGAGGGTTTTGCGGGTCGCAATTTAGGGTAATAAACTTTGCGGCATGAAAATGTACAAGCCACTTACTCCCTATGTGGCCATGCTCTACCACGTCGCCTTCATATATCTCTTTCCCCTTAGAGTCATAGAGGCCGGTGAACTGCATTATTACCAGCCCGGCGTAGTCCTGCATGTATTTGATGCCGCTGTTTAAACTATTGCACGACATCGACTTGAAGAAATTGCCCGAGTCCGCATCGGGCATAAGCGTTTTACCGCATATACCGATGTCGGCGTGCATCTTTTTAGACTCCGGATCCCAAGCGCGGAATTTAATTTCTCTCATCTAATCCTTCCTTAAGACTTCATCCCTGCCAATTAGCATTATCCTGGCCGGAAAACTCTCTTTGAGCAATTTAATTGCCCTAGTGGCTTTTAACAAAAGGTTAGGGTCTATGTTGAGCTCGGTGGCCGTCGCCTTTTCAGCTTGGCCAACCCATAACGGATTGGTCGCCGCCCTTTCAATTCCATCGTAGGTTTCGCGCTGGCCCTTGGCTGCCTTGCCACGAATGCCAGTTTTGCGCTTTTCTATCATCTAATCCTCTATCGTTTTGTTGGGGCTAGCAGAACGTTCTCAAATGATGTATCTGAATCCAAGAGTTGCTTTATCCCCTTGTACGGCTCCTTAGGCTCTTCATTGAAGAGCTTGGCGAGCTGAAGGGCTAGGCGCCTCTTCAGAGCTTCGAGATGGCGATTAGCCTCATCATTAATTTCCGCCGCACGGGACAATCTTTCTTCTCTCTCGACCATTTTGTTAACTCCAACAATATGCCTAATTCAGAATCATCTAGTCATGTTCTATACACATCAAACCATTTCCCCGGCGTCGGGAATAAGGCGGCGAAAAGCCCTATTTTCATAGAATTACCACGATAACCTATTGAAATCAATAAGAATACCGGGTTCGGCAAATTATCTTCAAACTATTTTAATTTCTCTATTGACAAACCCATCATGTTAGGTTAATATCTGTACATGATGAGCAGTTGAGCTCACCAAAACAGGAGATTAAAATGGAACAAGCCATGAAAAACGCTAAATTATCTTCCCAAATATTAAATTTAATTTGCGACGAAGTCTCTTTTGAAGAGGCCTTCGATAAAGTTTTGGGGGAAGGGGCTTTCAAGAATTTATCAAATGAAATTTATGAACAATTAAGACAAAGTCATTATATAAAGTAGGATCTCCAATGACCGACAAATCGCTTGAATCCCGCCTCCTCTCCCTGGAAGAGCGAGTTAAGAAACTCGAAACTACTCCTCCGCCTTGGCTATCCCTAGGGGGCAAGGCCAAAACCGCCGTCAAAGCCAAGGCATCCCGCGAGAACGGCAAGAAAGGCGGCAGGCCACGGCGGACTATAACCGGCTCACTATAACTGCGCTTTCAACTCCTCCACCTGCCTCTTGAGCTGGCGGATAGCTTCATGGCATTTTATCATATGATCTACTAAATCATGCCCTGGTCGCATAAATACAGAGCGCATCGGCTTAATATGCGTGTCCCATTTGTCCATCTCTTCATCCGTCAGTATTTTAGGTTGGCTGGTCATTATTCAAACACTCCATGTCGATAAGCAAGATAATGGCCTGTTAACTCAGATAAATATTTAGGCGTCATAACCTCCATATCCTCCACGCCTTCTGAATCAGAGTCATACCAAACGACCTCAATATCTTTACAGGCCAACAATGTCATAAGAACAGAGCTAATAAGCGGCCATGGCCCACGCTCATAACCCACCCCATAAAATCTTACACAGGTTTGTATTTCGTGCGTAGCCCCAACGGGACTGTCTTCATCTGCTTTATATAAATTAAAATTATTCGGCAACCAATCCGGTAAATCCGGGTCATCTCCAGTTTTAGTTTTAAAATAAATTTGAACGTCTAATCCCATCTCATCGTCTCCTAATAATTTTTATCTAGAATACCCGTTGAACGCCAGACTCTTTCATTCATGACTGGGCCTCTTCGGTGATGAAATGAGTCAAGCTAATTAAAATATGGGCTGCTGTATTTGCGCCATACAACGCGATTTCAGAACCAATATTCTTGAAATATACACCTGCCTTTACTTGCTGATTAATCCTTCCTTCTATCCACTCCAGCACTTCCTCAATCGTTTTCATGAATCCTCCTAAACTTAATCTTCCAGCACCAGTCGTTGCGATCCCATGCGCCTGGGCCGTAGATTTTGTTCCAGAGGTCAGCAAACAGCACCAAAATTAAACCATATTGATCACCCAAGCGGCCAATCTTTGCATTCTGGCAGCGCTCTATCCCCTCCGCAATCGCCTCCTCCTCGGTTATATCCTGCACTCTCATAACCGAAACGTCCTCAACCTCTAGTGAAAAAATCATAGTATATAGGCGAAGCTTCTTTCCCTTTAATCATCCAGAACGCTTCACCATTCACTCTACAGAAGTAAGCAATCTCTATTTGTGGCAGTTGGGTGTTATTATGGCCCACTAATACGGCTTCGCCCGGCGGGGGCAAATCCAAGGGGCTAGTTCTATGCCACATGCTACGCCTCTCTTGCGCTTTCATACATCTTAAACCATTTCTGCAAAGACCATTTGTTTTGAGCTCGACATGCCGGGCAAACAGCAGAGACAATATCATTCAGCGGGATTTTCTCTCGCCAGGTATGCTCGCATGCTCCACAATTCACAGTCCATTTTTTGGCATTCGAAAATATGCCGCCTAGTAATCCATTGCCCCCTACCCATTTAGGGCTTACAACATTCATACTATCCCTCACTCTTTTCTAATTCGGCTATTAGGGCGTCGGCAAATAACACGGCTTTCCTTATTCTTGGTTCAATGGAATGGTCAAAGCTATCTCTACAAGAATGGGTGATTAACCCCTGCATCGCAAGCCCCGCATAATACTCTCGTAGGGTCATGCCGTCTTGATGCATATGCTCAAAGTTTTCTAGATTTAGAGATCTTTGTGATTGACTATAAGGTCTAGGGAAGGCTGATTTATTTTTCATCTCTATTTTCCGAATAATTAGATAGGGTTTGGTAGTAGTACCATTGAAGAAAGGGGTAATAAAGTGGTGGAATATCCCCTTTGTATTTTCTTTGCATCACCCACAGCCACAGCGCTCGCCCAGACCGCCCGTTTCCGTCCGTGAACGGGTGAATAAATTCATATTCAGCATGAGCTGCCCACGGCAAAATTAAGCCAGCATTGATATTTTCCAAAAGCTTCTCTAAAAGAGCTAAACTTTTAGGCGCCCTCGGGGCTTCATGTCCCCCGATAAAAACTCTATCCTCTTTAGTTCTGCGTAAGGCGTGCTCTGGCTCAATAAATCTTACAAAATCCTCAAGGTCTGGGATTGTAATTTTTTGCAGTGCCAAAAACCGCTCCAATGCGACTTTATGCGCATTGTTCCGCTGCTCATCATAAATCATCTCGATCTCGTTCGAGTCTTTCGCGAATTGATATAGTGTAATCATTTCATCTCCTCAAGTTCGATTATCGTCTGCGCGTTCAGTGGCCGAGCCTTGATTTGCTGATACTCGACTTCGACATACTCCGGGCGGTCGTCTACGATCATTCCTAATCTCTTGAGAGCGTCAAGAAGACCCTTGCAGCCACCTACGAGGTTGTCCATGTCGAGCAATCGGATACGGTGCGCTACTACCTTGACTTTCATCTTCTTCGACGCGCATGGGGGTTTACCGTTCGTTGCGCCCCAGATTTCTTGCTCCCACTCTTTCGAGTAGCGTGATTTCTTCGACCAGTGCATTTTATCCAGGTTGTTCCGGGAGAGGATGGTTTTATCGATGCGGAGTTTCATTAGTTTTCTTTTTGTAGACGGCGTGGGCTTCGACTTGCTCGTAGGTGATGTTTAAAAATTTCTCGAGGGCCGCCAATTTCTTCTTCAAGAGCTCATTGTCTTGTCTTCGAGCCTCCTGTTCTATTTTTTTTGCCCAGTCTTCCTGATACTGTAAGCCTTGCATGGCGGAGGTTGTAAATGTGGCGCCTTTAATGGATTCGCGCGCGGCTTTATTAAATTCCAACATCGCAAGTCGACGATTTATTAACTCCAATTCATCTTTGCTTATAAACATATTTCTCCTTATGCGGCCTGCTGGCCTTTCAGTTCATTGAAACGCCTCAGAGCGTCGCTATAGTTTTTGCCGAAACCGGCTTCAGGGTATTTTTTATGCAGCGCTTTGTATCCATCGATTTCCAGTTCTAGTTTTTGCTCCTTAGGCCCCTTAAAGGCCCACAGAAGATCAAAGAACTGCACCGAATCCCTTCCAATTCCCGGCCTATGAACTCCAGGATCAAAGAAGTCATTAGCTTGCAATTTGTCTTTCTGCAGCTCTCTAGACGCTCTTCGAGCCCTTGCTTCATCGGCAAGCTCTAAGAGCCTGGCCGGGGTCGGAAAGTACTTCTCCCGCGACGTCACCGCATCCACCGCAGCATCAAAATCTTGGCTATGCAGGAACTGAACTTTGCTGAACCAGATCCCTGTCGCGCCTTGGGATAAAGCGGGTTTGTTGTAGAAATCGCAAAGGGTTTTCATGCCAGTTGCGAAGGTTCGGTCATCCACGCTTAGCCTCTTTTTCTTGAAGCCACGCATCGATTCCTGACATGCCAGACTTGGCTCCAATCACGTCTAGCCAGCCCTTGGCGTTGAGCCAGGTTGAGGGGTAGGGAATCCACTTGCCGCCATCCTTCAGCCACATTTCCGAAGTCTTGGCCCGCTCTACGCCTTGAAGGATTTTAGCGAAGAGCTGCTCGTTCGGCTTTAGCTTGGCCCAGGTTTTTTCCGCCTGCCCCTTACTCATTTTTGCAGGATACGCGAGCCAGAACTGCTCGAATAGCGCCTGCTGCTGTTTGGTTAATTCACCCCGTCTTGGGGTCTTGGCCCGACCAGTCACCGTTTTGGCCTCTACGGTCTGCTCGCCCGAGACAGAGTTTTTTAAATCCAAAATCTCATCCTGCCCCCCGTGGGGGGCTTTAGGGGGTTCAATTACATTTACACCTACACTAACACTTACATAGGAGGAGTTCTCCGGGAGTGGTCCGGGAGTAGTCCTGCAAAGTGCTTCACCAGGCCATGAGGGGAGATAATCTTTCCCTCTTTTGTCCTTTCTCAGACTTCCCCTTTGATGTTCCTCGAAACCTATGTCGTGAATCCATAAATCACCGTTCTTATCAGCCCAGTATTTGACGCTAGTTTTATGCGAGAGCTCTTCTAAGCATGGGCCAATTTCTTTCAACCCAAGCCATTCTACATGCCTGCAGACCACGCCTTTGACGGCATAGGTATCTCCATTCATTTTTCCGTACATGGATAGTTTGTTCTGGAGCAGGAAATAGAGGGCCATCGCTTTAGGGCTGAGGCTGGCTAGCTGCTTTGATGTGTTGGCGTTCTCAGGAATCAATCTGCCCATAAATCTTAACTATTCCTCCACCTCATAGAACCCTTGGGCGCTGGGGATTGCGGGCCAACGCACATGATGCACATCTAAATCTGCTTTAGCTTTTTCTAGAGACGAGTAGAGCTTAGAACTCATAAGCCATGCCGGGCCGCTTTTAGTCATTTCTTGGTAGAGAGCCGGGGCTAAGATTAGCGTGCGGTTAGGACTCTCATAGAGTTCCCAAATTCTAACTTTTGGCTCTTTCGTTTACTCCACCTCTTCTTGTGCTCGGAGAGCATTTTGTCTGCAAAACTCAAAGTATCTTCTAATAACGATGGCTGAACGGCCCCCTTTACGATCATGGCCTGCTGGATTAATCCGCTGCGCATGGCGCCGGTCTTCGCGTACTCTATCCATATCTGCTCGTCACTAATTTGGGTGGAAGTCCGCTCCACAAAACCCTCAATTAATTGAGTTGTGTCTAATACGCATCTTTCAAAATCCGATTCATCTTTACTTTCCTGCGAGCTTTTTAATTTTTCTAATTGATCGAATAGTTGTTCTATAAATTTATCAGGGCTCATCTCCCCTCCTCTCATTTAAGTGAAATACCCCTCGATTTTTTGAGTTTTGCACAAGTTCACGTTTAACCATTCGATAAAGTTTATTCGCCAAAAACATTCTATTTTGCACAATTTTGTAATGGCGATAGAGGCCAACTAAAATTTCATCAATATTTGCCGTGCCACCATAACTCTTAAGCACATCTAATATTTGATTTTCTAGCGGCTTAAGCTTAAGTGTTTTGAGTTGTTGTAAGATTGATTGTGGCAAGTCTTCCGTGCTTCCAATTTTTTTACTCAACATTTCCCCTCCTCTTGAAAGCCCCACTTAGCTAGATAATCTCTAGCCATGAGCCCAATATTCGGATTCTCTGGCTCTTGCGTTGAATAGAATTCGATGACCTTGGAAGCCTCTCGAAGAGCACTTACTAGAGAAAAAACTTGCTGCTGCGATAAGGCTTGAAGCATCCTTTGCCCATGCTCGTAGTCCGCGTGCGCGCCCTCCTCCCATTTTCTCATCAAGTTTTTTATCGGAATTAGAGGTTTCACAATTCACTCCTTTAAAATGGGCTAGGCAGGATTCGAACCTGCGAAGTACGTCCCGGTCGACCGGGCCGCTCTGGGTATGAGCCAGAGCCCTTTGTCCGCTTGGATACTAGCCCTTATCGTTTCAAAATCCAGAAATAGACCATCAATCCTCGATAACTATGTGCGATAAGATTCTAATGCGTTGATCTTAAAAAGAATTTTATCGGCCATATCTTTAATAAATCCCCCGCAGACCTTACGGTCGCCGCCTGCCAAGTGAACGTCGATCGAGCGGCTAGGATGCTCTCCCCGAACGAGCGACTAGTATACTCTCCACTGTCGGGGCATATTCACCAGCCTATGCGGGGTTATGCTCGGAGCAGGATTCGAACCTGCAGCTTTAGAGATTTTAAGTCTCTTGTGTATGCCTTTTCCACCATCCGAGCTAAAATCCCCCGCAGGCCGGAATAGGATCGCTCCGCACCGGCTGCCCCGCCCTCTGGTAAACCTCCCAATGCTTACCAAAAGGCGGGGCGATACCTTTCCCGACAACTATTTTCTAGTCCGTAGGCGTTCTCTGCATGTCATATCCACGCTGCTGCGGGGTTAAATCTGCGCGCCGGTGCCTTTTTCTGCGCCCGGCTCGCGCCGTTCATAATCGCGTCGTGGTTTCGAGAGGCCAATTGAGCGACGTCACAACAGCTTAATCAGGGCCACTGTAAATTAACTCATCTCAGGCACCACGCGGCCTATATCTCCCAAAACCTAGGGCTAGCACTCCAGCATTAGCCACACCGCATGAAGCGGACGTTCGGTTAGGGGAGATAAAATTAATCAGCAATCATTTCAATGAGCCGCTCTGATTCATCTTGCGCGCATCGGCCGACATCCCCTTGATATGGGTAGACTTCCCAGTAGGGCTCACCAAAATATCCCAATCTGTTATGAGCATCGAAATAAATCGACTTGATCTCCCCACTTGGCAATTTAACCCTAAATCTTGCTAAAGCCCCTCCGGTGGGAGGGTTAATCTGAACCTCCCAGCCAGGAGGGAATTTAAAGAATGGCATATTTCTAGCATGCGCTTCCCAATTTTCTTGACGTTCTAATTCATATCTTTCCATCACATTATTCATAATATCCCTCACTTAGGCCCTGGATACATCCCGGTCTCTTTGTCGATTAGGGCAGGCCATTGGACATTCTTCCAATTGAGATTGCCCAGTACCGCGTCTTCTTGTGACTCATAGGGCGGTTTATACGTAGTCACTTGATATTTATGTTTATTATCATCCCATACATACGCCGGGGCCTTGGGCTTGATCACTTCGGCTTTCTTGACGAGAGTCCAGGGGCCGCCATGCAAGATTGAGAAGAGAAAGACATTTGAAGCTTTGTTTATATAACTCCCATAGAAACCACGGCCCCTAAAAATTGTGTGGACATCCCCGCCCTCAACCTCGACATGCTCCCCATCTTTTCCAACAACGATATTCCCCACCTCAAATATCGACATATCTTGCTCGGTGATGAGCTCGAACCAGTCGGGGTTGTTTTCAATGATGTAAGGAGTGATGTGTAAAACCTCACCATAACAATATAGTTTTCCGTCATAAACAAAGATTGCCCCAGCTTTAATAACATCAAAACCCAATCCTGGTATTAGAAAGCCAGGCAAATCCTTCAGCAATCGATATCTCTTAGTCATCATGCACCTCACAAAAACCCAGGCCGGTTTCCCGGCCCAGGGGGACAGGTTAAATTATAAGTAAAATTTCTCTAGGCTCTAGAACCGGTATGCCTTGAACCTTGATGGAGGATGCTGGCATTGAGTTAGCGTCACGAAACATTTGGTAGTTGCTTTCGGCATCTTTACACAGAGCTCTTTTAACTTCCCGTGTTGTTACAATAGCGCTCGGACATTGGCCGGTTCTAACTCTGAAATCTCTTATCTCTTTACTTAAGTCGGTAATCTTCATTTCATCTTCTCCAAGTACTCACTCAATAAATTAATAATCTCCCACTCCAGGTTAATAGAATGGAGGTCTTCAAAACGTTCTTTGCCTAGCTCATGATAAGATTCAGGAAAACCATGCCGATGATGCCGCACACATAGAGGTACAGAAGTCGCAGAGTTTCGTTTATTTTTTCCGCCCATATTCCAAACATGATGAACTTCACTTTCTTGGCCGCAGACTAGGCAGGGCTTGGATCTGATCCAGGCTTCGTATTTTAGGTTATGGTAGATGTGATTATCGGGGCGCATTAACTATTTGCCGTATTCATCGCAAATTTCCACCATCTCTTTGCGCGGCCCGCCACCAATTGGCATCATCATATAACCCATTTTTACATAGTTTGGCGGATCTTGAACTATGCGATCCTCCTTGTGTGAACGTAGACAGACAGGCCCAGGAGCACACCCTGCTAAAACAAATAAAATTGATAAAAATATCTTCTTCATAATATCACCCTCTAAAATTCTGCACTTCCGCTTTCCTCGCCGAGATAATCGTCCTCAGCGCGTCGATCTTGAGTTTGGCCATGTCGTAGGCGACTTGAGCCTTGTAAAATCTCGTACGGCCGTCTGCGAGCGTGATAAGGAAGTTATCGTAGTCCACAGTAGTGAGCGCCTTCGCTTCCTTGGCGTTGTTCGAGCCCTGGAATTTATCCATTTCCTTGGCCAGCATGGGCTTCTTCTTGTCTTCCAAAGACTCGTAGTAAGCTTTAGCTGCTGCCCACGCATTCCCGCCCTCCACTGCTTCGTTGATCCACTTCATCAGGAAGCTTTCAAGTTGGGGGATGGAAAATCGGGTTAAGTCTTCACTCATTGACGGCCCTTAGGAATTCAGCAGGCGGTTGATTCATAGCCAAGCGTTTCTCTTTGATTTTGCCCAAGCCGTACTTTATTTTTTCTAAATGAAGATTCTCAATAGCCGTCTTAGACGATGTGCCGAATAGCTCCATCATAAGCTCAGTACGCTTCTTCTGAACGTCGCCTGAGGTGCCAGCATAGCCCATGAGGATTAATTCCTGCTGGAGCTCCTCGAGGGCGATTTCTTTTTGCTTTCGATTCTCTTGGTAGGAGTAATCGGGGTCTTGGAACAGGGCATCCGAGTTCCGACTTGTATCAACCCCTTGATGTTCGCCGCCGATATTGAGCATCTGAATATGCGGCAAAAAGTCTTTGAAAGTGGGGTTATCGAACTCTTTAGAATCAATGACGCTGAATCGCTCTTTGATGACATTGCAGCGCCGCACATAAAATCCTGAATTCTCAATGAAGACCTTCTCCATCTGGCATAAAAGGCTGGGCTCATAGCCGACTTCGCTTTCAGCCTTCATTTTATCGCCGACACGCACGGATTTTTTCTTTATCTTTCCCCCTTGCTCTATCTCAATGTCCTCATAGATTCCGGACTGGCGACCGCACATGATGATATGGAGTTTTGAGTTGATAAATGGCCCCGTGTAATTAGTTCTCCAGTCGGCCTTGATCGGCTTCCAGTCCCAAAGCTCAATGAATTTTTGTTTAGACTTCTTCACGTAGGAGTCTGTGAATTCCTCCCAAACATGAGATATCGAGTCGATGATAAGAATAGAGCAGTTGGACTCCGCTTCTTTGATGACCTGGGTCAGGTCAATAAGAGCATGGCTATTAAGGGTTAAAAGCTCGATGCCCGCTTTATCAAATTGCGGCTTGATAAAATTCGACCCTGTTTCCGTGTCAAAAAAGGCTACGGGTTTATTGCTCTTGATATGCCTTTGTAAGCCTATGGCCACTTGGGCGGCGGTCCAGGTCTTGCCGGAGCCGGTATCTCCAAATATCCCCATTTTAAGATAGGCCATGGTATTTGCCGCTGGTTTCAATAGTTTTAGTCCTCCGCTCATAGCCCCATCCTCTCCGCTTTCATCAAAGCCAAGACGATATTTTTCACGTGCTCAACTTGCTCTGTGAGCAAAATGCACGCGTCGGCTAATTCCATCAGTTGATCGCGCCGAGATATATTCTGATTTAGAATGTTGGTTATTTGTGAAATTTGCTTGATATCTTCTATTGTTTCCATTATAGTCTCCTTGGTTATTGTGGTTTCCTTTGCGCTCAATCTGTTACAGCAGGTTGGGCGTTTTTTATTTCAATCTCGAGACGAACGGTGATGCGGTATTTCCCGCCCTCTTCGTAAATATCGATTTTCCCCTCGCCGTCACGAATCTGGCATCTAGCGAGCTGGATCAGGATTTCTTCTTGAGTCCATTGCTTCATAATCCAGCCTTTCCAAAAGCCAATTTCATGTTCGCAATCCATTGATCCACCCACTCTAAAGCAAGTTTGGACCAGCGCGATGTGTCGGGCTTGTCACCTTCTCTAATGAACATGAAGAATTGCTCGGCAGGCCGTGAAGTATTGGGCTTAATTAGAGGAAGATCTTGATAGTGTTTGCCGGCAACTTTAGCGATAGTTCCCACCAAACACGCGCACTCGCCTTCGTAGACAGAGCCATTTATTTTGCCGTCGGCGATGGCTTGACGCAGGCCTTCGGCTTCAAGGGCGGCTCCGGACATGACGGCCCAAATGTCATCTCTGAAAAATAATAATTGTTCGTCGCTCAGGTCCGCTCCGTACAGGTCCGCTCTGGACAGGTCCGCTCTGGACAGGTCCGCTCCGTACAGGTCCGCTCCGTACAGGTCCGCTCTGGACAGGTTCGCTCCGGACAGGTCCGCTCTGGACAGGTCCGCTCCGGACAGGTCCGCTCTGGACAGGTCCGCTCCGTACAGGTCCGCTCCGGACAGGTCCGCTCCGGACAGGTCCGCTCTGGACAGGTTCGCTCCGTACAGGTCCGCTCTGGACAGGTCCGCTCCGGACAGGTCCGCTCCGGACAGGTCCGCTCCGTACAGGTCCGCTCCGTACAGGTCCGCTCTGGACAGGTCCGCTCCGGACAGGTCCGCTCCGGACAGGTCCGCTCCGTACAGGTCCGCTCTGGACAGGTTTTGCGCGCTTTTAATAGCCCACCTAACTGCCTCTAATAATGAATCCGCCTCAATTTCAAATAGAGTTGCGCCTGTAAATCTGTGTTTAATTGTATGTTTCATAACTCTCCTAAGCCGCTTTCTGCAGCGCGATTACGGGTGATTTTCCGTCCAAGAACAGATCTACAAGATCCTCCATGCAGACGTTTTTAAGAAACTCTTCCGGTAATTTTTCAGCGTAATCTTTGAGCATCATTTCAATCTCCGGCTTTAGTAAATCGTAGGGGTCACAAATAAATTCAATGTCTCTAACCATCTCTCCGGTGTGCCAGTCCATTTTCCTCGGGCTGATGTTCTCCTCGTTCTCCTGGAGGTGCTGCGCCCGAGACCGGTAGTATTCCCAAGTCTCGTGGTCGCAGTTGAAGAGGTAGGAGTAGAAGAGGGGTGTCATGGGGTACCCGGGTTTAGATAAATGTTTTCGGTTTTGATTTCGACACACCGCGGCCTTGTTTCAATTTTCCCAGTTAAGACGCAAGTGAGTATGCCCGCCGGGAAAAGCGCCATTAAAATCAGAAAGCCGATAAAGAATTTGTCTATCGCATCTAGATATGACATAGCTCCGCCATTCACCCTAAGGGGCGTTGTTAAAGTTTGGTTTATAAAGTAATCTTTAAAATCCCCCAGGCCCCCTGTACAGGCCCGGGGGCTACCGACCGGGCAGAGTGGCTAACCCTTCATTCTCTTCAATTTCTTCATCCGCTGCTGAGGATACACAGAAGCACGGCCTAGGTAGAAACAGCCGATCAGGCCTGAGGTCATGGCTAGTATCATTAGGATGGATTGTGTCATGCGGCCCTCCGTAGTTTTTTTCTTAAATTATTTGTAATCTCTTCGGTCTGCTCTTCAGACTCTCTGTTTTGATATCCAAAGTCCTCGATTATCCATTTATCAAAAGGCACTTTCGGGAAAGCCCAACGACCCTTCTTGCCTGGAGCCTTAAAATGTGGCGGCGGTATTTTAAATGCCCTCTTGAGAATCAGGGTTTTTAAATGCTTCCCGCACATCAGGATTTTTTTACCGGCCTGATCTGGGGTATAAGCGTCTGCTGTTTCGTTCATAAATCCCCTTTCAGCTCGTCAAGGTGGTAACTGTTTATTATCGAAAGCGCCCAAACTCGAATATCATGCAATCTCTTTTCACTGCTCTTCACGCCCTCCATGGCTCTAAGGGCGATTTTATAAAGATGCTTCTTGCTCACCTGGCGGACTCCGGATTTCCAAAAACGCACCCACCTGTCGGAGACCGCGCAAATGTCAGCCCATTCTCGATCCGTAATTCCAAGCTCTACAGCCCTAAGAATTTCATCCGGTTGCTTTTCTAATCCGCTCAGGGTTCCGACTGAGGAACCCTCTTCCCCCAAACCCCCTTGTATTAGTTCCAATTTCGGATTTGCTCTCATTGGGTGTTCCGAATATTAAGCGGCTTGTGATTCTCGCACCAATTTTGCGAGGTCCAAATTTAGAGCCCCGGCGATCTTGGTCAAACTCTCCAAGCCTATATTTGTGAAAATGCCGCGCTCAATTAAGCCGATATAATTTTTTGTAAGACCGGCTTTTTGGGCTAAAGCCTCCTGGCTGATTCCGGCTTTCATTCGATAGAGCCGAATTGTTTTATTAATCTGCAAGCTCATGAGGAACATCATACATGTCCTCACATAGTGTGTCAATAGAAAAAAATCATATGTTGAATTTGATAAATAACCGTACAAAACTTAGTGTGCCGATTATGTCGCAGGAAACTATAGGAGAGAGAATTAAAAGGCTCAGAGAGCGCAAAGGCTTAAGCCAAGAGGAATTAGCTCCTATGGCCCATTTGACTAAAAATTATATCGGGTCTCTAGAACGAGGCGGAGAGCGCTTTAGCAACCCTACTGTTGCGACAATTGAATTGCTTGCCAGGGCGCTAGATGTGCACGCATCCGAAATAATGTTTGGCTTTTCGCCCGAAGATAGAGGGTATCAAAGTACCGTTTTGATCGATGCAAACAATGAGCGCGAGGTCATGTCGGCTGCTGAAAAATTTAATCAAGCCCTGCCTCTCTCGAAAGAAGAAACCGAATTAGTGCTAGACTATCGATCAGTGGAAGGGAAAGCGGCCAGAAATACTATTAAAAGCGTTTTAAAGTCTTTCTCGAGCAGAAAATAAAAAACCCCGCCGAAGCGGGGCTCTTTAAAGCTTTAGTTCTTAATTTGTGTCTAGAGAGCAGGCTATCTCTGTTTTGACAGAGCCCTCGGTAAGGGTCAAGGTCAACTTGCCGCTTGCTCTGGACCCCACAAAATTAGATCCATAAGACACGAAATCCTCACCCGTGGCTAGATTCTCGCCCGAGAAAGTGGCCTGGGCGCAGGCGGTCTCGTCCCAAAAGAACCCTGAGGAATTGGCTTGCTCTCCATTCGAGACGATGCTGACGCCATTGCCATCATCAGTTAAGGCGAATACTCCAAAGGGGCCTGCCGTGGTGCATTTCCAATAACTGCTAAGACTCTCCCCGTTCGGGCCGTTGGTAATAGCAGAGAATTCGAAGCCACAACTCTCGTCTCCGTTCGGGGTAATATCGTTATCGCTCCCACCGCAGGAAACACAGAGCGCCATTAAAGCTAACGCGATCATTTTTTTCATTTCAGTTCCTTCTCTTCCTCACCACGAGGGTTATTGTCTAGGGCGCCTCATAGCTCCGCTATGAAATCTATGCAAGGATTATCCCCATTTGAATAAAAGAGCCGCTTTCCCAATATGTAAACATAAATGCCGCCTATCGAAGCTGAGCCTCATTTTAGAAAAAGGCCACGTTACCCCGCACCAAAACCGTTTAAGGATCAACTTTAAACACGTCATAGGCCTCCCAATTGATCCTTACCCAAGGTAAGAATCGCGTTTATCACAAAGGGCATTATTGTCAATGCGCACCCTGTCATTAGGATACGAATGAGTTTTTTGTTGACTTGCGGGGAGGTATGACACTAAATCGAAATTGCTTAGGTTTCAATTTGTGTGCTTTTCGTGCCACCTGCCCCGCAGGTGGTTTTTTATTTCTATTTTATAGCTCGGCGGGGATCCAAAAAGAGCCCAAGCCAAATCAATAGATTCCATTTAATCCATAAAAGGCAATTTGGGCCCAATTGTGGGCAATTCCAAAAAGCCTTTACAGATCATCGACTTACGTAAATAATTATAATTTAAGGATTTATTGGAAATGGACGAATAGAGCTTGGGAAGCTTGTGCTCTACCAACTGAGCTACTCCCGCATATCTTATAAACCCTTAATTTCTAAATTCTATTTCACTATTGCTAGGGCTGTCAACAATTTGTTATAAGAGCCGGGAACCCACAAAGAGATCATATTTTATGGCGTATCTAGCAAAACTCAAATCCGGGTCATGGCAAATTAAGCACAAATACAAGAACGCCAACGGCCAATGGCGAGTCAAAAAGTATGGGCTAGGCAAGATTACCAAAGCCCAGGCTTTAATCTGCAAACTGCGATTCGAGACCGAGCAAAACTATTTAAAGATAGACCTGCCCCTTCCTTCTTTGCAAATTAAATTTAAAGAGTTGGCGGAGGAATATCTGGAGTTTATCCCTAACATCAAAAAGCCTAGCACCGTCTCCACGGAGAAGGGAGCGCTTAACGTTTTGACCCGAGCCTTTGGCCAGAGAATGATTAATCAAATTGGCGTGGACGAAATTCAAAAGTTTCTGCATCAGAAAAATTACCGAGCTTATAGTGCTTTGAACGTCATCAAGTCTCTAACCAACTGTTACAAAAAAGCCATCGAGTGGAAATACATCTCTAAAAACCCTTTTGAGAAGCTGATTAAGCCCAAAATAGAAGCCCTGGCGCCTAAGCATGTTTCTACCGATACCATCCGGCGGATTTTAGAACATCTTTCTCCTCAGGCCAAAGACTACTTCACCCTACTGGCCCATACAGGCATGAGGCCGGGGGAAGGCAAGGCGCTCCGGGCAAAAGACGTCACTGCGGAGGGAATAAATATCATGGCAGGGAAAACAAATAGGTTTAGAACGATCCCCGTTCATGGTGAGCTTAAGGCTATCCTCGCTCGTCTCACGAAGGGCAGGGCCCCCTCTGATTACCTTTTTGCCCATCCCGATGGGTCGCCGATAGGATCATTCAAGAAGTCACTCCAGACGGCCATTAGGCGGTCTGGGGTCACAGAGCACGTTACTCCCAATATTTTCCGTCATACCTTTGGAACCCATGTTTTAAAAATGACTCGAGACCTCCGCACGGTCCAAACGCTTCTAGGCCATTCTAAATCGTCAATGACGGAGAGATATGCTCATGCCCTGACCGACTCTTTGGAGAATGCGGTGAACCTGCTAGACTATTCGAAAGGCTCTCCACGGCCCTAATCAGGGAAATTTTCTTCAAGTTGAGTCTCTACAAACCTAATTAAGTTTTTTGCTTTTCCAATGGCGATCATTCTGCGGGGTGAGACGCCTCCGAACATGGGATTTCGAGACTCGAACCACTTGTAGAGGCGCTCAGGGCTCCACTTTAGTTTTGTCCGGATCAGGTCCTTGATGTAGAATTCGTCGCTTATCTGCCCTAGTTTGCTTGACATTTAGAACTGCCCCGACTTATAAAGTGAGTATCAGCTACCGTATAAGTTGCGAGGCAGAATATCCGTCTCAAAAACTTTTCAATCCATCTCTTTTGGGATGGATTTTTTAATTCCAGACCTCAATGCCGCCAGTCCGCCGAATCCTACAACGGCCACAATGACCTCGTACTGCTCGCGGTCGATATATTTCATAGCATAAGCTATGGTCGCAGCCACGCCTAAAGCAGCGGCGAGATAAGTTTTAAACCCTCTCATTTCCCCCTCCAGGTCGCAAATGTTCCACGTGTATCATAGTGGATTCGGTTGGGGTAGACGCCTAGACCGCCCATGGGGATCTTGCCCGACTTCATGAGCGCGAAGGCGATATCGGCCAGGCCCTGGCCGGTGAACCCTCGGCATTTAATGTCCGCCGCACGCCCTTGGATGTGAGGAGAGTTCTTAGCCCCTTTCACTCTTTTATTATGCTCAGGCGTGCGATAGCCGGAGTTAACGATAAGTGGCCCCGTCTGGGCGCGAATTAGCTCTAAAGCTTCACACAGAGGCCGCAGACGCGTCTCTATCCATTCCGCCGGATAAGGAGTCTTCTGGAGGTCTTTACAATCGAATTCTTGGCGGGAGAAGTGCTCAGTGATTTTCATCTGATTTATCCGGTATTGAAGATTCGTATTTGATTACAGTTCGTTCTTTCTCGGGCTCAGGGAAAAACTTTCTCTCGATCCTAGACCCTACCCCGCCTCCGGTCACGCTGATAAGCGTCATGATCACCGCGACTCTCATGTTTAATTTATTGTTGTCTGCTGTCGCCGCCTGTTGAACTGCTGCAATTTGCTTGTACGTGTCCAAACGTTCCTGGGCTTGAGTTAGTTTAATATTCGTCAACTCATTGCGCAGCTCTGCCGTGTCTTTCATCTGCTGCACTTTAAAATCGTTTAAAGACTCGGAGATTTTTTCAAAACCGTCTTTTTGCTCGATAGAGTGTTTATCGATTCTAGAAGTAAGATGATCTACGTAGAATTTTAGGGTGCCTTCGGCGACTTCGGTGGTCATAGTTTCTGGTAACTTTCACAGTCGATATTCGCTAATTCTAGGCTTTGGATTTTGTCTGCAAGACAGATGCAAGAGATGCTAAGAGATTCGAATTTGTCGCAAAACTTCAGCATGTCATCTTTGCTCAATTCATATTGCGAGCCGTCGCACATGATAATAGATTGGCCAGCAATCGCCGAGACTTTAGATATTACGACCGCGCGATCATCAGATATCTCGACCATGTGGCCAAGAACTTTTAAAAGCCATGGGTATTGCTCAGCAGGGATTTCGATATCTGCGCCTTCAACGTGAACGAAGCGCTGATCTCCAGATTTAGAAGCGATGATGATCTCATTCATGTTGACGCGGGTTTTATTTGAAAGCTCGATAAACATTTCTATCCCTCATTAATGAATTGAATAGGTATAAACATAATTAAAAATCTTACTGTTTAATTCTGCAGTGTTGATATAGCGAAATGCGGCTCTATTATTAGTGATATCGGCTTCAATACCTACGCTAATTGAAACAGCATTACTGCAATTACAAGCCCCGCCAACATATGCAAAAAGCCCTGTGGTGGAAGCTACTGGAAACGATAAGGCAAATTCGGTAGCTACAGACGCTGAGGTAGGGTCAATCGTGCATCTTCCAGATACCGTTATATTATTACCTATTCGCAGCCACTGAGCATCTTGGACAGTAGACGCAGCGACATTGGTGACGTTTGTAATTGTTGGTGTATAAGTCCCGCTGCTGATTATTTGACCGCCAAGAGTTGTAGCCGCAGCTAAATTAAATGTTGGGGTATTATTCGCAGTAAGAGTTGCAAAAGTCGTCCATGACGCGCCGTCCACGTCACGAGCTTCAAGGATTAGTGAATTACCCGCATTCTGGCCCGTTCTTATAGACCCCCCATTGGTAATATTTAATATATTGGCAAGGATAGAATTAAAACTTGGGGAAGAGCTGGTCGTTAAGTTTTGGTCTAAAGCGACGTTACTGGAGATCGTCAGCGTCAAATCCGAATCGGGAATAGCAATGGTCAATCCCCGATCTTCAGAGAATTCCGAATTGCTATCCGCTAATAACTTAAGAAAAAACTCCGTGCTTACATCTTTGATGCCGACACTATTAAAATTAGATGTATATAAAGGCATACTGACTCCTAGGTTAATTCAGTGACGCGCGCGAAACCGTTAGCAGAGGCCCATATTCCATCGATGATTCCGCTATAGTTAAAAGGAACTTCGTAATAAGCGTCCGTAGCTAATTTTGCGGAAAAGCTGGTTGTTGAAGCAGTTGCTCCGAGTTTTAAATATAGGGTTTGTGTGGAGTCGTTGAAAACCGTGGCCCCTCTTCGCGCGGAGTTTGCGGCTAGCAAGGTGACGTTGGTCGCTGAGGATGCGACATTCGTAGACGTCCCGGTTGACGCGCCTGCCTGCACTACCCTAAGAGTTCCAGTCGAGGAATTTCCAGCTCCGGCAGCTATGGGATTTCCTCCGAGCTCTGTTAAATCGGTTCCGGCTCCACCGCCTCCAATATTTGATCCATCAGGGTTGGCTACAAACTGCACCGTTTGATTTGGCACCGAAGTGGATTCGCCTAAAGAGTGCGTTTGTTTTTCTGGTAATCCGTATGGGATTGTCATAGACCTTCGCCTTTCGTTGACTTGAATATTGCGACATTCTCTAAAATTTTAACCATTTGGTCGGGGCTTAGTTTATATTCTTTAAACAACTGCTTCATGTGGTCGTCGTCACTCTGCTGGCCTCGGTTCTGCTCAACCAGGTCAAGGAATATCCCAGTTTGCGCCATGGTTTTAAGATCTCTAATTTTATTGGAAACCAACTCGACTTTAAGATCGTCCGGGATGCTGTCGATCTTAGGATTAGTCGCAAGGCTTGAGATAAAAGCCTTAGTCTTAGACCCTACCCATCGCTGGACGAAGTTCTTCTGTTTAGCGTTCATTTCAATAGGTATGCCGCTGAGTTTGAATTTAGCCGGGACAATGTAGGGCAAGGCGCTTTTATCATCGGTGTTGGCGTAGAGCTTTTTAAGAAAAGTCGTTTCCGGAGTGGGCTTGTATTTCGAAACAAAGGCAGGATTGAACAAGACGTTCATGGAGGAGTTCGTCCCGCCCTGGTACATTTCTTTAGTTTCGCCTAGTGCCCCGACTTTCTCGGGGAGCGAGCTAGCATAGGGAGTTTTGTTTAAGACGAGATTCAAAGCCATCTTTGCGGGGTCTTTGTCGTAGGTATCCCGAACCTTGTTATCGAATAGCTGGTTGGCTTGTTTTAATGCTGTAGGCGTGAAACTCCCAGGGATGCCTTTGCCGGTCTCAATAAGAGATTCGGCCAGGGAATCCCCTTTACCCAATTTAGTAAGGGTTTTAATTAAGGGCTGCTCGCCCAGGGTATTGATCCCGCTCTCTAGGGCAGAGCTTGCAATCCCTAAATAACTCGGGGCGCTACTCATGGACACGCCTTCTTCTTGAGCTCTCGCGCCCATGGCAACGGGAACGGATAAAGGCACAGCCCAATCGTAAGTTACGAGGCTATCACCCTCGCGCATCTGGGCTTCTTTTTTATCGAAGCCGCTCATGATGTAGCGCTTGATACCGTCGACGTTAAGTTGGGATTGGTTAAGGCCCTCTTCTTGCTCAAAGCCGCGCATCTTCGGATCTTTGGGAGAGGATTGTTTTAGCAAGCCTAAATCTGAGAGGATATAACCTAAGCCCGTCAACCCGCCTGTGCCAAAGATTGCTCTAGAGGTAGAGTCAACAAAAGCTTTCTGATCGAAGCCCCGGCCGGTCGCCGCCTTACCCACTTCCATAAGCCCTTTGACTATACCAGCAGGGGAATAATCCATGGAGCGGGCGATAAGGTTTCCAGGGGTTTTAGGGTATTTTAAAAGGATATCCCCAAGCCCAAATTCTTTGCCGACATTGAGAGATTTCTTAATTCCCGAAAACATGCGCGCCGCAACAGAATCGTCTTGAAAGGTTTTGTAGAGTCCCTCGAAGTGGGCGTTGGCCAGCATCTCAGCTGTAGGAGCCTTGAGACCTGCGAGCTTTGCCTGCTCCGCTAAACTCTTTTCTACAGCGGCTTTATAAAAAGCCCGATCTGGGGCCTTGAGCGCGACACCTAAAGTCCGCTCAATGTTGCCCATGATTTTCCCGCGAAAGGTGCGGCCTAAGGGGAGCTTATTGGTAAGCTGGTTAATTTCCCACTTGTCGGCTATATTCGTTAAATCCACGCCTCTCCAAGCTTCGCCAGCGCCTTCTTTAAGGCCACTCATGAAGCCCTTAGCCTGGGCTCCGATTTGATTAAGCCCTGAAAGGGATTTAGTGCGTTTGCCAGTCACTAAGGAAAGAGCCATGTCTAGAGGGGCGGCCACTACGTCCTTGGCGTTCTCTCCGACCGCAAAGGCCATGTTGCCCGCGATATTCCTTATCAAGGTCTTGGGATTGGCAAGCTGGGCTATGGTTTGAAAGCCACTCACTTTTCTAGCCAGAGAAGCAGGGGCCAACTCCGCAATGTCTCTAAGCAGTTCAGCCGTGGCCATGGCTTTCTCGCGGCCTTCGGGCATGGTTTGTAGAGCGGCTGCTCGCTGTGTAATATCTTGCGCAAATTCTTTGCTTAGATTCGGGATGCCTAGTTTCTCAGCGGCTAGCTCACGAAACATCTCGTTATCGAACGCTCCCATATTGGACATTTCGATAATTTTCTGATCGATCAATCTTTGCTTTGTTCCGATCTTGGTTTTGAACATGCTCTTGAGCGCTTGGCCTTTTTTTTCTGCGATCAACTCGCCAAATCTTTGTTGCACCTCGGCCGATAAGGTTACTGCTTGCTCGCCGCTTAAGCCTGCTTGCTGGACTAGTTTTTGCGCCAAAGCTTCTTGGCTAGCGTTCACGGCGGAGTAATGTTTTTTGATGATCTCGCCCAGATTCACGTTTTGAGCCTTCATTTCCGTGCGCATGGAGCTTACGAGCTGGCGTTTGGCGAAGGGCGTGGCAAGGGGGTCTTTGATGAACTGATCAAGAATTTGAAGCGCCTCTGGATTATCCTTAAACTTCTCGCCGACTAGCTGCTGGGCCTTGCCCCACACGCCTTTGTACTCTTCGGCATTCCTCACGGCATCGCCGATTAAACTAATGGGGTTTTTGGGGACAGCTTTGGTCTTAGGAAGGCTCTCCTTCGCGACGCTGTAAAGAGTATCAACCATGTCCTTGATGGGGTCAGTAGCCGCGGGTTCGCGAGAAGTCATGGCTCCATCTACCCTCGAAGCTAAGCGCTGTTCCGGGGCATCTCCAGCTAGCGGAGACCGAGGCCTAGGCTCTCGGATAGCTCGGTCAAGCGGGGCCATCTTAGTAGAGACTTCGACTTTCTTCTCTTTGGCTAAATCTTTGAAGCGATTTGCAATCGCGGTGGATAGCTTAGACGCTTGGCTAGGTTCGATGCCTCCAAGCTCAACAAGTTTCTTCGTTAACTCAGCTTTAGAAGGATTTCCTCCAGCATAGTGCTCTTTAACCAACTCGCTAATGCTCATTTTCGCATCTTTGATACCACTTGCGATTTTGGAAATATCACTGCTGCCTATCCTTAGCTTACCCGCTTCGCTTTCGACGAGTTCGCGAATAGAAACTTTCTTAGGGGAGAAAGCCTCTTCTAATTCACTGAAGAGCTTACTTAAAACATCCTGCTGGGGATTAAACTCCGCGACCAACTGAGGCACGACTTCTGCAGGCTGAACCTGGACGCCCTTGGCTATCTTCTGAGTCGCGGCGTCAAGTTGAGCAAGTCTCCCCTTAGGCACCAAGTCGCGGGCGTCCTGGACGGCCTTAGCCGCGAAGCGTAAGATGCCGTCCGGGCCGAGCTTGCTGTACATAGATAATGCCTGTATCGCCTGGCCTTGTTTCGTGGCCTGGGATGCCATGTGGTTAGCGATGCGTATAGATTCACCGAAATCTCCCTTGGCGTTGTTTTGCCGGATTAGCTCCATGGCCATTGAGTAAGACTCGGCCGTGGGCTCTTTGTCGGAAAGGACAAGATCACGCGCGGCAGTCGGGTTTTCATTAACCAGCCTTTGGGCCGTTTGCATCGTGGCTGGATTATTGATTGGGTCGTAGGTGCCGGAAACGCCTTTGCCCAAAGCCTCAGGACTCATAGGGCTATTGCGGACGGTATCGGTGAATCCTCTAGCTTGAGGCGCGGCAGGCGGCGGAACCGCGCCAGCGCTGGGTGGCATGGCGGGCTGTCTTGCCGCCACGATATCATTTGCGAGTCCTGGCCCGCCGACCTGAATGTTCGCATCCGGGAATTGGCTCTGTAGTGCCTCAGCTTGAGCGGGCACATTCTCCGGTGATGCAAGAGAAGTCTTGGCCTCGATCCCATCTTGGATTGCCGCCACAGCCTGACTCGTAGCCGGGCTCTTAGGTTCCACGTGACCCAAAAGCTCTCCGTATTCGTTTTTCGCGACGGCTTTATTGATCTCGTAGGGCTTGACCTCATTAGGATTGTAGACCCAAGACCCCACTTTGGTTTCTAAAGTCTTCATGCCATCCGGGATAATCGGAGCCTCGGCACCGGGAGTCACGAGCACTGCTTTCGAATCGCCTCTAGCTAAAGACTGCATTTGAAGCATCAGGGTTTCGGGGGATTCAGGCGCGGGAGGCGTTACAGTGTTATTCCGCAGAAAGGGGATCTTGCCCTTGATTGCCTCGGCCACGGGCTTGGCGTAGGACATTAAGCCCTCTCCTCCCAAGCTCGCCAGCGGGAACGCCACAGCATTCATAGCCGCGCTTTGCGGGTCGCCCTTAGCCAAGCCTCCTATTAGACCTCCAGTGCTGCCCTTAGTCGCAGTAGACAAGCTCTTGGCCACTTGGGGGCCGTACTTAGCCATCACTCTGCTTCCTACGGACTCTCCGAGAGTCACAGCTGGCCCGTACATTGAGGCAGCGATCTCGGGCGCAAAGTTCCCAGTGTCGAAAGCCACCTGACCAAGCGATGGAATTATAGGAGTGCCGCCGGAAGTTTCCCAAATAGGTTTCGAGTATTTCTTTTGAAACTCTGTTTGCGGGGGATTCATCGCCGGTTGCAATGCCGATTGAAGCGCGGGGTTTATATTTCCAGCAAGAGACAGCTTTTTAGTTAGCCCGTGCAATTTAGCTTCAAGCGAATCTGCTTGTGGCTCTGGCATCCCAGTGAGCTCTCGGAATTTGGACTGAAGCTTGCCCGATAGAGGATCGGCGTACTCTGCGACATTCCCCGCCGTAGACATGATATCGGCGATGCCCTTGTTAAGTCCATAAGCGGCGGTCTTGCCTACACCGTACACATCGCCTAAAGTTTGCTCCCCTAACCAGCCTGGTTCGATAGGGCGCTCCTGGGCAGCGAGCATAGCTTCTTGATGAGCTAGCTTTAACTTCTGCTCGGGCGTTAATCCCTGGAACCATGGTTGTTCGTATAGAGCCATTACCTAGGCATTCCTAATCCCGGACTCGCGGGAGGCCCGCTTAAACCGCCGCCAATCTTTTTAAGCAAGACGTCTTTCGGGCTAACACCAAAAGCTTGGTTTAAAGCATCTTCGTGGGTGTATCCTTGTTTTCTTAAAAAATTATATTGCTTTTCTTGAGGAATAACTTCGAATTGCCTCTGATCGTTATCAAGCTTGGCTCTCGATAAAGCGAGATTGGCGGCTTGAATCCCAAGCGAGGCATTTTGCAAAGCCACCTTATCACCGCCAAAAGGCTGTCGCGCTTCTTGGTATTTTGAGTATTGCAATTGCTTATTAGGGTCATACCCTGACCAAATGTCGAAGCCTTTAATATCTGGAGGAATAGCTTGGTCACGCAGCTTGGCCTCGTATTCGGCCATTTGCTTCTTCTGGTCGAATTCCCGCTGGAGCTTCATTAGCTCTTGCTCTTGAGTTTGCTTATTAGGGGCTTTCATGCCCGCTAAAAATAGATCCTGACTGAATTGCATATTGCATCCTTAAATCATGCCGAGGCCGTACTGAGTAGCTGCTCCAGCGCCAGCCGAGAGGGCGCCACCTATCAGCCCTGGAGAACCTTCAGTGCCGCCAATCTGGCCAGTCTGCTGCGCCCACATGCGATAAAGATCTTCCACAGGTTGCCGCCGGAACATATTGGCCAACTGCTCTTCTTGAGTTGCTTGCTGCCTGCCTTGGAGATTCGCGCCAAATCCCGCGAGACTCTGCTGGGCTAGAAATTTTGCTTGTTCATCCGAAGCCCCTTGTTGCCGGAATAGTTCTGCGGCCTGATTGATCTGGCGATCCATGTCCATTTGTCGAACCATCTGTTGGTCTTGTAGGCCCATGCGGCCCTGTTCGATGGAGTATTGAGAAGAGAGGTCGGCGAGGCGGTTGCCTTGGTCGCGGTTTAAATTATCTACTGTTTTATTAGCAGCCCCAGATGTGAGCATCCCTCTGCTGTTGAGCTCTGCCAGTTGCTGCTCTTGCGTGCGCTGCCCTTGATCCATGATGGATTTTTGCGCCATGTCGTATTGAGGCTTGTAGATATCAGGGATAGAAAGATTTTGCGGCTGAGAAAAATGGTAGGGGTTGCGTTGGGCGAAATTAATCTGCGGCTGCTGATAGGTCATTTGGCCGTTGATGGCCTGGCCTGCTTGCTGAAACCCTTGCGGTTTAGTTCCTGCCGCCCAAGGGTTAGCTTTACCCCAGCTAGAGTTAGGGTCATAGTTACCCATCAAGGACGGATTTTGCCCTATAACATTACCCATTACCAGGTTGTGCAAAGTATCTTCTTGCTGGCCGAATTTTTGACCTTGGTATGGATGAGCAGCTTCAGGGTCACTGCCGAATAGAAAGTCCATTAGAGGCATCCTTGAGCACAGGAGCCTCTAAACGAGCCTCTTTTTGATAGAGTTGATTAAAGTCGGTCTTGAATATGGCGTAAGCCGCCACATCATGAAATTTGCCGTTGAAAAAGGAATCTTTTTTAAGAACGGCGTCAGTGCCACCTTCGCGGTGAGCACCAAACTTATTTAGGATATCGCACACCCTGTGATTTTTAGCCAGAACTTTTAGCTTTGCTTTGTAGAAATTGCAGTAGTTGAATTTCCAATTAAGCAGGATTTTTAAAGCCGTAGTCCCCGAAGATTTATGTTCATGGCCACGCTCAATTAAAACCCCAACTTCAAAGCTTCGCGATACGTCGTCTTCTTGAAAGAATCTTACCATGCCGATTAGTAGGGAGTCATTATCATCATCAATTACCATGAAGGTTTTTCCGGTCGAGGCTCTAGCCATTTCAGCTGCTCCGGGGCATTGAGGATAAGCTCGAAAAAACTCCTGATACTCCCCGGAGTAATACCACTCGTAGAGTTTGGCTGTATGGTATTCGGGCTCGAAGCGGATTAGGCGGATGTTGTTGAGTTTTAGCATATTAGGGCTGATAGGCCTGATAGGTGAAATCAAAAATAGCGCCTTTATTGCCTGCCGCTGTCCAATTGGGCGACGCTCCCGTTTTTCTTAAAGTGATTTCGGTATCTCCGAGTGCTCCAGTGGTAAGCTCCCCAACAGTAGTTAACTTAACTCCATTGTCAGTAACCTGGGCTAGGTTTGCGATGACGGTATTACAGCAACCAACACCTATTGGCGCTTCGGCAGTATAACTTGTGCTATTCGAGGTTCCCGGAGTCAAGGCGCGATATCCCAAATGGACTGATTGCCCCCACATTGTCCATCTAACATCAGATGTTGGTTTTACCGAAAATCCCGTCTCTCCCCCATAGATGAATTGCCAAATCCCATCCGCAGATTCCCCAGGGCGCGCGCTAGTAAAAGTCCAAAAATCTTCTCCGTTCACGTTGCCCGTGTCGTCGAAATTAGCAAAAACATAACCCATGTCACTCATCGGAGAGTTGTCATTTGTCACATTCGAATTAACAAAAATTTCTTCCGGCAAGTTAATGTCTGTCGCAGTCGCGGAGTCTTGAGTGTTGCGAATATATTGAAACCCCCCCTGGTACCCCAGCCCCCACTTAGGCGTGAAATCATTGGCCGTATTGCCATCGTTAATCGCGTAGGCTCTTAGTATTGCGGGGCTTAAATCTCCCTTAGTGCCCACGCCCCAATGCGCCCCTACTGGCGATAGTGAAACATTAGCGATAATTTTGCCACGTATGATAGAGCCATCGGTTGCAGAGCGAAGCCATATATAGCCACGATTCCCATCCGTATTGGCAAAGGAATTCCCGCTGGCTTGCTTGATAGTAATAGTCCCGTCTCCAGTGCCGCCTTTGAAGAACCCGACATTGAACATGTCGCCAGGTTTGCGGACTCCGTAGATATCTGAGGTCAACGCAGAATTAAGATTATCAAGGCCTATTTGTCCG
>Ga0075163_10001025_pt1 | contig 37194 bp, 24 predicted proteins | sample JI1023141ADNA_FD_71478 | JGI IMG/M metagenome (GOLD analysis project Ga0075163, IMG submission 71478) | Wastewater effluent complex algal communities from Wisconsin, to seasonally profile nutrient transformation and Carbon sequestration -... | ecosystem: Engineered > WWTP > Effluent > Algae...
AAGCGCAAACAGCCGGTAGAGGCCGCGCCGACTGTCGCCGCGAGCATGGCGCAGCACGCGGTCGTCCAGATCCGGAATCGTGCCGCCGCGCTGGAGCTGCTCGTCGAGCTCCAGCAGCACCCGCCCGCGCCCGGTGTCGCCCAGGCCCGCGACCTGCCGCAGCACCCGCGCCCAGGCCAGCCGGTCGTGCGGGTTGTGGCACAGCCGCAGAAAGCTCAGCGCGTCCTTGATGTGCGCCTGCTCGCTCATGCGCTGGCCCGAGCGCAGCGTGTACGGCAGCTGGCAGCGCAGCAGCTCGACCTGGAGCTCGCGGGCGTGGCGATGGCTGCGATAGAGCACCGCGATGTCCGACGGCCGATGCCCCGCCGCCAGCCGCTCGCGGACCACCTGCACGACGAAGTTTGCCTGCATGCGGGCGTCCGCCAGCCCCACCAGCGCCGGCCGCGCCACCGGCGAGCGCACCGGCGGTGCAGCCGAGCGCATCGGCGGCCGCACCACACCCGCAATGGCCGCGTTGTGCGCGATCGATCGGTTGGAAAGGGCCACGATCCCCGGCTGCGAGCGGTAGTTTGCCGACAGGTGGAGCACGCGCGCGTCGGGCCAGCGGGCGCGAAACTCGTGCAGGTTGGTCAGCGCGGCGCCGCGAAAGCGATAGATCGACTGCGCATCGTCGCCGACCACGGTCAGGCTGCGGTAGCCCTGGGCAATGTCCTCGCAGATGGCGCTCTGGATGCGGCTCGTGTCCTGGTATTCGTCGATGAAGACGTGCTGGAACTGGGCGCGCTGCTCGTCGCGCACCGCCGGCTGGTCGCACAAGAGCAGCCGCCAGCCCAGCAAGAGGTCGTCAAAATCGCACAGACCCAGCTGGAGCTTGCGCAGGGCGTAGCGGTCGCACGCCGTCGTCAAGTGCGGACCCAGCTCGCGCAGGTCGGGCGCGTAGGCCGCGAGCACCGCCTCCAGCGACTGCTCGGCGTTCACCGACAGCGACAGCAGCGACTGGAGCCGCGCCGCCCGCGGCCAGCTGCGCCCCGCCGGCAAGGCGACCTCGCCCAGGCAGCTGCCCAATAGATCCAGCGAGTCGTGGCGGTCCAGGACCAGGAAGCGCTCGCTGAGGCCGATGCGAAAGCCGTGGCGGCGCAGCACCCGCACCGCCAGGTGGTGAAACGTGCCCGCCCAGATGCCGTCGAGCCCGCCCGCCGAGCGCGCTCGCGGCGCCTGCACGGCCAGCCGCGCCACCATCTGCCGCGCCGCCTGGTTGGTGAACGTCAGCAGCAGCACGCGCTCGGGCGCCACGCCATTTTCCAGGAAATAGGCGACGCGCTGGGTCAGCGCCCGGGTCTTGCCGCTGCCCGCGCCGGCCAGCACCAGCAGCGGCTCCGGCGGCGCCAGCACCACCTGAAGCTGCTCATCAGAGAGGAGGTTGAAATCCACTATTCGGTTGCGGAGGCGTCCGCTTCGGCTTCGGCTTCGCCTTCGCCTTCAGCTTCAGCGCCGGCCTCAATATTAGACTCAGTACCAAGCTCCGGGGCGGGCGCGGCAGCGGCTTCACCTTCCGGGCCGGCGCTCGGCGGCGACGGGCGCATGCGCGCAAGCAGCTCGCGCACCGGCTCGGCCAGCGGCACCCCTTCCAGCGGAAAGCGCAGCAGGATGGGCGCCAGCAGCCCCACCCGCTCGGACGGCGTGGTGCGCTTGTCGAAGATGGCCCGCCACTGCCCCTTGACCTTGCACAGCCCGCCCGAGCCCAGCTCGCCGCCAATGGCCTCGTAGGTCAGGCGGATGTCGAGCTGCTTGTACGCATCTTCCAGCGCGGCCAGCAGCTCCGGCACCTTGACGGTCGGCCGCGTCGGGGCCTGGCCCTGGCCCTGCTCGCCCTTGTCCGCTGCCTCGGCCCCGGCTGCCGCCGCACTGCCGGACCGCCGCCCCGGCGTCGACCGGGGTGGAACCCGGCGCCGGCCGTGGCCTTTGGACATGGACGAGGACGTTGACAGGGCCGACCGCATGATCAGGTCTTCTTACTTGGTTTGCTTCAGGATGGGAAGCAGCTTGTCGGGCGCCATCCACTCGCCGATCTTGACGACGCGCTGGCCCTGACCGTCGAAGACCAGCACCGCCGGCAGGGTCTCGGCCTCGTACTTCTTCTCCAGCTGATCGACGGTGTCGCTGGGGTTGGTGGCGTCGATTTTCAAGAGCACGAAGCGCTCGAGCTCGGAGTAGACCTCGGGGTTGGCGAAGGTCTCGACCTCGAACTTCTTGCACGGCGCGCACCAGTCGGCGCCAAAATCGATGACCATCGGCCGATGCTCGCGCTTGGCCAGCGCCACCGCCTCGGCCTCGTCGTGCAGCCACGGCAGCTTCTGCTTGGGCGTCAGCATCCAGGCGATGCAGCCGTAGATGCCCACGGTCAGGAGCAGGATGCCCGCGGTCTTGCGCAGCATCGCCGCCGAGCCGGTGCCAAAGTTCAGGTGCAGACCGCCGATCACCGCACCGGCGATGATGGCCGCTCCGTGCAGGGCCAGGAAGCTGATGTGCGGCCGGCCATAGTCGCGCAGCGGCGACAGCACGTTGCGCAGGAAGTACAGCGCCGCCACCAGCATGACGACGCCGAAGGCGCTCTTGACCGCGTCCATCCACGCCCCGGAGCGCGGCAGGTTCAGCGCAAAGCCGGCGATGGCGAAAAACAGCAGACCCATGCCGATGGCATACGTAAACAGCAGCGACCCGCCCAGCACCACCGACTTCTGCGTCCCGACAAAGACCAGCAGCGCCGCCAGCGGTGGACCGGTGCACGGTGCGGCAATCAGCCCCGCGACCAGGCCCATCAGAAACGCCCCCGCCGCGCCCTTGCCGCCGATGCCCGACAGCCGCGCCTGCCACTCCGACGGCAGACCCAGCTCAAAGGCGCCAAACATCGACGCTGACATGGCGATGAAGAACAGCGCCACCGGCACCATCACCGCCTTGCTGGCCATGAACGTCCCGAACTGACCGCCGGTCAGCCCGACGATGACGCCCAGCGAGGTGTACATCGCCGCAATGCCGCCCACATAGCAAGCCGCCAGGAACATCGCGTGCAGGCGCGTGGTCTTCTCGTCGCGAGCGCCAAAAAGCCCAACCGTAATCGGGATTAATGGATAGACGCATGGGGTCAGGCTGGTAAAGAGTCCAGCCACGAAAGCCAGGGCATAGGCCCAAACAAACTTGGTGCTCGCGCCGCCCTGAAGCAGCTGCGTGAGCTCCAAACCAAGATCCGTCTCAACGCCAGTCATAATCTCTGCCTTATACGCTGCTGCCCTGAGGCTGGCAAGGGCGCTTAAAGCGTCGAAGTGGGGTCTACGTCGGCGTGCATGCGCACGCTGCGCGGCAGCTGCGTCTGAAGGGCCGACCACAGCACCATGCGCAGCATCTGGCTCGTCGGTGCGCGCACCAGGAGCTGCCAGCGCGTGCGCCCCTTGAGCCGCGACAGCGGCGCCTCGGCCGGGCCCTGAATCATCACCTGACCGTCGTGGCGGCCGATCTCGGACTGCACCCGCCGCGCCACCAGATCCGCCGCGGCGCGCACCTGATGCGGGTCCGCACCGTCGATGCGCAAGAGTCCGACGCGCATCGACGGCGCATAGCCAAGCGCCTCGCGCGCACCGAGCTCAGCCTCGGCAAAGCGGTTGTAGTCGTGGGTAAGCGCGCACATCACCGCCGGGTGCTCGGGGTTGTAGGTCTGGATGAGCACCCGCCCCGGCCGCCCCGCCCGACCCGCGCGCCCCGCGACCTGCGCCAGCAGCTGAAACGTGCGCTCGCCGGCGCGAAAGTCGGGCAGCCCCATGCCGGTGTCGGCCAGCACCACGCCGACCAGCGTCACGCCGGGAAAGTCGTGCCCCTTGGCCAGCATCTGGGTGCCGATGAGGATGTCGATGTCGCGGCGGTGCATCGCCCCCAGCATCTGCCCAAGCTCCGACGAGGTATCGCGGTCGAGCCTGGCGACCCGCGCCGCCGGAAAGCGCGCCACGATCTGCTCGCACAGCTTCTCGGTGCCCAGCCCCAGCCGTGTCACCGACGGTGACTTGCACAGCGGGCAGATCTCGGTCTCGGGCTCGCTGTAGCCGCAGTAGTGGCAGAGCAGCCGGGCCCGCGCCTTGTGCCAGGTCAGCGTCACCGCGCAGTCGCGGCATTCGAGGCGGTGGCCGCAGCTCTTGCACAGCATGAAGGTCGAGTAGCCGCGGCGATTTAGGAAAAGCAGCGCCTGCTCGCCGGCGCCCAGCGTCTCGGCCAGCGCCCGGGCCAGCGGCGTCGATAAGAGTCCCTGCTCTTCGGTCAGGATGTGCTGCTTGAGATCGATCACCTCGACGCTGGGCAGCGGCATTCCGGTCGCGCGCTGGGTCAGCGTCAGCCGCTGGATCTTGCCGCGACGGCTGAGCGCCAGCGTCTCCAGCGACGGTGTGGCCGAGCCCAGCACCGCCACGGCCCCGGCCCGCTGCGCCCGCACCAGCGCCACGTCGCGACCGTGGTAGCGCACGCCGTCCTGCTGCTTGAACGACGAGTCGTGCTCCTCGTCGACGATGACCACGCCGAGGTTGGCCAGCGGCGCAAACAGGGCCGAGCGCGGCCCGAGTGCGATGCGCACATCGTCGCTGCCGTTCAGGATCCGTCGCCACGCATCGGCGCGCTGCCCCTGGCTCAGCCCCGAGTGCAGCACCGCGACCTTGGGACCGAAGCGGGCGACGAAGCGGGCGGCCAGCTGCGGCGTCAGCGCGATCTCGGGCACCAGGACCAGCGCGCTCTTGCCGCGCTCCAGCGCCGCCGCAATCAGCCGCAGATAGAGCTCGGTCTTGCCCGAGCCGGTGATGCCGTGCAGCAGAAAGCCGCGATAGCCCTCGTCGAGCGCCGCCATCATGGGCGCCAGCGCCTGACCCTGCTCGGCGGTCAGCACCGGCGGCTCGCTGCTCGCCAGGGCGGTGCCGCTGGTGTCCAGGTTGAAGGCCGACTCCTCGTCGGCCAGCGGGTCGCGCAGCACCTCGCGCGTCGAGCACTCGACAAAGCCTGCCTGCTGGAGCTGCTTGACCAGCACACCCGCCCGCGGCGACACGGTCTTGAGCTCGCTCAGCGGCAGCGGCCCAAAGCGAACAAGGTGGCGCCACAGCGCTGCCCGCGCCGCGCTGCGCTCCACCTGCCGCTCCTCGTCCGCGCTCAGCGGCGCTGCCCGCAAGGCCACCCAGGTCTCGTTTTTTTCCTGCACGCCGGCAGCCACCGACTCGCGCACCTCGACCAGACCGGCCTCGCGCAGGCCGCGCAGCGCCTGCTGGAGCTCGCGCGAGTCGCGGCTGCCGCCCCCGGCGCGCTCGCGCAGCAGCACCGAGAGCTCGACGGTCTGGCGCCGCCGCGACGGCCCCAGCAGCAGCTTCGCCACCGCCGCCAGCGCCCGCTGCTGGCCGAGCGGCAGTTCCGCTAGCTCCGGTGGCAACAGCACCGCTCCAGCCTGCCTGCCCAGCGTCGCGCCGCGCTCGGTGAGCCCGATGTGCAGGTGCTGCTGCGCCTGCTGATGCGGCGGCAAGGCGAGCCGCAGCGCCTCGCCGATGGGCGCCAGATAGTACTCAGCGACGAAGCTGACCAGCCCGAGGAGCTCCGGCGGCAGCGGCGGCCCGTCGACAAGCTGGCCGATTGGCCGCAGCCCCTGCCCCGCCCGGGCCTGGCCGTCGCTGTGAGCGCCCAGCCGCAAGATCACGCCCTCGACCGCCTTCTGCCCGCCCAGCGGCACCAGCACCCGCGAGCCCACGATCAGCCGGCCAGCCAGCGACGGTGGAACGCTGTAGGTATACGGCCCGGGAGCCGGGGCCAGGACGCAGACCTCCGCGACCTCCGGGCCAGCGGTCGCAGGGGCGACGATATTCTCCAGGGCCATGGCCATTGGCGGCGAAATATAGCAGCGATTTCAGGGACTCGCGGCGCTCAAGTGGGAGTCGCGACGACGGCAGTCGCCTTTTTGATATGCTGGGAATCGCAGTTTTTTGTCAGCCCCTAGCCTGATTGGAGTCCGATATGTCGGATAAGACCCCGGAACAAAACGCCAATTCCCCCTGCCCGTGCAAGCCTGCTCAGCCTGGCTCCAGCAATGCCAAAAACAGCCTGAACCGCCGTCAGCTGCTGGTGCTGGCCGGCGAGGCGGCTGCCGTCGGCACGCTGGCTGCCTGTGGCGGCACCGAAGAGATGATGATGAACAACACCGACATGGGCTGCGGCACCACCGTGGCGACGGGTGCCGAGACGCTACAGGTCGGCCAGGTCAAGAGCTTCCTCAACACCACCGATCCCTCGTACAGCTACTTCATCGTTCGCGACGACAAGGGCTTCTACTGCCTGCGCAACTCGTGCTCGCACGCCGGCTGCCAGACGAGCTTCAACTCGGGAGCCAAGACCTTCGACTGCCCCTGCCACGGCTCGCGCTACAACTTCGATGGCTCGCTCAAAACCGGCCCCGCGACCTCGGGCCTCCACAGCTTCGTCCTCTGCCGCCGCGGCGACGGCATGCTGGTCGTGGCCACCGAAGGCATCGGATCAACCGACTTGACCGCGCGCGTCAAATAAACCCACCAGGGCGGCTCGGGATCGGGGGCAGCGTCGGATATCTGTTCACTCTCGGGGATATAGTTGATACGATTGCACCGTGACGGGAACCAGGCGCACCACCGGCCTGCACGGGATAATTAGCGGCGACCGCGAGAGCCACAAGGATCTCAGCGGCTCCCCAGGCGCTTTGCCGCAGATGGGCGACCGCAACAGCGGCGGCGACATCAGTGGTCCGCACTTTTCCGGCGTCGGACGCTCGCAGCCGGTGCGCCAGGTTCGCGACCCGATCCCCAGCTTTACCGGCCGCAGCGGCGAGGTCGAGCGCCTCTCGCGCATGCTGCGCACCGCCACCGGCGCCGTCGCCACCATCAGCGGCGTGCGCAACCTGGCCGGCATTGGCAAGACCGCGCTCGCCTGCCGCGTCGCCCAGGAGGCGCAGGCGCAGTTTCCGCTCCAGATCTTCCTCGACATGCGCGGCCAGTCGGAGTCGCCGCTGCGCCCCGAGCTGGCGCTGGAGCGGGTGATCCGCGCCTTTCCGCAGGCCGAGGCCCGTCTGCCCACCGAGCTGGAGCCGCTCACCGAGCTCTACCGTTCACTGCTCAGCGGCCAGCGCGCGCTGATCATCGCCGACGATGTGCGCGACTCGGCGCAGATAAAGCCGCTGCTGCCGCCGCCGGGCTGCGCCCTGCTCCTGACCAGCCGCTCGCGGCTCATGCTCCAGGGTGTGCCCACCTACCACAGCCTGGAGCTCGACGCCCTGACCAGCTCGGATGCGACCGCGCTCTTGCGGTCGCTCTGCCCGCGCCTCTCCATGACCCAGGCGGCCGAGCTGGCGACGCGGTGCAGCAACCTGCCGCTGGCCCTGCAGCTGGTCGGCAACATGCTGCGCGACGACCCGACGCGCCAGATTCCCGACTTCACGCAGCAGCTGGTCACCGAGCGGGCGCGCATCGAGTCGCTGCGCACCGGTGACAACGCCGCCAGCGACCTTTTGACCGTCATCTCCCTGGCCTGGAAGTACGCCGACCCGTGGAGCCGCGGCGCCCTCGGGCAGCTCACGATCCTCAACACCGGCTTTGACCGCGAGATGGCCGAGGCCGTGATCGCCCTGCCGCAGCACGCCTCGCCGGTGTCCGAGATCCTGAGGCGGCTCCAGAAGATCCTGCTCATCGAGCAGGATCCCAAGACCAGCCTCTTTTACATCCACAACCTGATCCGCGGCTTTGCCCAGAACCAGAGCGACCCGGCGCAGGAGCAGCCGGCGCGCGCCCGTCACGCCGCGCAGGTCGCCCGCATGCTCCAGATCTACGAGCAGCGCTACCGCCAGGGCCGCGACGGGCCCAACGAGGCGCTCGGCCGCTTTGACCGCGAGCGCGCCCACGTCGAGTCGGCCTATGCCTGGGCCACCGAGCGCGCCACCCTCGACGAGACCGCCAGCCGTCGCTGCATCGAGCTGGTCCTGGCGGCGCCGAACATCCTGAACCATCGCATGCCGCCGCGCCTGCGCATCCGCTGGTTTGAGTCGGGGCTCAGCTGCGCCCGCCGCATCGGCGACCGCCAGGCCGAGGCGCGGCTGCTCGGCTACCTGGGGCCCGCCTATCGCGAGCTCGGCCAGCCGCAGCGCGCCGTCGAGTGCTACGAGCAGAGCCTGACCGCCGCCCGTGCCGTCGGAGAGCGCACGGCCGAGCTGCGCGCGCTCAGCAGCCTGGGACTCGCGTTCCTGGAGCTGGCGCAGCCGCAGAAGGCCATCACCTACTTCGAGCCCAACCTGGCCCTGGCGCGCGAGCTCGCCGACCGTCGCGCCGAGGGTGTGGCCCTGGGCAACCTGGGGCTCGCGCACCTCGACCTGAATCAGGCCGCGCGCGCGGTCGCCTATTTCGAGCTCGATCTGGCCATCGCCCGCTCGCTCGGCGACCTGCGCAGCGAGGGGCGGGCGCTGGGCAACCTGGGCCTGGCGCAGCGCATGAACGGCCAGCCGCAGCGCGCCATCGAGTACTACGATCAGCACCTGAAGATCGCGCGCCTCGTCGGCGACCGCCGCGGCGAGGGCAACTCGGCCTGGAACCGGGCGCTGGCGCTGATGGCCGTGGGCCGCCGCGGCGACGCCATCACGGGCGCCGAGCTGGCGCTGCGCATCCGCGAAGAGAACGGCGACCCGCGCGCCGACAAGGTGCGCGCCGCCATCCTCTCGTGGAAGAGCGCGCCGGCAACCAAACCCGCCCCCTAGCTCCCCGGACCCCTGGACCGGGCCTCGGCGGCTGTCTAGAATGCGCGGCCTATGGCCGGCTCGACCGTGACTGCCGAGGACTTCTGCCGCTCTGTGCTCTCGCACGGCGACCTGCCGAGCAAGCTCCGGCCGCCGCGAGACAGCGACGGCAAGCTGCTACAGCTGGCCCCGGTTTGCGATTCGCAGCCAGAGCCACTTTCGGTGCCGCTGCCGGCGCGCGTCACCGAGCTGCGCTTTCACAGCGGCGGCGAGCGGCTTCCCGGCATGGGCGAGCTCTGGCAGCCCGCGGCGCGGGTCGCCTGCCTCCAGCGCTTTGCCCATCACGAGCTCCAGGCCATCGAGCTCTTTGCCTGGGCGGTGCTGCGCTTCCCGAGCCTGCCGGCAGCGCTGCGGCGCGGATTCCTGCTGGTCCTGGAGGAGGAGCAGCAGCACCTTCAGCTCTATTTGGACAGAATCCAAGCACATGGGGCGCAGTTCGGGGCCGGCGACGGCCAGCTGTCCGACTACCTGTGGCAGCACCGCGAGCGCATCGAGTCGGCCGCGCACCCCGAGCTGGCGTTCCTGTGCGCCGTCGGGCTGACCTTCGAGCAGGCCAACCTCGACTTTGCACCCATGTACCGCGACGCCTTTCGGGTGGCCGGCGACGAAGAGACGGCGCGGGTGCTCCAGCAGGTTCACGACGACGAGATCCGCCACGTGCGGCTGGCCGTGCGCTGGCTGCGCCGGCTCAAGCGGCCCGACGAGTCGGACCTGGCCGCCTACCTGCGGGCGGTGCCCTTTCCGCTGTCCGCGGCGCGCGCCAAGGGGCGCCGCTTCGAGGTGGCGGCGCGACGACAGGCGGGCCTCGACGACCAGTTCATCGATCACGTGCGCCAGGCGGAGCCGTATCGCAAAAAGCCGCCGCCGGAGCGCCCCACATCCGGCCGGCAGCTGTGGCTGCTGCCCAACCTGGGCGCCGAGGAGGGCCAGCCGGTGCCCACCAGCGCGCGCGGCTTCCTGCGCGGACTCTACGGGGCGTGGGCGGCGATCTTCGACGGCTCGCAGGGGGCGCCGTGGCTGCTGCCGCCGGGGGACGGTGAGGCGCAGGCGGCCTGGCGGCAGGCGCTGGGGGCCGAGCGGGCGGGAGCGGCGCTGGCCTGCCTGAACGAGCTCGGCGGGGACCAGGCGAGGTCCATGCTGGCGTGGCTCAATGCGCCGTCCGCCGCGGCGCTGGCCGAGCAGCACCGTCTGGAGCTGCTGGGCACCCCGCCCGAGACGACGCTGGCGCTGCACGACAAGGCGTTTGCGATGCAGACCGCCGCCGCGCTGGGCCTTGAGCCGGCGTGCCTGAGGGGGCTCACCGCGATCTTTTCGCCGGCCCACTGCGAGGCGGAGGCCGGTGGCGCCGGCCAGCTGCTGGCGATCGTCGCGGCCTGGCCGGCATGGACGGGGCGGCGGTTCGTGCTCAAGCCGCGGCTGGGCACCAGCGGCCGCGGGCGCTTTTTTGGCCAGCTGAGCGATGAGGATGGGCAGCTCAGGCCCGGGGTTGCCGACTCGGCCTGGGCGGCGCTGGCGCGGCGCGGCGGCTGCATCGTGGAGCCGTGGCTGCAGCGGCAGAGCGACCTGTCGGTGCAGCTGATGCTGCGGGCCGCGGGCGCGCAAGTGCTGGGCACAACCTCGCAGCTGGTGACGCGCAGCGGGCAGATCCGCGGCAACCGCGGCATCTTGGATGCGGGCGGCGCCCTGCGCTCGGGGGCGGATGCAGCGGTCGAAGCGGCGCTCATCGCCCACGCGCTGGCGCTGGGAGGGGCGGCGGCAGAGCGCGGGCTGCGCGGCATCGCGGGCATCGATGCCTTCACGTTTCAGGGGCCGGCGGGCGAGACGCTGCTGCGCTCGGTGGTGGAGCTGAACGCGCGCTTTACGACCGGAACCGTGGCGCTGGGGCTGGCGCGGAGGCTGGAGGCGCAGGGGCGGCTGCCAGGCGGCGGCGGCTGGGCGCTGGTGCTGAAGTCGCCGGGGCGGCAGCAGCTGGATGCGGCGGCGGGGGTGTCCTACCTGTGTCCGCTCGCACGCGGACCGGCGCTGCTCTTTGCCGAAGATCCGGCGGCGCTGGATGCGATCTGTGCAAGCGGGGAGGACGGAAAAGCGGAAGAGAGTCGCTAGATTCCGATGTGGAAGCGGATGCCCGCCTTGAGCATCAGGTGGAAGCCGTGGGTCTGCGTCGACTCGCTGGGGCCGCCGACGTTCAGCTGCACCGGCTGCGCGCCGGCAAACATGTAGTGGTAGCCAAGGGTGGCGATCATCTGCACGGCCAGGAAGCGGTTGACGTTGTACTCCACGCCGCCCTGGCCCTCGACTGCGGCACCGATGGTGGAGATCTGGCTGTTGTCGATCGGGAAGTGGGGCGTGTAGGGGAAGCCGAACACCATGCCGCCATAGGCGCCGAGGGTGCCGGTCCACTGCCCGGAGCCGATGCCCAGATCCCAGCCGAGCATGGCCTGCAGGGTCGAGCCGGTGAAGACGCCGGGAATGGGGGTCAGGAACTGGTCAAACTGGATGTAGATATCGGTGTAGAAGATCTCGATGCCGACGCGGGCGCCGAGGAGGCCACCGCTCTGATCGTGGAAAAAGTCGTTGCCCTGACTGCCGTCGGGCTTCTTGGTGATCGTCGAGTTGAACTTGGGCTCGGTGCCGTACATGCCACCGAGGTAGCCGTCGGCGTAGATCTCGAGAAGGCGGGCTTCGGCGCGCTGGCTGGAAAGCAGCATTCCGAGGGCTGTCACGAGCATCGCAGTCCGGTAAGCAGGCAGGCCCACAATTTTTTTCGTTCGGCTCATGGCAGCCATGATAGCAAATAGCGCCATGTCTAGCGCCGATAAGCGAGCCGGGGTGGTCATCACCGGGGTGGGACTGGTTACGCCGCTGGGCTCCTCGATCGCTTCGTTCCATGCCGCGCTGCGGGGCGGACAGAGTGCGCTGGCCCCTTCCAGCGAGCTCAGCAAGTGGCTGCCGGAGGGGTCCGACCCACTGGTGACCATGGCGCGGGTCGGCGATTTTGGCGCCTCCCAGGCCATCGATGCCGGGCGGCGGCGGCGCATGCCGCGGCTGGGCCAGTTCGCGATCGTGGCGGCGCAGCAGGCGCTGGGCTGGAGTTCGGCGGGCGCACCGGCGCTTGCGCACTACGGACGGGAGCGGGTCGGCGTGGTGCTGGGGACGGGGCTCGGGTCGCTTGAGACCACGCTGGAGTTCGATCTCCAGTACCTGGAGGGGGGGCTGGGCGCGGCGTCGCCGGCGCTTTTTCCCTACACGGTCATGAACGCCTCTTCGGCGCTGGTCGCCATGGAGCTGGGGCTCCTGGGGCCCAACCTGACCGTGAACCACCGCGACCTGTCCTTGACCGAGGCCGTGGCCTCGGCCTGCGACCTCTTGGCCTGCCGGCGGGCGGATGCGGTGCTGGCCGGCGGCTGCGACGAGCTGGGCGCCTGGCTGCTGCATGCCTATGCGCGGCTGGGGGTGCTGCCCAAGAGCGGCGAGATGCTGCCCTATGATCGCGACCGGCAGGGCTTCTGCCCGGGCGAGGGCGCGGTGGTGTTGCTGCTAGAGCGGGCCGATGCTGCGGCGGCGCGCGGGGCCACGGTGCTGGCGCAGGTGGCGGGAGTTGGCCGCGGCGGCGACCACAGGCCGCGGCTCGGCTGGCGGCGTCCCGGCGAAGCCCCTGAAGTCAGCGGCGCCAGCGCCTCGGTTGCGGGGAGCCTGGCGGCGGCGGGAATCGGGCCCGAAGAGGTCGATTTCATTGCCGGCAGCGGCAACGGCACCGATCTGGATCGGGTCGAGTCCATGGCCCTGCGGCAGGCGCTGGGAGCGGCGGCAGAGCACGTTCCGATCGCGTCGGTGCTGGGCCAGACCGGCGAGTGGCTGACGTCGAGCGGCGTGCGGCTGGCGACGGCGATCTATGCGCTGAGCGAGCAGGCGCTGCCGGGCACGCACTGCCGCCACCCGGATCCCGAGGCGACGCTGCCGGGGCTGTGCCGGACCGCGCAGCCGGCGGCTCGCCCCATCCGCAACGTCCTGGTTCCGACCTTTGCGCAGGGCGGCGGCAACGTCTCCCTGCTCCTGTCTCACCCTTCGCATCCTTCTGTCTCACCCTGAGAGCTCGAACTTCCCCAGGCCGAGGGCTGGCGCAAGCCCGCGGCGATCGGATAGAGTGGCCACGCATGTCGAACCCACACACCCCTGAATCACCCGATACATCAGATTTCGCCTCGCTGCTGGCCGAGTTCGAGCAGCAGGGCGGAGGACAAAGCAAAGCCAAGAAAAAGGCTCGCGGACCGGCGCTCACCGTCGGTGCCGAGGTACGCGGTCGGATCGTGGCGATGAGCCGCGACTCGGTGTTCGTCGACCTCGGCGGCAAGGACGACGGCGTCCTGGCGCTCGACGAGGTGCGCCTGCCCGACGGCACGGTCACGGTCAAGATCGGCGACGAGATCCAGGCCCGGGTGGCCGAGATCGAGGGCCGCTCGGGCGGCGTCGTGCTGCGGCGCGTCATGGGCCGCGGCGGCGCGCAGGGCGCCGAGGAGCTGCGCCTGGCCTACGAGGCCGGTATTCCCGTCGAGGGTCAGGTGACGGGCGTGGTCAAGGGCGGCGTCGAGGTGCAGGTCTCGGGCGCGCGCGCCTTCTGCCCGATCTCGCAGCTGGATCTGCGCCACGTCGAAGACGCCAGCGTCTACGTCGGCCAGAAGCTCCAGTTCAAGATCACGCGCTTTGAAGAGGGTGGGCGGTCGCTGAACCTGGTGCTGTCGCGGCGGACGCTGCTGGAGGTCGAGGCCAAGGCGCGGGCCGTGGAGCTGCGCAAGAAGCTCGCGGTGGGCGCGGTGCTGCGCGGCAAGGTCACGGCCATCAAGGAGTACGGCGCGTTCGTGGATCTGGGCGGCATCGAAGGCATGCTGCACGTGAGCGAGCTGTCGTTCCAGCGGGCGCGGCGGCCGCAGGATCTCCTGTCCATCGGGCAGGAGATCGAGGTGCAGATCATCAAGCTCGAAGCGAGCGACGATCCGCGCAAGCCCGAGAAGATCTCGCTGTCCTTGAAGTCGCTGGAGCGCGATCCGTGGGCCGATGTCGAGAGCCGCTATCCGGTGGGCACGCGCGTCACCGGCACCGTGGTGCGCACCGAGAGCTTCGGCGCCTTCATCGAGCTGGAGCCGGGCATCGAGGGGCTGCTGCACATCGGCGAGCTCGGTCAGGGTCAGGGGCGACGCCTTCAGCACGCCAAGGACGCGGTCAAGGTCGGGCAGCAGCTGGAGATGGTGATCAAGGTCGTGGATCTGGAGAAGCGGCGGCTGGGGCTGGAGCTGGCGGCGTCGCAGGCGGCCCGCGCCGAAGAGGCGGGAGCTGCGGCGCACATGGCCGCGCAGACGCCGGCCCGCTTCGGGACGCTGGGTGACCTCATGGCCCAGCTGAAGTCCAACAAGAAGTAGCCGTCGCAGAATGCCTAGTAAAAAGAACTCCACTCGGGTAAGGTCGCCAATAGATGGCTGAGGAACCTCGCCCTCCAACTCAGGAAGAAGGCGCTGCCGCCGGTGCGGCCGAGCCGGGTGCTCCCATTCCGCCGGATGCGGTGGATCCAGAGCTCATCCGGCTGCCGGTTCCGCAGGGACGGCGCCATCCGGGCGTCGCCATTGCGGTGCTGATCATCGGAGCGCTGCTGCTGTATCGCCTGCGCGCCGACATCCACTATGCGATGGAGCCGGCGAACGCGCGCGACCTGGGCAGCGCTGCGACCGCGGTCAAAGAGGGGCGGCTGAGCGGTGCGGCCGAGACCTTCGTCAGCCTGACCGGCATCCCCGACCATCGCAACGCGCTGGCCTACGACCCCAAGGGCGGGCGGGCGCGGGTGCAGGTGTTCCGGCTGCTGGGCACGGGCTCGCGCCTGTTCGTGACGTCGCCGGCCACCCCGGCGCCGCCGTATGCGGACCGCTGGAGCGGACGGCTGCGTCGACTGGATGACCTGTCGTTTGCCGAGACGCTGCGCACCGCGTGGGGGCAGACGCAGGTGCTGCGGGCGCTGGATCTGACCCGGCTGCGCGCCCTGCCGCCGGGGCAGCTGCCGTCGCCGCTTGAGACCGTGGATCGCGCTGGCGAGGCGCTGAAGGTCGCCAACCAGCAGGATCTGCTGGTCGATGTGCTGTTTGAAGACGACGTGCGCGTGCTCTTGTCCAAAGAGAAGTCGCCGTCGGAGCCCGATGCGCGCCACGAGGTCGAGCGGCTGGGGCTGGCGCACGGTCCGGGCGTCGAGACCAAGGATGGCTACGGCTACGTGCTGCGGCTGCCGCCCAAGGCGACGGCAAGTGCAGCGCGTCAGCAGGTGCTGGCGCAGATCGATGCGCAGGGCATGTGGCTGTGGCATCGCGTCGAGACCTACCGGGTGCCGGTGGCCGCGGTGCAGGTGACGCCGGCCGGGCTGGCGCTGCCGGGTCCAGACTCGCTGGCGCAGCCGATCCGCTACGCCGAGCAGACGCGCGCCACTGCGCCGGCCGAAGCGCCGGCGGTCGCGCCGACCGGTGCCGCGGCAACGCCGCCAGCTGCTGCGGCCGCGGGTGCTGCGGCTGCGGAGGCGGCTGGCCCGCGCCAGCTGGTGGCGCAGAAAGAGCCGAGCACGCTGCTCCTGTGGGAGCAGATTCAGGCGGTGCAGGTGAGCGAGCCGCTGAACGTGCCGGCCGACGCGATGCTGCTGGTCGACGGCGACGATCCCAAGTCGCTCGGCTGGACGCTGCCCATGGCCGGCCTGCTCGTGCTCTTCATGGCCTTCAACGTCTGGTATCTCATCCGCTCGCTGCGCAATCGCGAAGCGGCGGCCGAGTAGCTTTCCCTAAAACGCTACGTCCCAGATGCCGGCGGCCTGCTCGACCAGGACCAGCTGCCGCGCGTGCTCGGCCAGGGCGCCGTAGTAGTTGAGGTAGACGTCGTCCACGGTGCGCTGCGCATTCAGCACTTCGAGCAGCGTGGCGCCGCCGCGCTGAAACGTGTAGAGCGTCGCCGCGTGGACCTTGTCGGCATCCGCCAGCACACCCTGCGTGTAGATCTTCACCTGATCCGATGCGGCGCGGTAGCGAACCAGTGCAGTGCGCACCTCGACCTCGGCGCGCAGCTCGGCGCCGCCCATCAGGTGCAGCGAGCGGTCCTGGCTGTAGCGGGCGGCATCGAGCTCGCCGTGATAGATGCGTGAAAACGGCAGCGCGATGGTCGCGGTTGCCGCCAGCGCGTCGTAGGGCGGCGAGGCAAAGGGCTCGCTGTTCAGGCTGCGCTGCCAGCTCACGTTGAAGATGAGGTCCGTGTAGCGGTTGGCTCGCGCCAGCTTGACCCGCGCCCGCGCCGCCTCTTGCGCAAGCTGCTGCGCCCGCACATCGGGCCGCCGCTGCCTGGCGGTCTCGACCAGCTGCGCTTCGTCGAAGGTGCGACCCTCCATGCGCAGCTCGCCGCTGATCAGCACCTCCAGCTGCGGCCCGGGACGCGACTTGCCCAGAAACTGCGCCACGCGCAGATCCGCGACTCGCACCTCGGCCTGCGCGGCCAGCACATCGCCGTGAAAGCGCTGCGCCTCCACGCGCGACTGCAGCACCGCGACCTCGCCGATATCGCCAACGCGCAAGCGCTGCTGGTTGATGGCGACGAGCTTCTCCAGACTCTCCAGCGTGCGCTGCTTGCGCTCGCGCACCATCCGCGTGTACAGCGCATCGATGTAGGCGCTGGAGGCATCGCCGCGCAAGGTGCGCAGGAAGTCCTCAAGGGTGGAGCGCGCCACCTGCGCATCAGCCTCTGCCGCGGCCGAGCGGGCGCCGCGCTTGCCGCCCATCTCCAGCTGCAGCGACACACCCAGCGTCGATAGAAGCGGCGCGCCCTGCCCCGAGACATCGACCTGCGAGATGCCGCCCGTGAGCTGCGGATCGGGAAACATGCGCGCGATCGCAATCTGCGCATCCGCGATCGGCACATTGAGCTTTTGCGCCAGCAGATCCAGGTTCGAGACCGCAACCTGCCGCAGGTAGCGCTGGAGCGTCCAGGCGCCGCCCGATTCTGCCGGCTGCTGCGGCTGCGGTGGCGGCGGCGGGTTTGGGCCGGGCGCAGCCGTGGCCGCGGAGGCGCACCATACGCATGCCCCCAGACCCAGAAAAGCTGTGACACTGCGCATTTTCTGAAGCGCTGTTTTCATCTTCATCATGACGTGGCCTCGTGAGACGCGGACGCGGCCGGCGCGGCGAGCGTGGGTGCGTAAAGTGGAGGGGAATCGGGCTCAGAATTCGAGGACGACTCGACCGAGCGCTCGACCACATAGTAGAGCGCTGGGAGCACAAATAGCGTCAGCAGCGTGGCGCTGAGGAGCCCGCCGACCACCACGGTCGCAAGCGGGCGCTGGACGTCCGAGCCAATGCCGTGCTGAAGCGCCGCGGGCAGCATGCCCAGCGCGGCTACAGTGGCTGTGAGCAGCACGGCGCGCAGCCGATCGGTGGCGCCGCGAACCACCGCGTCCGCCAGCGGGATGCCGGCTCGCCGCAGCTCGTTCAGTCCCGAGAGCAGGATCACGCCGTTCTGCACCGCCACGCCGAACAGCGTGATGAAGCCGACCGCGGACGAGACATTGAGCGTCATGCCGCGCATCCACAGCGCCACCATGCCGCCGAGCATGGCCAGCGGCACGTTGACCAGGATCAGCCCCGCCTGCCGCAGCACGCCGAACGCGCCGTAGAGCAGGATAAAGATCAGCACCAGCACAATGGGAAGGATGAGCGCCAGGCGCTTGGCGGCGCGCTGCTGGTTTTCAAACTGACCGCCCCAGCGCAGCTCGTAGCCCTGCTCCACATGTACCTCGCGCGCGATGCGACCCTGCGCTTCGGCAAGGAAGGTCGACAGGTCGCGGCCGCGCAGGTTCAGGCGCACGGTCAGGTGGCGGCGGTTGGTCTCGCGTGTGATGGTGCTCTCGCCCGAGCGCAGCTCCAGCTGCGCGACCTGCGACAGCGGAATGCGCGCCTTGCTCGGCGTCGAGATCGTCAGATCCGCGATGGCCTCGGGCGAGCTGCGCACGTGCGGCGTAAAGCGCAGCGCGATGTCGTAGCGGCGCTCGCCCTGGAAGATCTGGGCAACGGCGCGACCGCCGACCGCAACCTCGATCAGGCTGGCGATGTCCGAGACATTGATGCCAAAGCGCGCGGCCGCGGCGCGATCGACCTTGACCTGAAGCTGCGGCAGCGGCGGCTCCTGATCCACGGCCACATCGGCGCTGCCTTTGATGGTGTTCAGCACATCCACGATCTGGAGCGCGACGCGCCGCGCTTCGCCCAGATCGTTGCCGAAGATCTTCACAACCAGATCGCTGTGCGCGCCCGAGATCTTGTCGTTCACACCATCGATCATGGGCTGCGAGAAGCCGACCACCAGCCCCGGGATATGCGTGAAGCGCTCGGCCATCTTCGCGATGAGATCGGCCTTGGTCATGTGGTGCGCCCACACGGGATCTTCATAGGGGCGCAGGCCGACCGAGCTCTCGATGTGGGACGGCGTCCACGAGTCGGTGCCGTCGTCGTTGCGACCCAGCTGCGTGACGATGTAGCTCACCTGCGGAAATTCTAGCGTCGCTTCGCGCAGCTCGCGCGCAAACTGGTTGGCCTTATCGAGCGACAGCCCCGGCGGCAGCTGCACCTGAAGCCAGATCGAGCCCTCATCGAGCTCGGGCAGGAAGCCCTTGCCGATGATGACGCCGATCGAGATGGCGATGACCGCGGCGATCACGCCCGGCACCAGCGCAACTGCCGGCCGCTTCAAAACCCCAGCGATTACGCGGCGATAGCCCTTCTCAAGGCGCGACAGCACGGGGTTGTGCCAGATCTTGCGCGGCTTGCGCAGCGCCCACAAAGACAGCCCCGGAATCAGCGCCAACCCGACGAGCAGCGCCGCTGCGAGCGCGTAGCCGATGGTGTAGGCCATGGGCGAAAACAGCTTCTTTTCCACGCGCTGAAATGCAAACAGCGGCAGGTACGCGGTGATGACGATGACCTTCGCGAAAAAGATCGGCCGCGCCACCGACACTGCTGCGCCGACGGCGTCCGGCTCGGTCATGACGTCGTGCGGATGGTCTTCGCGGCGGCGCAGGATCGATTCCATCACCACGATGGCGCCGTCCACGATGATGCCGAAGTCGATCGCGCCCAGCGAGAGCAGGTTCGCGGGAATGTTGGTCAGCTGCATCAAGATGAACGCGATGAGCAGCGAAAGCGGAATCACGGTCGCGACGATCAGCGCGCTGCGCAGGCTGCCGAGAAAAAGGATCAGCACCACGATCACCAGGCCGATGCCTTCGAGCATGGTGTGCGAGACGGTGTTGAGCGTGGTGCGCACCAGCGCGGTGCGATCCAGATACGCGACGACCTGCACATCCGGGGGCAAGAGGCCATGGTTCAGCGCCTGCACGCGCTCGTGGACGCCGGCCAGCACGCGCGACGGATTCTGCCCGCGAAGCAGCAGCACGATGCCGCTCACGCCATCGGGATTCCGATCCTTGCCCAGGATGCCGTTGCGCTGCAGCGCTCCGAGCTGGAGCGTGCCGAGCGAGCGCAGAAAGATCGGCGTTCCGTTTTCTTCGGAAACGACGATGTTGCCCAGGTCATCGAGGTTGCGGATGAGGCCGATGCCGCGCACCACAAAGCCCTGATCGCCGCGCACCATGATGCTGCCGCCGGCGTTGCTGTTGTTCTCCTGAACGGCCTTGATCACCTGATCCAGGCTCAGGTCGTACTGGTGCAGCCGCGCCGGCTCCAAGAGCAGCTGAAACTCGGTCGTCTCGCCGCCAAAGTTGGTCACATCGGCCACGCCGGGAACCTGGCGCAGCGTCGGTGTGACCAGCCAGCGCTGGAGCTCGCGCAGCTCGCGCTGCGAGCGCGAGTTGCTCTCCAATGTGTAGCGAAAGATCTCGCCAATCGGCGAGGTCAGCGGATCGAGTCCCTTGTCCGCACCCGGCGGCAGCTCCACCGCTTCCAGCCGCTCGCGGATGCGCTGGCGGGCAAAGTAGTCATCGATTCCATCCTGAAAAACCAGCGTGATCAGCGACAGTCCGAACGTGCTGCGCGAGCGCATGACGGTCAGACCCGGCGTGCCGTTGAGCTCGCGCTCGATCGGAATCGTGATCTGCTCTTCGACCTCTTCGGCGGCGTGGCCGGGATACTGCGTGATGACCTGCGCGGTGGTGTCGGCGATGTCGGGATAGGCCTCGATCGCCAGCTCCTGCCAGGACATGTAGCCGAAGACGCCGAGCAGCAGGAACACCACCAGCGACAGGACGCGGCGGTGCATCGTGACAGTGACGAACTCGTTGATCACGGCAATTCCCCCGCGCTACTGAAGCAGGACCGCGTTTTCGACCACCAGCCGCTCGCCGACCTTCAACCCGTCGGCGATGGCGGTGAGCTTCTCGCCCCTGGCCGCGCTCTCGCCCGCGCTGCCGCCGACGTCGCCTGCCGCCGGCGCTTCCGGCTTGCCCTTGTCCTTGGCTGCCACCAGCGCCGTCGGCTCGATCTGCGCGCCCGGCGTGATCCGCCGCCGCTGAAAGCTCCACGGCGCAGTCTCGACAAAGACAAAGCTGGCATCGCCCAGGAGCACGATGGCGGTGGTCGGAATCACCAGCTCGGGCGCGGCGTTTTCGGTGAAGCGCACGCTGCCAAACATGCCCGGCCGCAGCCGCCGATCCTGGTTGTCAAAGGCGATGCGCACTTGAATGGTGCGCGTCTCGGGCTTGAGCAGATCGCCGACGAACAGCACCTTGCCGACCCAGGTCTCGCCAGGGCCCGGGTAGGCGGCAAAGGTGGCGGAGGCATCCTCGCCCGCCTGCACGCGCCGGATGTCCTTTTCCTGCACGTTGGCGGTCACCCACACCGTCGACAGATCGGCGATGGTCATGAGCGGCTCGGACAGATCGTTGCGGAACTCGCCGGGTGCGACCTTGTATTCGACGATGCGTCCGGTAATGGGCGAGCGCACGGTCAGCGGCCGTCCCAGCGCGCCCGCATCGATGCCCAGGAGCTTGAGGCGCAGCGTCGCGCGTTCGAGCTCGCTGCGCGCAAGATCGCGGTCGGTCTGCGCCTGCTCGACCTCGCGCGCGGCGCCGATGCCACCCTGGCGCAGGTCCTGCTGCCGCGCCAGCGTCCGCTCGGCCTGCGCAACGGCGCTGCGCGCTCGCATGTAGTCGGTCTGCGCCGCAACCAGATCCGGCGAGTCGAGCGCGTAGAGCGGCTGGCCCGCAGTCACCCGATCGCCGAAGCGCACAAAGAGCTCGACGATGCGCCCCGGCAGCGGCGGCGTGATGCGCGCCCGACGGGCGGGATCGGCCTCGACCTCGGCCGGCGCCTCCAGCGAGCGGCGCACGTTGCGATACTCGGCAGTGGCAACCACCAGCCGCCCGCGCAGGGACGAGCTGTGCGGAACCTCGATGCGATCGCCGTGGCGCACCGCGGTCTCGGGCGAGGCCGGCTCATGCTCGCCGGCGCCCTCCCCATGGGCGCCCGGGCCCGCCCCCGAACACGCAGCCAAAAGGCCCGCAGCCACCAGCAGCATGGCCCCCGGCTGCCGCCCACAAGCAGAGCCCGACCGCGCAGAGCGCCAAACCAACTCGACGCCGCGTCCAACGTAAGTTGTGTCCATGGGGCGCGCACAATACACCACCCACGCAGGAAAACGAGCAGCGGCGACACCTGCATGGTATCATTCGGCCAACACACGATTTTTTCAGGAGAAGCATCAAGATGCAGCGTCTGCGGATCGGTTTCGGGCTCAGTCTGGGGCTGTTGCTGGGAGCATCTCTGATGCACTGCTCGTTTTACCTGCCTGAGCGCACGGTCTGCACGGGGACTGCCGACGGCAGCTGCAAGCCCGGCGACCTGGGCCCGCTGCCGCCCGACCTGGCCAAGGACCCGAACGATCCGTCGGTGGTTGGCCCCTACGCTGTCGCGACGCTGCCCATGCCGACGCTGCCGCCGGGTCTCATCGACCAGGTGCTGCTGGGACCCAGCGATGACGGCGCGGGAATCTCCCCCAAGGAGTCGACGTATCCGCTGGTGCTGATCGCGCCGCCGAGCGGCCTCCCTCCCACCGCGATGCGGCAGTACGCGGACCGGCTGACCACCCACGGCTTCATCGTCGGCATCTATCAGGTCACCGATCAGGCCAACCACACCGGCTACCGCGACACTGCGCTTGGCTATCTCAACTTCATCCTGAACAACACCGACGCCAGCATCAAGACGCGCGTCGACGCTGGCCACGTCGGCCTGATGGGCTACCAGCTCGGCGCCAAGATCAGCATCGCCATGGCCGCGCAGAACACGTCCATCGGCGCCCTGTTCCTCATCGACCCTGTCGACGTGCTGACGGCAAGCGGTCCCCTCGACGGCGCCGCGACCATCGCGCAGCTGTCGCTGGCCGCCGGCGGCACCATCGCGCTGGTCGGCGAGCCCATCTCGACCGCGGGAGCGCAGCCGTGCGTGCAGTCGCCGCAGAAGGGCTACCCCGACTTCTACGCCGCGGCCAAGGCGCCGGCGCTGGGCATCTCGTTTGGCAACGCCAACCTCGGCGACTTCATGGAGGGCTACCCCGACCCCTACTGCACGGCTGGCTCCACTGCGCCGCGCTCGCAGACGCAGGGGCTGACCGCGAAGTTCGCCACCGCCTACTTCCAGTGGCTGCTCAAGGGCCAGGCGCGCCAGCGCGAGTACCTGCTGGGCGCCGACTTCCAGTCCGACGCGCAGACCGCCAACCTGACCCGCACCAGCAAGTAGCCCGCCGCCCTTTTCCCCAAATTCAGCCGAATTCAGCCCAATTTGGCCCTTTTCGGCCCAAATCCGCCCGCCCGGCCTACAGCGGCGCGAGGTACTTCTTGAACGAGGCGCCGTCGTAGCGGTAGCGGGCGCCGTCGTCGCCGACCAGCCAGAGGTCGGTCGGGCTGGTTCCCCACATGGCGTTGACGGGGTGGTCGAGCTGGCTGGGCTGCGCGGTCAGCTTGTTCACCGTGCCCCCATCCAGGCGGTAGAGGTCGCTGCTGTTGCTCGCGGCCGGCACGATGACGAACGGGCCCGGCGGCTGCGTCGCCCCGGGGAAGCTGCGGATCGCCTTGACGCCAATGCTGGCCATGGCGCTCGGCAGCGTCTTGGTCGCCAGGTTGATGTTGGTCATGGTCTTGGGAATTCCGGCGGTGGTGCCATCCCAGCTGGCGACAAAGCCGCCGACGCCGCCGAACCAGATCCTGTTGGCGCTCTCGGCAAACACGGCGGTCAGGTTGCCGATGAGCAGGCTGCCGCCCGAGACGCGCGTCCACTTGTTGGGGGAGCCGGTCTCGAAATAGGTCACCTCGCCGATGCAGGGCGGATCATAGCCAATGCCGCAGCCCCCGATCTTGGTGGTCGCCTTGCCGCTTATGTAGATATGACTTGGATCGAATCCGCTAATTCCCGTATAGGCATCCGGCAGCGGTAGATCGGTATTATTTATTGCAGTGATCCAGGTGGTGCCGCCGGAGCCGCTCACGAACAGGGGCGCAGCCGGCCCCTGACCAGTTGCCCACAGCTGCGTCGAAGAGCTCCCCCAGATGCTGGAGAGCATGCCCGGGATCGGGGTCGAGGGCTGCTGCGTCTTCCAGGTGGCGCCGTCCCAGTGCAGGATCATGACATTGGCGTCGCTGGGGGTGTCGCCGCCGACCACCCAGATGTTGTTGGCGGAGAAGCCGTGGATGGCCTTGAGGCTGACGGTGGTGCCCGAGGCGACGCGCTGCCAGTAGCAGCCGTTCCAGCGGGCGGTCAGGCCGCTGTCGCCCACCACCCACACGTCGTCGCTCTTGGAGCCCCAGACGCCGTAGAGGTTGCCGGTGATGCCAGCGTCGGGAAAGTTGATCGCGATGGTGACGTTGACCGAGGTGTCGCGGTCGCCGAGGATGTCGCGGCTGCCCGAGCCGCCATACTCGACGCCGCAGGTCTGAAGCGCCTTGCCGGCCGAGTCGAGCGGCGACACCTCGGCCTTGAACGTGCCGCGGGTGTTGGCGGGCAGGATCATGCCAGCGACAAGGGTCTTGTCGCCGCTGCTGACGTCGAACAGCTGCTCGTTGTAAGTTTGTGTATCTACATAAGACTTGATTGACAGGGTCTTTGTGCCAGCTGGAATTCCTTCAACATTGACCCTGACATATACCGTGCCATCGCCACATGAGCTCACGCTGACAATGCTCAGAGCAGCGGCTGCCAGGCGGGATGAAATGGCTTTTGAAGATTTGGGCATAAGCTGGCTCCTGATAAGCTATTGCGGAACGAGCGTGCGCTGATTTCCCAGCGGAATATCGATGAACGGGTCGGTCGGCTTCGAGAGCACGCTGCCGACCACGCCGCCCACCACCACCGCCGCCGCGGCGCCGCCGATGAGCGTCCAGAACCACCACTTTTTGTACACGGGCTTGGTCTGGCTCGGGTCGACGCGCGTGATGATGGTGCCGGTCTGGATGGCGACGATCTGGTCGTTGGCCTGCTGCCTCAGCTCGGGGAGCTCATTCGGCGGATCCTGCTCCAGGAAGCGCTGGTACGAGGCCACGGCCTCATTTTTGTTGCCGCGCAGCCGCTCGGACTCGGCGATGCGGAAGGTGTAGAGCGGCTTGTGCGACAGCTTGTAGGCGCCCTGCCACTCCACGATGGCCTCGGGGAACTGCTTCTGCTCGAACAGCTTCAGCGCCTTGGCGTCGCGCACCTCGGCCTGGAGGCTCACCATCTGCTCGGTCGCCTCGGGCACCGACGGGTGGCTGGGGCCGGCGGAAAGGAAGCGGCCATACGCGGCGATGGCCTCGGCCTTGCGACCGGCCATGCGGTAGCTCTCGGCGATGTGAAAAAGCGGCGTCGGCTGCTGGCTGTACTTGTACGCGGTCTCCCAGCTGCGGATGGCGCCGGCGTAGTCCTTGGAGAGCAGCGCCTGCGCGGCCTTCTGATCCGCGGCGTCGGACAGCTTCTTGCGCAGCGTCTCGATGTGGCGCTCGCAGTCCTCTTTGGCGGCGTCGTCGGTGGTCTCCTTGAGCGTGGTCTGGTAGAGCTCCAGCGCCTCGGCGTCGCGCCCCGCCTCGCGGCAGGCCTGGGCCAGGTTGAACAGCACGTCGACGAGCGGGTCGAGATCATAGGCCGCGCGCAGCTCGGCGAGCGCGTCGACGAAGTTGCGCTCCTCGTAGCTCTTGCGGGCGCGGTCGAGGTGCCCAAGCGCCTTCTTCTTGTTCTTGGCCGACGCCGGCTTGAGTCCCTCGCGCGACGGCACGGTGCACAGCGCTCCAGCGTCGGGCGCAGCCGCAGGCTCGGCGGCCTGGCTCAGCCCCGGCACCAGCAGGCAGGCAGCGAGGCCGGCCACCGCGGCCAGTCGGAGCAGAAGCTGAGGCAGGGAATGAGCATTCTGCCGTCTCATTTTGTCGGTCGCTTCCTTGGTAGATCGCCAAAGCGAATCGGCTTTTTGGACTGGGGCTTGTTTTCGCTCTTGGGACGCGGCTTTTTGGCCCCGGGGTCCGCGCTGGTCGGCGGCGATGGCGGCGCGACCTTGGGCTTGACCGGCTCGGGCGGCAGCAGATCGTTGAATGGCCGCGGCGGCGGATTGGCCTGCGCCTTGGCCGGCTTCTCCGTCGCGGGTAGCTCCGGCTGCGGCGGCTGCGGCTTGGCAGCTCGCGACCGCACGATGCCCAGTCCGATCAGCACCACCGCCGTCATCACCACCAGGCCCAGCGCCAGGATGAGGAGCCGCCGTCGCCTCTCCAGCGCGATTGCAGCTTCGGACGGCTCGGACTTTTCGAGCAGCCGGTCGATCGACTTTTCCGACGAGCGGCTCCCGAGCGACCGCTGCGACGCCACCACCGGCAGGCCGCGGTTGGTGAACTTGTTGCCGTCGGCCATGCTGTCGAGGCTCTCGACAATCTGCTGCATCGACGGCCGCTCCGCCGACTCCTTGGCCATCATGGCGCGCACCAGCTCCTGAAGGTCCGCAGGCACCGGCTGGGGCAGCGGCGGCGGCTCGCGGATCAGGTGCTGGCGGAGGATGCCTCCGGCGGTCTCGGACTTGAACGGCGGCTCCCCCGAGAGGAGCTCGAACATGATGACTCCGAGCGAATAGACATCACTGCGCTCCGTCGTCGCCAGCTTGCCTTCGATCTGCTCTGGCGCCATGTAGGTCGGCGTCCCCAGGGAGACGCCGGTGGTGGTCTGGCGGCCCTCGGCGCCCTCGAACTTGGCGATGCCAAAATCGAGCACCTTGGCCCGCTCCCCCGACGGCGTGTCCGGGTCCTTGACCAGCATGATGTTGTCGGGCTTGAGGTCGCGGTGGACGATGCCGCGCCCGTGCACGGCGGCCAGCGCTGAGGCCACCTGACGGGTGATCTGCATCACCTCGCGCACCGGCATGCCCGGCAGCCCACCGGGTCCGTTCTTGCCCTTGACGCGGCTGAAGCGGCTCCACAGCGACTCGCCCTCCAGGAACTCCATGACGATGCACTGAGCGCCTGCGGACGTGCTCGTGAAGTCGTAGATCTTCACCAGGCCGGGGTGGCCGACCATGCTGATGAGGCGGGCCTCATCGACGAAGCGGCGGACGAACTTGGGCTCGTTCAGCAGGTGCGCGTGCAGCACCTTGACCGCTGCGCGCTGGCCGATCTCGGCGTGAACAGCCTCGAAGACCGCGCCCATGCCGCCCTCACCGAGCTTGCGGGCGATATGGTATTTACCGATAGACGTGCCGACGAGGCTGGGGCTCTCCTCTGCCTCGTCGGGCAGCGAGGAGGCACCAGGGATGCCGCTCTCTTGCGGGTCTACTCGCTCGGGTGTCGTCATTCCTGTGGTTAGGACGGCGACTCATACTATCGTCGACATATCCTGAAAATATCGTAACCAAAATAACACTAACCGTGTAGTCTAATCGAGCGAGGTTTGGCTAATCAGCGTGCCTCAAGACTTCCAGGGGACGGGCAACGCCAGGCAGCCGATAACTCGCAGCGGGTCATGAGCGGCGCGAGAGTCCATATAGACGCACTCCTACCCAGGGCAACCGGGGCCCCCGGTTTACGGGGCAGCAGGACGCCCGGATGAGCGCGCCGCCCAAAGCGTCTCTCATCGGCACGACGATCGGCCGCTTCAAGATCACGCGCACGATTGGCCACGGCGGAATGGGCACGGTTTACGAGGCCCTGCAAGAGGCCATCGGCTACCGCGCCGCCGTCAAGGTGCTGGGCGCCGCGATCGCCCAGGATCCGCGCCAGAAGCAGTACGTCGAGCGCTTTCTCGACGAGGCGCGCGCCGTAAACCTGATCAACCACCCCGGGGTCGTGCGCATCTTTGACTACGGCGAGACCGCCGACCGCACCGTCTACATCATGATGGAGTTTCTGGAGGGAAAGACCCTCGCCCATCGGATCCTCGACGGCACCAAGGACCCGAGCAAGCGCGCAACGTTCCGTCAGGCGATGCGTCTGATTCACAACGTCGCCTCGGCCATGGCGCAGGCGCACGAGCGCGGCATCCTGCATCGCGATCTCAAGCCGGAAAATCTGGTGGTCATCAGCGACCCCGACATGCCCGGCGGCGAGCGGGTCAAGATTCTGGACTTTGGCCTGGCGCGCTTTCTGGACTCGCCCGAGCGGCGCACCACTGCTGGCATCGCGCTGGGCACACCGCTGTACATGTCGCCGGAGCAGTGCTTCGGTAGTGCACTGGACGGCAAGAGCGACGTTTATTCACTGGGTGCGATTTTCTACGAGGTGCTGACCGGCGCGCCGCCGTTCATGGACAGCGATCAGGCGAAGCTGATGCTCCAGCACGTCAATCGGGCGCCCAAGCAGCTGCGCGAAGTGGTGCCGGGAATTCCCGAAGACATGGCGGCGCTGGCGCACGCGATGCTCTCCAAAGAGCCGGGAAATCGGCCGGAGATGCGCGAGGTCACGGAGCGCCTGGACCGGCTGGAGCGCGAGGGCAAGCTGCCGCCCGAAGAGGGGAGCGATCCGCGCCCGAACCAGCAGCCAGAGGCGTTTGCGCCGACGGTGGCAGCCGGCTCGCTGAAGGTGCCGGCCGCCGAAGCCGCAGCGGCGCGCAAGAGCCTGTGGAAGAGCCTGTGGAAGGGTCGGCCGGCGCGTTTCTGGATGATGTGGCTGGCGATCTTGAGCCTGCTTCTGGGGCTGGGAATCGGCGTGGTGAGCTTCATGCTGCGCAAGCCCGAGCTGCCACCGGCGCCGCAGTGCCCGCCGCCGCCACCGATCGAGATTCCCGCCTGCCCGCAGCCACCGCCGCCAGCGGTCGAGCCGCCGCCGGTTGAGAGTCCGCCGGCCGGGGAGAGCGAAAAAGGAAAGGGAAAAGGAAAAGGGAAGGATCCGAAGCACGCCCCGACAAAAGGGAAGCGCGGCAAGTGAGCCTGGATCCCGTCCTTTTTCCGATTCCTTTTTTGATTCCTTTTTTGTCCTAAGAAATCGGAATCAGCGGTTTCTGGCAGAGCGCGACGAAGTTTCGCAGCAGCCTGGGACCATGCGGAGTGCCGATCGACTCGGGGTGAAACTGCACGCCCCACAGCGGCCGCTGGCGATGGCGCAGCGCCATGATGAGCTCGGGATCGCCCGCCTGCGCGGCAGCTGCCGTCACCTGCAGGCAGCCGGGCAGCGTCTCTGGAGCAATGACCAGCGAGTGGTAGCGGGTGGCCTCGATCAACGGCGGCAGCCCCGCCCACAGCGGATCCGGCGGGTCGGCGCTGGTCTGCTGCGGGGTCTGGCGAATCGGCCACACCTTGCCGTGAATCGGCGCTGGGGCGCGCACCACGCTTGCACCGAACGCCTGCCCGAGCAGCTGGTGCCCCAGACACACGCCGAGCAGCGGCCAGCCGTGCAGCGCGGGCTCTGCGCTCAGGGTCGCCAGCAGCGCCAGGCAGATGCCGGCAGATTCGGGGCGCCCCGGGCCGGGCGAGAGCACCAGCCCGTCAACCTCCGCGCGCCGCTCCAGCACCTCGGCGACCGTCAGCGCATCGTTGCGCACGACCTCGACCGCGGCTCCAGCCACAGCCAGCCCCTGCGCCAGGTTGAAGGTGAACGAGTCGTAGTTATCGATGAGCAGCAGCCGCGCCATGCGGGCCCAGCATACTTGCGAACTACCTGATGCGGGCGATGGCAAAGCGGTCGCGCGCTTCGTCCTCGTGCGAGCGCTCGCGCTGCGCGCGCATGCGACGCTGATCCCGACGCTCCAGGGTCTCGTGGAGCTCGGCCGCTTCGCGGCGGGCGATGCACTGGAGCCAGTCTGCGCGCCGCGCCTCCAGCTTGTGCAGGCAGGCCGCCGCTTCGCTCTCGCACTGAAGCACTGCGGCCTGACCTTGCCGGACCGCTTCTGCGCGACCGCGCAGCGCCTCTGCTTGCCGCTGCAGGTCCGCAGCGGGCAGGGTGCCCATGTGGATGTTGAGCTGGCGCGCAGCGGCTCGCGCTGCCAGCAGCGCCTGCTCGCAGTCGAGCAGCCGCAAGCGCAGCTGCTCCAGGCGCAGACGGGCCTGCTCCAGCTGGCTGCGCGCCTGACGCATGGCCGCCTGCGCCTCGACCTCGGCGCGCCGCCGCAGCGACAGCACCTGCGCCGTGGGCCCCGCGTCTGTCCGGCCCGAGCTCATCTTCACCACCTGATCAGCGTACCCGAAACCCAACGAAAAAAGCGCACAGCAGCTCTGCCGAGCCGCAGAGCCAATGAGCTGCAGTGTTGCTGAATTGATAAACTGCTGTGCAGATGCCCCGAAATCCCTCTCCCCCTCGGGGAGAGGTTAGATGAGGGGCGCGGCGACGGGAGCTTCTGCCCTCACCCGGCTCTCCCGGAGGGAGAGGGGACGAGGGCAAGTCGAGCGAATTACTTGGGCGTGGTGCTAGTGGGCGTGCGCGTCGGCGGCGGGGCGGAACAGGGACACGAGGCGCTTGCCGAGGAGCTTGGCGCCGTGCAGCGGGTCCTTCATGTAGGGCGCCATCGCGTGCACCATGTCGGCGGCCGTGGTCGTCACCTGATGCGACGGCCAGAAGAAGGGGCTCTGGAAGCTGCGGTTCTTGGCCATGAACAGCTTCAGATCCGCGGCCGAGACACCGTACTCCTTGCAGGTGTTGTCGAACTCGGTGCGAGCCGCTGCGCGCGCCTTGAACAGCATCATCTGCACGCGGCTGTACACGTTGACCGCGCCATCGCCCGAGGTCTCGATCGGCAGGAAGATCGCGCCGGGATACTTCTCGGTCACGTAGCTCTGCACACCGTCGGAGACGCCGCTCGACGGCATGCAGCCGAAGGGCTTGACCGACAGCGTCATGGTCGCCTTCTTCTTGGCGACGTTCATGACCAGCTTGCCGACCTCCATGTGCCCTTCGCCACCGCGCAGGTGGTTGTTGTACAGATCGCGCGCCGCATCGGCGACCGCGTCCATGTCGGGCAGCGGATAGCCGTGCAGACCGAGCACGTTGGCGAAGCTCTGGAACAGCACGCGGATGCCCTTGTCGGCTACCCACAGCGTCGCCAGCTTCTTCTGCGCGTTGACGCCGGCCAGGCCCTTGCGGCCGTGATCCTCGGTGCGCAGGGTCATGCGCTGGCGCGTATCCCAGCGGTGCTCCCAGATGTTGTAGAGCAGCCAGTTGGTGACGATCTGGATGTCGACCTCGGCGCCCTCCTGCTCCAGGAAGCGCTGCAGGCCGTAGTTGCCATCGCCCTCGGTGGTCATGGCCCAGAACTCGCCGATGACCGCAACCTTCGGCTTGATCTGCGTGCGATCCACCTCGACGGCGCGAAGCAGGCGGCGGCACTTGAGCAGCGCAGTCACGATGTTGGAGCGAGCCTCGAACGCGTCGCGCAGGATGCCCTTGCACTCTTCGAGAACGCGATCCGTGGTGCCCTTGACCTTCTCGTAGGGGCGCATGCGGTAGCCGATCGCGTTCAGCGCATCGCCGGCCATGATCGCGAAGATCAGGCTGATGAAGAACTTGGGATTGAAGTCCAGGCCGTTGCCGCCGCCGGTGGCCTGCTTGAGGCCGCCCTGCTGCTGGAACAGGAGCACGCGGAAGCCGTCAAAGCCCGAGTCGCGCAGCGCCTTGCGGTACTCGGTCACGTAGGTGCCGAAGCGGCAGGGGCCGCAGGCGCCGGCGGTGACAAACAGGTAGTTGTCCACGATCTCCTTGGTGGACAGACCCTCCTTGTCGCGCAGATCGGTCAGCGTCTTGACCAGGTTTCCGACGGTAAAGTAGGTCGGATTGCACTGACCGCGATTGCCGAACTCCTTGCCCATCTGGAGCGCAACGGTGTCGGGGCAGTCGAGCGCCTTCACCTTGTAGCCGAGGCCGTGCAAGGCGCCGGTGATGAGGAAGTCGTGCGCCACCGTCAGACCGCCGACCAGGATCGTCGTGTGGACGCGCTGGTTGGCGGTGAAGGTGCGGGGGTTCTTGTCGATCCACGGCGCCTTCTCGGACTCGAGTCCCAGCGACGTGCGCTGCTCGGCCTCAAAGCGCCGGAGCTCGGCCTCGATATCGAGCTCTGCGGACTTGATGTTGTTGATCACCGGCAACTGCACGCGCCTGGTGCTGTGACCCAGACCGCCCTGACCTTCGGTTTCTGCTCGCTGCATCGTTATCTCCTGATGCTCAGGTTCGTTAAAAAATTACTGCGACAGCCGGGCGACCTGCTCTTCGCCCTGTCGCTTGATTCCGATTTTCACCAGCCCCTTGGCCGGCTCCAGCGTCGCGCCCGTCGGCTTGAAGCGGGCCGAGTACTCGGCGACCTTGCGCCGCACGTCCTCGATCTGCCGCACCAGCGACTCGTCCTGCTGCTTGCGATCCTCAAGCTGCTTGTGCTTGAGCTCCAAGAGCTGGAGGCGCTTCTCTTCGATCTTGAACTGAAGCTCGACCTTCTTTTTGGCGATGTCTTCCAGCCGCTCCTCGTGGAGCTTGAGGCTGTGTGCGTAGGTCTTGACGCGGATCTTGATCGATCCGCCGGGCTTGTTGGCATCGATGTCGTGCAGGGCCGAGTACGGTGTCGCACTGGTCCCGATCACCGAGTCGATGAGGCCGTAGATCGGCGCATCGTGACCGCACTTGAACGACGACAGATCCAGCACCACCACGTTCGGGTGGCGGGCGGCAAACTTGGCCGCCCACACCTTCTGCACGGAGTTGGCCGAGTAGTTCTCTGGCCACACATCCTGCACTTCGAGCGGGCTCTCGATCAGCCCCTTCTCGATGTCCTCTTTGTAGAAGCGATACAGCCAGCGCGGATCCTTGGGCAGCGAGCGCATCGACAGGATCGGGTAGCCCAGCGCCTGGAACTCTTCGAGCACGCTGTGGTTCAGACCCGGATCGCTGTGATACGGCCGGCCGATGAGCAGCACCGCGACGCGATTTTCAGTCTCGACAACCTCCAGGATCGCCTTGCCGCGCTCCTGAATCTCGTGGTCGAAGATGTCCACCGCTTTGTGGCCCTGCTCGACGGCGTAGTCGCTCTCGTCTTCGGTGATGTCGAGCAGCGGTCCAAAGCACTCGAACAGCTGCCGGCGCAGCAGCGAGGGCTCGGTGAAGGTCAGCGCCGGATCCACGTACTTGATGCCGCGCGTGGCGAAGAAGTCGACCTCTTTGGTGAACGCCGCCTTCATGACTTCAGGCGCACCAGCGACGATCGGGCACGATGCCGAGTCCATGACCTTGTGCAGTCCGGGCGGCACGTGCGTGATGCACGGGAAGAAGATCGCACTGAGCTTCTTCGCATCGCTGTGATGATGGAACAGCAGGTTGTGGATGTGCGCCTGCGCAACCTTGGACGGGTAGCAGGGATCGATCGATCCGTACTTGCCGCCCTCCTGCCACATCTCCTCGCTGCTGTCGTCGGAGAACACCACGTTCTGGCGCTGAATTCCCAGCGACTCCAGATAGGTGCGGATAAACGGCGCGATGGTCCAGATGTTCAGGACCTTGGGCACACCGATGCGCATGCGAGCGCGCTTCTTCTGCGCCGCTTCCGAGCTGCGCTGGAACGGCCGGCGAATCGGCACGCGCTTGATCGCGCCGAACAGGCCCTTCTTCAGCTCGACATCGTCGATGATCGTGTCGGCGGTCGGCTGCGGCGGCGCATCGAAGAAGTGCCGGAACAGCTGCTTCGACTCGTAGTCGACCAGGTTCGGGAACTGCTTCATCAGCTTCTTGCGCGCCTTGGTCAGATCCAGCATCGCCTCTTCGGACTCGACGGTGCCCTTCTCGCACGAGAAGCCCGCGATGTAGCGGCTGGTGTCGCCGTCCGGCGTCTCGGTATCGATGAACGTGCGCGCGCAGTTGTTCGGGCAGAAGTGACAGCGCGTCGACTCGTCGTTGCGCGAGATGTACTTCAGGTTGATCGCCGCATCGAGCCCGATGAACGTGCTCTTGCCGCGCCGCTTGACGATGCGCAGCGTCTCCATGGCAGCGCCGATCGCGCCGGCCTCGCCGGTGTGCGGATGCACATAAACTTCAGCGCCGGGCACGCGATCCTTGATGTAGTCGACCTGCGCCTTGACCGCGGCCAGGTTGTGCTGCGTGCCGCCCTGGAGCACGAACTTCTTGCCCAGGCTCGCCATGCGCGGAATCTGGACCACGTACTGCCACACGTTCTTCGGCAGCACCTGCGCCAGCCCCGAGAGCAGCTCCTCTTTCGAGTAGCCCTCCTTCTGGAAGTTCACGCGATCGCTGTCGAGGAACACCGCGCAGCCATAGCTGAACTTGGGCGACAGATCCGCGGCGAACGCGGTCTCGGCATACTTGGTGATCGGCACGCCAAACTGATCCGCCATCGCCTGCAGCAGCATGCCGTTTCCGGCCGAGCACTGATTGGACAGACGGAAGTTCTTGATGTCGCCGTTTTCCATGAACAGGACCTTGATGTCCTGGCCACCGATGTCGCAGATGACATCCACATCGCCGAAGAAGTGCACGGCCGACATCATGTGCGCGACCGTCTCGACGATGTTCACGTCCGACTTCACCGACTGCTGGAGCACGTCGGCGGCGTAGCCGGTGGCGCCAAAGCCCATCACTTCCAGCGTCGCGCCCTGATCGTCCGCGTACTTCTTGATCGCCGCCAGGATCTCCTTGGTGTCCGCGATCGGATTGCCCTTGGAGAGCTGGTATTCCTTGGTCAGGATCTCGGCGGTGTCGTAGTCAATGAGCACGGCCTTCGACGACGTCGAGCCGCCGTCCATGCCGATGACGCCGCGCACCACCTGACCGCGCTCCAGCGGCTTCTTGGTGAACTTGGGAATCTTGTACTTTTCGCGGAACTCTTCGAGCTCGTCCTTCTTGTCGTCGAGCGACGGGGCGCGAAGCAGCGGCGGGCCCGCGGTGTCACCCAGGCGCGACTTGCGGCCCGTGGTGATGAACTCCTGAAGGTGCGTCAGCCCCTTGAACAGGCCGACGTCCTTGGCCTCGTAGCTGCCGTACATGACCGCCCCGTATGCGGCGTAGTACTGCGCGTTTTCGGGAACGATGATCAGCTCCTCGATCGGCACATCTTTGGGATAGTCGAAGCCGCGGTCGCGCCACGTCTCGGGAATGCGCTTGCGCCAGCAGTCGCGGAGGAACGGCAGGTAGGTGTTGGGTCCGCCGAGCAGCAGCACCTTGGGCTTGAGCGTGTTGCCGCGCGTCAGCACCGACAGGTTCTGCATGACGATCGCGTCCGCCAGCGAGTTCATGATCTCGATCGCGGGAATGCCCGACTTCACGAGGTTCACGATGTCGGTCTCGGCGAACACGCCGCACTTGGCAGCGACGTGGTGCAGCTTGCTGTCGTCGAACTGGATCTGCACGACCTCTTCGTTCGGCAGACCGACCTTGAGCACGCACTTGTCGATGGTGGCGCCGGTGCCCGACGCGCACTTGTCGTTCATCGACGTCGACGCCTGCTTATCGCTCGTCTTCTCGTTCTTCTTGAAGATGATGATCTTGGCGTCCTGACCGCCCAGCTCGCACACCGACAGCACGTCGGGGTGTAGCGTCTCGACGGCCAGCGTCACCGCGTTCACCTCCTGGACGAACTTGGCGCCCAGGTGCGGAACCAGCGGCGACGAGCCCGAGCCCGTCAGAAAGAGCCGCATCCCACTCTGCGGCACATTTGGGAACTCGGCGAGGATGCGCTCCATGAAGTCGAGAACGAACTCCGCCTGCTTCGTCTGGTGGCGGAGGTAGTCGCTCCATAGGATCTGCTTGCTCTCCGGGTCCACGACCACGGCCTTGACCGTTGTTGACCCCACGTCGATGCCAATCATCACGGGGTCCTTGCGGTCGCGACTTCCAGGTGCGACGAACACGCTCATCTAGCAAGCTCCTTCTGCGTCGGAAATCATCATCTTTGTCGTCGCTCAGCGCTTCCGCTGAACGAACTAGACTGACAGTACAGTCTATGTGCACAAAGTTACGGAGAGCCGACACCGGGGTCAACAAAAATCTGCACCCCGTTCCGACGGGCCCGGCCATTTACCGGAGGCCCAACCGTTGACCCTGGGTCAACCCTTGCGCAGCAGCAGCGAGCTCTGCCGGAGCCCTGCCGGAAGCCCTAGCAGGCCCGCTTCGGCCAGCGTCGAATCGTTAGCCAGCTTACGTGCGCTCCGCATCACCTCGGCCACCGAAAACGGTTGGTCGGGCGAGCTGACCAAAAAGAAGCGCTCGAACCGCGGGGCATCGTCCAGCCGGAACGACTGCTCCAAGAGCGCCTGCCCCCCCTGCCGCAGCGCTGGCGACAGCTCGGACTCGGAAGCGGGCAGGTGCAGGGTCACCCCGCCGCGCCCATCTATAGAGATCAGCACGCCATAGCGCTGGCCCGCCGCCACGTAGCCAAGCTGCACCGACTCGCCCGCCCGGGCGATCGCCCCGTCGGCCAGCTCGTCCGCCTGCCCCTGCGTCTGCCCCCGCGCACCGGCGGCCGGCTGCCGAAAAGCGACCAGGTGCGGCAGCAGCCCCTTGGTGCGCACCCCGTCGCTGGTTGCCGAGTCGCCACCCGGTCGCAGCTGCGGCAAAAAGAGCAGCGCGAGCACGCTGCCCGCGGCCATCACCGCCACCGGCAGCCACATCATCGCCCGCCGCCGCGGCCGGCGCTGGCTTGCCGCCACCCGCCGCTGGAGCTCCGCCACCGCCGGGCCCACCGGATAGCGGGCCAGGATCTCGGCGTTCGACTCGCGCAGCGCCGCCATGCGCCCGGCGCTGCCCTCCGACGCCTCCACCTGCTGCCGCTCAGCCTCGGTCGCTTCGCCCAGCGCCGCCTTCTCGATGTAGAGCTCGGGAGCTCCGCTCTTGGGCTTCATCGCTTGCTCCTATCCCTTCTCCGGGGCGGGCTCCGCCTGCGTCAGCTCGCGCAGCTGCGACTCCAGCCGCCGCAGCCGCTTGCGCACGCCCGAGACCGAGAGCCCGACCTCCGCCGCGACCTGCTCCAGCGTCATGCCGTCGTAGAGGTGCAGGACCGCAATCACCGCACTCGACTCGGGCTCGCGCGCAAACAGCCGATTCAGCAGCGAGCGCGCCGCCGTCGAATCCTCAGCGCTGGTCACCGACGCGATGCGCCCGAGCAGCTTCGAGCTTGGATCCTGCGGATCCTGCGCATCTTCGGGCTTGCGGCGACGGCTGCGCAGCCGGTTCAGCGAGACCTGCGTCGCCATCCGGTAGAGCAGGCTCGAAAGCCCGCTGTCATCCAGCCGATCGCGGCTCGCGAGCAGCCGCACGAACACATCCTGCATCGCGTCCGCGGCCTCGGCCTCCGAGTGGAGCAGCGCCCGACAGCGCCGCAGCACCATCGGTGCATAGCGCGTGTAGAGCGCCGCCACGTCGAGCTTTGCCAGCGCAGTGGCCTGCTTTGGATCATCGTGCATCGGGCATTCCGCGGGGTCTTCATTTAACACCGCCTGCGCCAAGATCTGTTCCTTGATTGTCAGCCGGCCGCGCGCTAGCGTCGCCGCCGATGCGCCCCCCTCGGTCCCCTGCCCCGGATTCTCTTGCGGTGCTGCTTTTCGGCGCCATCTGCGGCCTGTGTCTGCAGCCGGCGTCGGTTTTAGCCGACAAACCGCAGCGCACCTGGAACCACCTGACCACCGGCAACGGCCACGGCTTTCAGGTCTATGACTCCAGCCGCAACAAGCTCACCCACTTTCTGGAGCACCCCTACCGCTACCTGCGCCCCTCGTCCGCGACCCCGGGCCCCGACGGCATTGGCCGCCGCAACCTGGCCTACGACTTCTACTTCGGCGTGCGCGGCCCCGGCGGCAGCGGCTGGCTCAACGACGGCAGCGCCCGCGAGCCCGAGTACCTGGAGCAGACCAACATCATCCACGTGCCCATCACCATCGCCGGAGTGGGCGCCGACACCTACTACTTCGCTCCGTTCGGCTACGAGGGCAACGCGCTCATCGCGCTC
>Ga0075163_10001026_pt1 | contig 37168 bp, 36 predicted proteins | sample JI1023141ADNA_FD_71478 | JGI IMG/M metagenome (GOLD analysis project Ga0075163, IMG submission 71478) | Wastewater effluent complex algal communities from Wisconsin, to seasonally profile nutrient transformation and Carbon sequestration -... | ecosystem: Engineered > WWTP > Effluent > Algae...
CAGGACCGTGAAACAGCAACGCGCCAATGATAGTGAGCATCTCGCTCGCGAAAGTAGGTCAACGCCAGACTCCCATTCCAAACCCCCGTTACCATCAGGTAACGGGGGTTTGTCGTTTACCAAAAAGAAACAGGCGCCTGGCGCTGGATGCTTATTTATTGTTTAGCAATCTGATTCATCGCTTGCGCGGCTGCGGCCATGCCGAATACCGAGGTCACGCATACGGAAGAGCCAAAACCCGCGCAGTTCAGTCCAGTTGGCCCACGGTCAGCCTCGCAAGCCGCATCGCTGGCCGGATAGCGAAGGGGTTCGGTTGAGAAAACGGCTGGGACTCCAAATTTCTTCCTCCCATCTCGCGGGAAGCCGTATTCCCGGCGCAGCACGGAACGTACCTTGGCGAGGAGCGGATCCTGAATCGTCTGGCTGAGATCGGCGACACGAATCTGGGTTGGGTCGATTTGTCCGCCAGCTGCACCGGCGACAATGATTGGGGTCTTGTTTCGTTGGCAGAAGGCAATCATTGCTGCTTTTGCCCGCACCTGATCAATCGCATCTACAACTACCGAATACTCTTCCTTAAGGATTTCGGTCACGTTTTCTGGCGTGATGAAATCCTCGATACTGGTTACTGCGCAGTCGGGGTTGATGGCGCTTACACGTTCAGCCATGGCCTCGACCTTGGCCTTGCCATAGACATCGCCAAGGGCATGTATCTGCCGGTTGGTATTGGATTCGGCCACCATGTCGAGGTCGATCATGGAAATCCGGCCAACGCCGGAGCGGGCAAACGCTTCAACGACCCAGGTTCCTACACCGCCGATGCCAACAACGCAGACATGGGCTTGCAGAAGGCGTTGCGCGCCTTCTGCGCCGTAGAGACGGGCGACCCCGCCAAAACGACGTTCGTAATCTACTAACATCAGCTTTCAATCGTCTTGCGAATCACGGTATTGAACGGCGCGATCCATTCAGGCGCAAATTGATTGTCGCAAGCGTTGATTTCGGCAATGGCGCGCAGCACTGAACGGTTTTTCCCTCGATGAATATGCTTGAGCATCACAGCCTCGAAAGCATCTACGATGGCAAGTATTTTTGCGCCGGCACAGATGTCCGCATTGCGTAGTTGATTCGGATAACCGGCTCCATCAGGCATTTCGTGATGCTGGGCGACCATTTCTGCTGCAGCTTCCCAGCCGGGCATCCGCTGCAACAGGCCTCCCGCGAATCCTGGATGGTTGCGAAGAGCGATTTTGTCTTCGGGGGACATTTTTCCAACCTTGAGCCAGACCGATTCGGGCAGCAACATCATCCCGATATCGTGCAGATACACTGCTGCTTCCAGTTGAACAGGATCTACTGCATTGCCGCTTGCCTTGTTGGTCTCCAGTGCCAGACGGAGGATGCGCATGGTTCGTCCCTTGAACAGAGGGGAGCGACTTTCAAACTGCAAGGCCAGGGAACGGAAGAATTGCAGATCTACCGTCGCGTTCTTTTGTTCTGGCTTGGGAGTCGACACCTTTGGTGCACGAGTGGAAATGTCCGGAATGACCGGCGGAAATCCGGTGACTGACTCGATCAGTTCGGCACAGCCCGCTTCCACGTCCTTCACTTCGGCCTCGGACACTGCGTCCAGTCCCTGAACAAGGGCGAGCAGATGGAGATTTTCTGCCGACTTGTTGGACAGCAGAGCATCCGTTGCCAACTCGAGGCGATCCACCGCGAGCAAGATCATCTCAGCCAGCAAGTCGGAAAAGGGAATTTCTCCGTCACGGAAGCGTGACATCAAGGATTCAATCGGGTGGGCAACGGCAACGCCAAGGTCGAATTTGCAGAGGGCAGCATCGCCCTTAATGTTGTGCACTGCACGGAACAGGCTGGCAGTGATCTCGCGATCTCCTGGAGACTTCCTCAGGCGGGCTATGTCGCGTTCAATCTCGTGCGCCCGTTCGTTCAGGGCATCGGCGAATTCCTCGAGCGCTTCACGATCCTGAATGACCGGTGCAATGATCGAACGAATATCCATGCCTTCTTCCCCCTGATTTTTTGATCATTGGAGTTTAACAAACTGTCACCAGAACAGAGTGTATCCTTGTGCATTCGGCCTTGACTGGCCTTCTTTCGCCACCTAAGATTCCGCGCTTCTTCAAGGAATTCCCGCCGTGACTCTGGAACAGCTCTATGCCCTGATTGGGCCCGATATGAAGGCCGTCGATGCGGTCATCCGCGATCGCCTGTATTCCGAGGTTGTTCTGGTTCGGCAGGTTGCCGAATACATCATTGGTAGCGGTGGAAAACGCATGCGTCCGGCGCTGGTATTGCTGGCCGCAGGGGCGTTGAACTACCAAGGGACTCGCCATCACGAAATGGCAGCAGTCATCGAATTCATCCACACTGCCACGCTGCTGCACGATGATGTGGTCGATGAGTCATCGTTGCGGCGTGGTCGCGATACGGCCAACGCCATGTTTGGCAATGCCGCCAGCGTTCTCGTTGGCGATTTTCTGTATTCACGTGCCTTCCAGATGATGGTCGCCGTCGACAACATGCGGGTGATGCAGGTGCTGTCGAACGCCACAAACGTCATCGCCGAGGGCGAGGTGCTGCAGTTGATGAACTGCCACGATGCAGACGTAGACGAAGCGCGCTACATGCAGGTCATCCACTACAAGACCGCCAAGTTGTTTGAAGCAGCGGCGCAGCTTGGGGCCATTCTTGGCCAGGCGGCACCCGAGGTTGAAAAGGCGCTCGCTGCATATGGGATGCATCTAGGCACGGCTTTCCAGTTGATCGATGACGTGCTCGACTATTCGGGCCAGGAGGTCGAAACGGGCAAGCACCTGGGTGACGACCTCGCTGAGGGCAAGCCTACCTTGCCGCTGATTTACGTGATACAGCATGGCACGCCGGAGCAGGCTGCCTGTGTCCGCAAGGCCATCGAAGAAGGCGGTCGGGATGACTTTCCATTGGTCCTCGATGCGATCCGAAACAGCGGTGCGCTGGCGCATGCGAGAGCAAGGGCTGTCCATGAGGCGGAGCAGGCGAGAGCGGCAATTCAGTGCCTAGGGGATTCAAATTATAAAAAAGCTCTGCTACAATTGACGCTCTTTGCAGTTGAGAGAAATCATTAGCTCTCTCAGCAGCCATCGGAGTGTAGCTCAGCCTGGTAGAGCACTGCGTTCGGGACGCAGGGGTCGCATGTTCGAATCATGTCACTCCGACCAAAAATCAACAGAAGCTTACGGAATTCCCGTAGGCTTTTTTTGTTTCTGGGGTGGCCGATGAAATACCTGCTGTTGCTTGCATTTCTGGGTGTGGTCTGGTGGGTGTGGTCCAAGCGCAGCGCGCGGGTCGACGAAACACCAGCAAAGCCGTCCGTCCCTTCGCCCGAAAAAATGCTGACCTGCGCCCATTGCGGGGTCTATTTTCCAGAGAGTGACGGCCTGATCGAAGCCGGTCGAGCCTATTGTTGCGAGGCACACCGGATGGCTGCCCGTTCGGCAGACCATTGATGACGGACTGGCTTTCGTCGACATGGGAGGCCAACTGGCGCTCCTTTCAGTATTTCAACCTTTATCGGCTGGTGCTGGCGGCGCTTTTCTGTCTCGCCATCATCTTCCCGCACGACTGGACCTTGCGCCTGAATCTGGTGCCGTCGCCGATGCTCTTTGGGCTGACCGGGGGGTACATGGTTGCGACGATCGCTGGTTTATTGCTGGCGACGCATTGGCAGCATCGTTTCAATCGCCAGTTGTCGACCCAGGTCATGGTCGACATCGCCGTGGTCGGCGTCCTGATGTTCCTGAGCGGCGGAGTGGGCAGCGGGCTGAGCGTCCTGTTGCTGGTTTCCCTGGCGGCTGCCAGTTTGGTCGGGCGCGGCAGGTTGGTGCTGTTCTATGCAGCAGTGGCTACGGTTGCCATCCTGCTCATCCAGTCCTACGGCATTGTGGCGCACGGCTTCGACCCTGCTTCGATTGTCCAGGCCGGGATGATTTCGGCGGGCTTCTTCGCTACGGCGATTCTTGCCCGGTTGCTTGGTCAGCGGGTGATGATCAACGAAGACCTGGCGCGGCGCCGCGGCGTGGCGCTGGAAGACCAGATTCACATCAGTCAGCGCATCGAGGAGAGAATGCTGGATGGGGTGCTGATCGCTGCTGGTGGTACTTCCGTGACCCGCTTCAATCCGGTGGCGAAGCGGATGCTGGCTTTGCCCGATGGGAGGCAAATGCTTGACTTGGCGGTGCAGGTACCCGTTTTGGCCGACGCGTTGACCGAGTGGGTCGAGGGGGCAGGGGACGATAATTTGCTTTTTGAGGGGCCGGATGGCCGTGAATTGCGTGCCCGCTTCGAAAGAACGAATAGTTCGGCCGGCGAGGTGCTGGTATTCCTTGAGGATGTTGGTCGCATCAAGGAGCGTGCACAGCAGCTGAAACTGGCGTCATTGGGGCGGCTAACCGCAAGCATTGCTCACGAGATCCGCAATCCGCTCTCGGCGATCGGTCATGCCGGTGAGTTGTTGCGCGAGGAGCGTCGGGTCGAGATGCAGGAGCGCTTGCTGCGCATCCTGAACGACAACGTGATCCGTCTTGATCGCATCGTCAAGGATATCCTTGAATTGGGCCGGCAGAACCGGGCGGAGCCGGAATTGCTGCGCGCGGACGAATTCTGCGCCGGTTTTGTCGAGCATTTTGTGTCTGCCGAGGGGCTGGGCCAGGATACTGTTGTACTGGATGCGCCTTTGCCTCTGACCCTATGCTTCGACCGTTCGCATCTGCATCAGGTGTTGTGGAATCTGGTCAGCAACGCCCTGCGTCACTCTTCCAGGGGGCTAGGGGCGGTTCGTGTTGCGGTGGGTGTCGGCGTGGGTGGCGGGCGGGTAGAATTGCATGTCATCGATGATGGCCCGGGGGTTCCGGAAACGGTGCGCGAGCAGATTTTTGAGCCTTTCTTCACGACGCATACGCAGGGAACCGGTCTTGGGCTGTTCATCGCCCGCGAGTTGTGCGCGACCAACGGAGCGAGCCTGGAGTTGGCCGCCTCGGTGTCTGGCGCACATTTCATTGTTGCAGGGAGAAACGACACGTGTCAGTTGCCAGAACCGAACGGCGCCCACGCGGCGAATTGAGCCGGGTCCTCGTCGTCGATGACGAGGCAGATATCCGCGAACTGATCGATTTGACGCTGGCCCGGATGGGACTGGCGACCGAATGCGTTGGCTCGGTCGGTGAGGCGCGGGCGGCACTGGCGGCAGGGGACTTCCAGCTCTGTCTGACCGACATGCGCCTGCCCGACGGCGAGGGGCTGGAAATTGTCCGGCTGATCACCGAGCATCATCCGCAAACCCCGGTTGCCGTCATTACTGCCTACGGCAGTGCAGAGAATGCGGTGGCCGCGCTGAAGGCGGGTGCGTTTGATTATCTGGCCAAGCCGGTCGGACTCGAACAGCTGCGAGCACTGATTAAGTCGGCGCTGCGCTTGCCGGGCGGCGCTCCGGATAGCGAAGACCCCCTGCAGTCGCTGATCGGCGATTCGCCAAGCATGCAACAAGTGCGGGCGATGATCGAGAAGCTGGCGCGCAGCCAGGCACCGATCTATATCTCGGGCGAATCCGGTAGCGGCAAGGAGCTTGCGGCGCGCCTGATCCATAGTCGCAGCGCGCGTGCCGCGGGGACGTTTGTGCCGGTGAACTGCGGCGCCATTCCGGAAAACCTGATGGAGAGTGAGTTCTTTGGTTACCGCAAAGGCGCATTTACGGGGGCAGACAGCGAACGCGAGGGTTTCTTCCAGGCGGCGAGTGGCGGGACCTTGTTTCTCGACGAAGTGGCCGATTTGCCGTTGGCCATGCAGGTCAAGCTGCTGCGCGCCATTCAGGAAAAGCGGGTGCGCAAGGTCGGCAGCGTCACTGAAGATCCAGTCGATGTGCGCATCATCTGCGCCACGCACCGCAATCTTCGCGAACTGGTCGACAAGGGCGCTTTCCGCCAGGACTTGTATTACCGGCTGAATGTCATCGAACTGCGCATGCCGCCATTGCGCGAGCGTCTGGAAGATATCCCGCCGCTGGTTGATGCCATCCTGCGCCGAGTATTTGGGGCAAATACCCCCAAGCTGTCGACGGGCGCCCTGAAGGCGCTGGAGTTCTACTCCTTCCCCGGTAACGTCCGCGAACTGGAAAACATTCTCGAGCGGGCGACCGCACTGTGTTCGGGTGAAACCATCGAGGTCGATGACCTCCATCTCGGGCCCGAGGAAATGCCGGGCGGCGAGGCACCCGGTCGTGGCAGTGAGACACTGGATGACTACCTCAACCGCCTGGAGCGTCAGGCCATCCTGGAAGCGCTGCAGAAGGCAGAGGGCAACCGGACGGCTGCGGCGCGTCTGCTCGGTGTGACCTTCCGCTCGATGCGCTATCGGCTAGAGCGCCTGGGTATCGAATGACCCAGTGGTCGGCGGATGGCTGGCTGGCTGGCGCCGAATGGCTGCCGTCGCCCAACTTTGGTGAGCGGCCGGCTGACGTGCCGGTGTCGCTGGTGGTCATCCACAACATCAGCCTGCCGCCGGACGAGTTCGGTGGCGAGTGGGTCGAGGATTTTTTCCTGAACCGGCTGAATGCTACGGTCCATCCTTATTTTTCGACAATTTCGGAATTGCAGGTCTCGTCCCATTTTTATATTCGTCGCGACGGTCGGGCCATCCAGTTTGTTGGCTGCGACAGGCGGGCCTGGCATGCCGGGCAATCGTGCTGGTGCGAGCGCGACAACTGCAATGACTACTCGGTGGGCATCGAGCTGGAAGGTTCAGACAACCAGCCCTACACGGCAGAGCAATATGCGGCGCTGTGGCCGTTGCTCGACGCCTTGCGCGAGCGCTACCCGATCACGACCATTGCCGGCCATTGCCATATCGCGCCGGGCCGGAAGACTGATCCCGGTCCCTATTTTGACTGGGCGGCCGTACGCGCCCACGCTCCCGGGCTGGATTTACCGGCCGAAGTAGCGGGCTAGGCGGTCGACGGCTTCGGCCAGCCGGTCCACACCGGTGGTGTAGGCAAAGCGGATGTGCTTTTCCGGCTGGTTGTTGCCGAAATCGAGGCCAGGCGTGGCGGCGACGCCGGCCTTCTCCAGCAGATCGACGGCCAGTTTGAAGCTGTCGTCGGCCAGCCCCGAACAGTCGCAATACAGGTAGAACGCGCCTTCCGGCCGGGCCGTGACGCGAAAGCCGATCTGCTCCAGCGCCGGCGCAAGGAAGTCGCGGCGTCGGCGGAATTCGGCACGCCGGCTTTCGAGGATGGCGATGGTTTCCGGCTCGAAGGCTGCCAGCGCGCCGTACTGGGCCGGAGTCGACGGACACAGCGTCAGATTCTGCGCCAGCTTTTCGACGTCGCGCACGTAAGCCTCAGGAACGACCATCCAGCCCAGCCGCCAGCCGGTCATCTGGAAATATTTGGAGAAGCTGTTGATGACCCAGATGTCGTCTCCCGCGGCGCAGGCGGTAGGGGCGTCGGTTTCATAGGTCAGGCCGTGATAGATCTCGTCGACCAGGAAATGGCCGCCTTTCTCGCGACACACTTCGGCTAGCCCCGTGATTTCCGGTAAAGACAGCAGGGTGCCGGTCGGGTTGGCCGGGGAGGCGACGAGCAAGCCGGCGGTCGTTGGCTTCCAGTGCTGTCGCAGCAGTGCTGGCGTCGGCTGGAAGTTCGTGTCGGGGCCGACCGGGATGTTTTGCGGCCGCCCTTCGAAGGCGCGCAGAATGTGGCGGTTACACGGATAGCCGGGGTCCGTCAGCAGCCATTCCCTGCCCGGTTCGGCCAGGCAGGCAAAGGCCAGGTTCAGCGCGCCGGATGCGCCGTTGGTCAAGGCGATGCGGCTGGCTGGAACGGTCACGCCATAGCGCTGGCCGTAGAAGTCGCAAATTGCCTGACGCAGTTCCGGCAAGCCGAGAGCCTGGGTGTACAGCGTTTTTGCCCCTTTTATGGCATCGACCGCAGCATTTGCGATCGGCTCGGGCGTCGGGAAGTCGGGCTCGCCGACTTCCATGTGAATGATGTCGCGGCCCTCGGCTTCCAGCTGACGGGCGCGGGTCAGCAGTTCAACCACATGGAAGGGTTCGATGTCGGCAAGGCGGCTGGCGGGGCGATACATGGCGTTCTCCAAAACAAAACGGCCACCCGCAGGTGGCCGTTCGATTATCGCTCAGGCGCGGCTTATGCAGCGTCCTTGAAGATGCCCATTTCGAACAGTTCGCGCTTGAGCACGAGTTCGCGCGGCATCTTTTCGCCCATCTTGTCGAACCACTCCTTGTGGCCGGCCAGTTCGGATTTCCAGGCATCGGCATCGATGGTGCTCAGGGCTTCGAAATCAGCCTTGTTGATGTCGAGGCCGGTCCAGTCGATGTCCTCGAACTTCGGCATCCAACCCAGGACGGTTTCCTTGGCAGCGACGGTACCCTTGCAACGCTGGACGATCCACTTCAGGACGCGCATGTTGTCGCCGAAGCCCGGCCACATGAATTCGCCCTTTTCGTTCATGCGGAACCAGTTCACGCAGAAAATCTTTGGCGTGGCATCGACGGTCTTGCCCATCTTCAGCCAGTGGTTGAAGTAGTCACCCATGTGGTAGCCGCAGAACGGCAGCATGGCGAACGGGTCGCGACGGACGACGCCCTGCTGGCCGAAGGCGGCAGCAGTGGTTTCGGAACCGAGGGTGGCCGCCATGTAGACGCCGTAGTTCCAGTTGAATGCCTGGTAAACCAGCGGCACCGTGGTGGCGCGACGGCCGCCGAAAATGAAGGCCGAAATCGGCACGCCAGCCGGATCTTCCCAGGCGCTGTCGACCGACGGGCACTGGCTGGCCGGGGCGGTGAAGCGGGAATTGGCATGAGCGGCCTTCTTGCCGGCCTTGCCGTCTTCCGGTGTCCAGTCATTGCCCTGCCAGTCGATCAGGTGAGCCGGGGCTTCCTTGGTCAGGCCTTCCCACCACACATCGCCATCGTCGGTCAGCGCGACGTTGGTGAAAATGATGTTTTCCTTCAACGTGGCCAGCGCGTTGAAGTTGGTCTTTTCCGAGGTGCCCGGAGCGACGCCGAAGAAACCGGCTTCCGGGTTGATGGCGTAGAAGCGGGTGACGCCGTCCTTATCGACACGCGGCTTGATCCAGGCAATGTCGTCGCCGATGGTGGTGATCTTCCAGCCATTGAGCGGCTTCGGCGGGATCAGCATGGCGAAGTTGGTCTTGCCGCAGGCCGACGGGAAGGCGGCGGCGACGTAGGATTTCTCACCTTCCGGCGATTCAACGCCGAGGATCAGCATGTGTTCCGCCAGCCAGCCCTGGTCGCGCGCCATGTTGGAGGCGATGCGCAGTGCGAAGCACTTCTTGCCGAGCAGGGCGTTGCCGCCGTAGCCGGAACCGTAGGACCAGATTTCGCGGGTTTCCGGGTAATGGACGATGTACTTGACGGTCGGGTTGCAGGGCCACTTGGCATCCTGCTGGCCCGGTTCGAGCGGGGCACCGACGGTGTGCACGCAGGGAACGAACTCCCCATCGGCGCCGAGTACGTCGAACACCTTCTTGCCCATGCGGGTCATCGTGCGCATATTAACGACCACGTAGGCGGAGTCGGAAATCTCGACGCCAATGTGGGCGATCGGAGAACCGAGCGGACCCATCGAGAAGGGGATCACATACATCGTGCGGCCCTTCATGCAGCCCTTGAAGATGCCGTTCAGCGTCTCACGCATGACGGCAGGCTCTTCCCAGTTATTGGTCGGGCCGGCGTCTTCTTTTTTTGCGGAGCAAATGTAGGTACGGTCCTCGACGCGAGCGACGTCGGACGGGTCCGAGAAGGCGAGGTAAGAATTCGGGCGCTTGGCTTCGTTCAGCTTGATCAGGGTGCCGGCCTCTACCATTTCGGCGCACAGGCGGTCATACTCTTCTTGCGAACCGTCAGCCCAGTGAATACGATCAGGCTGGGTCAGGGCGGCGATTTCGGCGACCCATTTCTTCAGGCCTTCATGTTTAACGTAATCGGGCGCGTTCAGCGGTGCGGTCATGGCGATGTCTCTCTCCAAGTTACTGAAATAGATAAACTTTACGCCAGTCGCCGGGAGCTGCCACCAAGACTTCGAGCGGCGAGGGGCCGTCGGCTGGGAAGCGCGTAATTATGCATCAATTCAGGGTAAACATCTACTTGACTTTGCGTGTCTAAGTGTTTTCCGGGGGTGGTGGAAGCGGTTTTGCGTGCTACCATATTCCGTGATTCGAGATGTGATTTCATAATACGAAATGGAGACAAACATGGATTCCCGCCAATTACGCGAAGCCGCGCTCTACTACCACCGCGAACCCAAGCCCGGCAAGATTTCAGTTACCCCGATCAAACAGCTGACCAACCAGTACGACCTGTCGATGGCGTATTCGCCCGGCGTGGCGTTTGCCTGCGAAGAAATCGTCGCTGATCCGCGCGAAGCCAGCACGCTGACCTCGCGCGCCAATCTGGTCGGTGTCATCACCAACGGCACTGCGGTCCTTGGTCTCGGCCCGATCGGCCCGCTCGCGGCCAAGCCGGTCATGGAAGGCAAGGGGGTGCTGTTCAAGAAGTTCGCCAACATCGACGTCTTCGATATCGAAATCGACGAACGCGATCCGGACAAACTGATCGACACCATCGCCTCGCTGGAGCCGACATTCGGCGGTATCAACCTGGAAGACATCAAGGCGCCGGAATGCTTCTACATCGAGAAGAAGCTGCGCGAACGGATGAAAATCCCGGTCTTCCATGACGACCAGCACGGTACGGCCATCGTCGTCGGCGCCGCCATCCTGAATGGCCTGCACCTGATTGGCAAGGACCTGGCCAAGGTCAAGATCGTCACCTCCGGCGCCGGCGCTGCCGCGCTGGCTTGCCTTGACTTGCTGGTCATGCTCGGTGCCCCTGTCGAGAACATCTGGGTCACCGACATCAAGGGCGTCGTCTATGAAGGCCGCGTCGAAGAGATGGACGAGATCAAGGCGCGCTACGCCAAGAAGACCGAGGCCCGCACACTCGGCGAGATCATCGAGGGCGCCGATGTATTCCTTGGGCTCTCGGCTGGCGGCGTGCTGAAGCCCGAGATGGTTGCCAAAATGGCTGCCAGCCCCCTGATCATGGCGCTCGCCAACCCGACCCCGGAAATCACCCCGGAGCTGGTCAAGAGCGTGCGCGACGATGCGATCATCTGCACCGGTCGCTCGGATTACCCGAACCAGGTCAATAACGTCCTCTGTTTCCCGTTCATCTTCCGCGGCGCCCTCGATGTCGGGGCGACGACGATTACCGAAGAAATGAAAATGGCCGCCGTCAGGGCCATTGCCGAACTGGCTCGCGCCGAACAGTCGGAAGTCGCAGCTCGCGCATACGGCGAGAAGGTGGCCAGCTTTGGTCCTGAATACCTGATTCCCAACCCCTTCGATCCGCGCCTGATCGTCAAGATCGCCCCCGCGGTTGCCAAGGCTGGTATGGATTCAGGGGTGGCGACCCGGCCGATCAAGGACTGGGATGCCTACATCCAGGGCCTGAACGAATTCGTCTACCACTCCGGCATGATCATGAAGCCGGTCTTCTCGCAGGCCCGGCTGGCACCCAAGCGCATTGTCTTTGCCGAAGGTGAGGACGAGCGCGTCTTGCGCGCCATCCAGGTCGTGCGTGACGAAGGCATCGCCTGGCCGATCCTGATCGGCCGACCGGACGAGATCAATCGCCGGATCGAGACGGCCGGTCTGCGTATCCGCGAAGGCGAGGATTTCGAAGTGGTCTATGCCGACGGCTGCGACTTCTTCGATGCGCATTACGAGGAATTCTGGACGACTTATCACCGGATCATGGAGCGCAAGGGCGTTTCGCCGGACTACGCTCGCCGGGAAGTGCGTCGCCGGGCCACGCTTTACGGCGCGCTGATGGTCCGTCTGGGTTACGCCGACGGCCTGATCTGCGGCACCTTTGGACGCCACGAGACGCATCGCGAATACGTGCAAAGCGTGATCGGCACTCAAGCCGGGCTGGATCGCTACTACGCGATGAACCTGCTGATGCTGCCGGGGCGCACGGTCTTCATCGGTGACACCTATGTCAATTACGATCCGACGGCCGAGCAACTGACCGACATGACGCTGCTCGCCGCGGAGGAGATCCGCAACTTCGGCATTCAGCCGAAGGTGGCCCTGCTCTCGCATTCGACTTTTGGCACCGAGGACACGCCAACTTCGCAGAAAATGCGCGAAGTGCTCTCGCGCCTGAACGAACGGGCGCCGGAGCTGGAAGTGGAGGGCGAAATGCACGGCGATGCGGCACTCGACGAGCGTATCCGTCAGGCGGCTTTCCCGAATTCCCGCCTCAAGGGGCAGGCCAACCTGCTGATCATGCCGACCCTCGATGCCGCGAACATTTCATTCAATCTGCTGAAAGTGGCGGCCGGTGACAACCTGACTATCGGCCCGATCATGCTGGGTGCCGCCAAGCCGGTCAATGTCCTGACGCCGACGGCCACCGTGCGCCGCATCGTCAACATGACGGCGCTGACTGTGGTTGATGCAGTGTAAGTAGTTGCTTTAATTTGATTTTCTATCTATCTATTTTTATTGAATTTTCTTCATCTCCTGCTAAACTGGGATAAAATCCGCGCACGTTGGCAGGAGATGTAGAATGAAACAGAATTTGAAGGCCGCCCTGTTGGTTGGCGCCTTGTTGGGGCTGGGTTTGAATGCGCCCTTGTCGGCCGCGACCAAGAAGGTCGACGAGCAGAGTGCCAGCAAGAAGACCGCTGCCAAGGCCGCCAAGAAAGCACCTGTGGCCGCCAAGTCAGCAGATCGCCGTAGCGTATCCGCCGCCGGCAAAGCCTCTGCCTCGAAGAAAATTGCGAATTCCCGCGAGTCGCTGGGCGTGCACGCCAAGGCCACGCCGTCCCGGAAAGCCGTTCGCCATGTGGCGATGATGGATATCGACCCGGGTCGTCTGGCACTCTATTCGGCGTCGGCGCTGGTCATCGACCAGAACACCGGTCAGGCCATCGTTGAAAAGCAACCGGATCTGGTCGTGCCGATCGCCTCCATTTCCAAGCTGATGACCGCCATGGTGGTGCTCGATGCCAAGCTCGATCTGCAGGAAGTGATCAGCATTGGCGACGAGGATGTCGATGGCCTGAAGGGCACGCGTTCGCGCTTGCCGGTGGGGACGACGATGACGCGTGAAACGGCCATGCTGCTCGCCCTGATGTCGTCCGAGAATCGCGCCGCGCACTCGTTGGGGCGACACTATCCAGGCGGTATGCCGGCCTTTGTTCAGGCCATGAACCGCAAGGCGCAGGCGCTCGGCATGGTCAACTCCAGTTTTGAAGAGCCGACCGGCCTGTCCAGCAACAACGTTTCGACGGCCCACGATCTGGCACGCATGGTGGCCGCCGCCGCGCGATATCCGGAAATCCGGCACTATTCGACGACGGCTGAGGCCAAGCTGGAACTGAACGGCCGCATCCGCGACTTTGGCAATACCAACGCACTGGTGCGCAGCGACAACTGGGAAATCGGCGTCTCGAAGACGGGCTACATCTCGGAAGCCGGGCGTTGCCTGGTCATGCAGGCCCGCGTGGCCGACAAGCCGGTGGTCATCGTGCTGCTTGACTCGAACGGCAAGATGACCCGGGTCGGTGATGCCAACCGGATCAAGCGCTGGATGGAAAGTGCTGGTCTGGGCTCGGCGCAGACCCGGCGTTCGGCCTGATCGGACGAACCCACCTCAAAAGGCCGCCGCGAGCGGCCTTTACTTTTTGGGGCCGAGGTAGCCGAGGGCCTTGGAGACGGCGTCGGCTGTCTGCTTGACCTGCCGCGCCCAATCCGGGTCGTGGCGGTCGGCCGGGGCGGAAACCGACATGGCGGCGATGACATGGCCTTCGTCGTCGTGGATCGGCGCGGCAACGCACTTGAGGCCGAGTTCGGCTTCCTCGTCGTCGTAGGCGATGCCGTGGCGGCGAATCTTGTCGAGTTCCTTTTCCAGCGCTGCCAGGGTGGTCATGGAATGCGGTGTCTTGCCGGGCAGACCGGTGCGCTTGGCGTAGTCACGGACTTTCTGCGGGCCTTCGGCAGCCAGGAAGAGCTTGCCGAGCGAGGTCAGGTGCAGCGGGGCGCGGCCGCCGACCAGATAGACCACGCGGACCAGGGCACGGCCGGACGAGGTGCGTTCGAGATAAACGATTTCGTCGTCGTGGCGGGCGCCGAGGTTGATTGCCTCACCGATTTTTTCGTGCAGTTCCTGCATGTAGGGCAGGGCCACTTCGCGGACGCTGATCCGCGATTTGACGATGTTGCCGAGTTCGAGCAGGCGGATGCCGAGGCGATAGGTGCCGGCGTCCTGCCGTTCGACGAAGCGGGCTGCGCTCATCGCGGCCAGGATGCGGTGCGCGGTCGACGGGTGGAGTTCGGTAGCCTGGGCCAGATGCTTCAGGCTGGCCGCATCGGGCGATGCGGCCAAGGCGTCGAGCAGCGACATCATGCGCTCGATGACCTGGATGGTGCCGGGTGCTTTGGCCGGGCCGCTGGCAGCTTCGGACAACTGATTTCCTTTATGGGTGGGGTTTGAGTAGCATTAGCCACTTCTTTTCTTGTGCGCCGCAATATTAGCATGCGCTTGGCCCTCTACGTTACCTGCCTGGTCGACCTGATGCGCCCTTCGGTGGGCTTCGCGGCCTTGCGTTTGCTCGAAGCGACGGGCGCCGAAGTGGTCGTGCCGGAGGGCCAGACCTGCTGCGGTCAGCCGGCGTGGAGCGCCGGCGATCGGCCGCTGGCCGTCGAGCTGGCCAGGAAGGCGATCGCCGAACTGGAAGCCTATGACGCCGTGGTGATTCCGTCCGGCTCCTGTGCCGACCAGATTCGCAACGTCTATCCCCGGTTGTTGGCCGACGACTCCGACTGGGGGCCGCGGGCCCGGGCGCTGGCCGGGCGGACCCACGAATTGACTGACTTCCTGAGCGCGGTGGCGCAGTTACCGGCGATGCCGGCGGACTTCGCAGGCACGGTGACTTACCACGATTCATGTAAGGGTCTGCGCGGGCTGAGCATCAAGGACCAGCCGCGCGAGTTGCTGGCCAGGGTGCGCGGGCTGACGCTGAAGGAAATGGCCGACTGCGAGGAATGCTGCGGCTTTGGCGGCGCTTTTTCGATCAAGTTCGGCGCCGTGTCGACGCAGATCGTCGACCGCAAGTGCGACGCCATCGCCGCCGCCGGGGCCGACACCGTCGTCGGCGGCGATCTCGGCTGCCTGCTCAATATCGAAGGCCGCTTGCGCCGCCGGGGCGACGAAACGACCCGCGTGCTGCACATCGCCGAAGTGCTGGCCGGCGAGGGCGAATCCTGATGGGCCAGGCACGCACCTGGCAGGCGATGCGCTTCCATGCGCGGGCCGGCGAAAAGCTCAAGGACGTCGTGCTCCAGGGCGCCTTGCGCAAGGCGCGACCGCTGTTCGTCGCCAAGCGGCGCAAGGGCCTGGACAGCCTGGCCGAGGATGGCCTGGAGTTCGAAATGCTACGGTCGGCCGCCAAAAACATCAAAAATCGAATTTTGGCCGATCTCGATGTCTGGCTGGCCATCTTCGAGGAGCGTGCCATGGCTGCCGGCGCCGAGGTGCTGTGGGCGCGCGACGGCGCCGAAGCAGCCCGGCTGGTCGTTGAAATCGCGCAACGCGAGGGCGTGACCAAGGCGACCAAATCCAAGTCGATGCTTTCCGAGGAAGCCGACCTCAACGCGGCGCTGGCCGCCGCCGGCATCCGGCCGGTCGAGACCGATCTCGGCGAATATATCGTCCAGCTGGCCGGCGAGAAACCCTCGCACATCATCGCCCCGGCCGTGCACAAGACCATCGGCGAAGTTGAGGCCTTGTTTGCGAAAGAGCATGGCCGGCCCATTGAAACGCGCACCTCGGCTGACATCCCCGACCTGGCCCGCGAAGCCCGCGCCGTACTGCGCCAGCATTTCCTGAGCGCCGAGATGGGCATTTCCGGCGCCAATTTCCTGATCGCCGAAACTGGCAGCGCGGCGCTGGTCACCAACGAAGGCAACGGCCGCATGGTGACGACGCTGCCGCGCGTCCATGTCGTGATCACCGGCATCGAGAAACTCGTCCCGACGCTGGAGGATTTTGCGACGCTGATGCGCCTGCTGCCGCGATCGGCCACCGGCCAGGCGATTTCCAACTACGTCTCGCTGCTGACCGGCACGAAGCGCGCTGGCGACCGTGACGGCCCGGAGAAGACGGTCTTCATCCTGGTCGACAACGGCCGCTCGAAGCTGCTCGGCTCAGACTATGAAGCGATGCTCCGCTGCATCCGCTGCGGCGCCTGCATGAACCACTGCCCGGTCTATTTCTCGCTCGGCGGCCACGCCTATGGCTGGGTCTATCCCGGCCCGATGGGCTCAGTGCTGACGCCGCTGTTGACCGGACTGGACAACGCCCTCGACCTTCCGCACGCCAGCACCGGCTGCAACCAGTGCGGCGTTGTCTGCCCGGTCGATATCCCGTTGCCCGACCTGATGCACCGCCTGCGCGAAGAACAGGTCGTGCGCCGCCTGCGCCCGCGCTCGGAGCGCCTCGCCCTCAAGGCCTGGGGCTGGCTGGCCGCCCGGCCGGCGCTGTATCGCTGGCTGGCCCGCCGCGCCGCCCGCTACCTCAACTGGCTGGCCGATGGTCAAGGCCGCATCCGCGTTTTCGGGCTGCTTCCCGAGTGGACCGCAGCACGCGATTTGCCGGTATCCTCCGCCCGCACGTTTCACGAACTTTACAAAGCACGAAAGAGAGCTTGAGCATGGAATTCGCCCCCGAAGGCCCGCAGGCCATCCCGATGTGGATCAACGGCCACGCCTTTTTGACCGTCACCGACGCCTTCTACACCGTGACCAATCCAGCCACTGGCGAAGCCATCCGTCGCGTGCCGCTGTGCGGTGCCGGCGAAGCGGCCGAGGCCGTCAAGGCGGCGCTGGCGGCGCAACCCGGCTGGGCGATGATGGGCATGCCGGCACGCCGCGTCTGCCTGTCTGGTCTGGCCGACGCGCTGGACAATTACGCCGGTCATTTCGCCAAGCTGCTGACGCAGGACTGTGGCTTCGACGATGAGCGGGCGAAGGCCGAAGTGGCGGCGGCCGTTGAAGCCTTGCATGGCGCCAGCGTCGGGCAGACCGGCGTGTTCGGACTGGTGCTGGACGCCACGCGGCCGCTCGCCGGCTTTGCCGAAACCATCGCGCCGGCGCTGATGGCCGGGGCGGCCGTGGTCGTAAAACCAAGCCCGAAGGCCCCGTCGGCCGTCTATGCGCTGTGCGAACTCTCGTCCCGGGCCAACTGGCCGGCCGGCGTGCTCAACCTGCTGCAGGGCGACACGGCGGCCATCGAAGGCCTCTGCGCGGCCGGCATCGACCGGCTCGTCTACCACGGCCAGCCGGCGCTCGGCGTCCAGGTCGGCGCCATTGCCGAGGCGGCCGGCGTGCAGTTCGAGCTGAAAGCGGCCTGATGCTGCGTATCGTCCAGCTCGAAAGCGAATCGGTCGTCGCTGACATGCGGCGGCCGTCCTTCGCCCACGAGTGGGTCGATTACCCGAAAACGGCGGCCGCCCAGGTCGTCGAGCGACTGGCCGGGGCCGACATCGCGATCACCAACAAGGTGCCGCTTGGAGCCGCCGCCATCGCCGCGCTGCCCGCCCTGAAAATGGTCGCCATCTCGGCGACCGGCACCAACAACGTCGATCTGGAAGCCTGCCGGGCGCGCGGCATCGTCGTTTCGAACATCCGCGGCTATGCCGAACACACTGTGCCCGAACACGTCATGGCCCTGCTGCTGGCCCTTTCGCGCAATCTCGTTGCCTGGCGCGAAACGCTGCAGGCCGGTGCCTGGCAGCGCGCCGAACAGTTCTGCCTGTTCGACCACCCGATCCGCGATCTGCACGGCGCGACGCTCGGCCTGATCGGCTGCGGCACGCTCGGCAACGGCGTGGCGCGGCTGGCCGAAGCCTTCGGCATGCGCGTACTGCGCGCCGAACACAAGGGTGCGGCCGTCGTTCGTCCCGGCTACACCGCCTTCGCCGAAGTGCTGGCGACGGCCGACGCGATCAGCCTGCATTGCCCGCTGACGCCGGAAACCACCGGCCTGATTGGCGAGCCGGAACTGCGCGCGATGAAGCGCTCGGTCCTGCTGATCAACACCGCGCGCGGCGGCATCGTCGATGAAGCCGCGCTGATCCGCGCCCTGAAAGAAGGCTGGATTGCCGGCGCCGGCTTCGACGTGGTTACCACCGAGCCTCCGCCAGCCGGCCATCCGATGGTCGATCCGGCCCTGCTCGCCCTGCCCAATTTCCTGCTCACGCCGCATGTCGCGTGGTCCAGCCGGCCAGCCATGCAGACGCTGGCCGACCAGTTGATCGCCAACATCGAAGCCTTCGCGGCCGGCGCGCCGCAGAACCGGGTGGCATGAGCGCGAAGGACGAAATTCTCGGCCGCGTCCGCGCCGGTGTCGGCAAGGACGATTTCGCCGGCCGGCGGGCGGCGGCCGAAGCCTGGCTGAACGCCCGGGTGGCCGGACCGCAACCGTCGCTGGCAGGCGATCCGGTCGACCGTTTTCGGAGCAAGGCGGAATATCTGGCCAGTACCGTCGCGGCCGTTTCCGCGCTGGCCGATGTGCCGGCGGCAGTGGCCACCTATCTGGCGGCCAACGGCCTTGGCCGGCAGGCCGTGGCGACGCCTGAACTCGGCGGGCTGGACTGGCCGGCGGCTGGCCTCGACGTGGCGACACGGGGCGCCGTCGATGCCGACATGGTCGGCATTTCCGGCTGTTTTTGCGCCATCGCCGAAACCGGCACGCTGATGCTCCTGTCCGGCCCGCAAACACCGGCCACGGTCAGCCTGCTGCCGGAAACGCACATCGCGCTGGTCCCGGTGGCGCGCATCGTCGCCACCATGGAAGACGCCTTCGCGCTGCTTCGCGCCGAATGCGGCGACCTGCCGCGGGCGGTCAATTTCATCTCCGGCCCATCACGGACCGGCGACATCGAACAAACCATCGTCCTCGGCGCCCACGGGCCCTGCCGGGTGCATCTGATCCTGATCGGAGAATTATCGTGAGCATCACCTTTGCCGTGCGCGGCGAGTACATCCAGCTCGACCAACTGCTCAAGGCCACCGGCCTGTGCGACTCCGGCGGTGCGGCGCATGCCGCCATCGCCGAGGGGCGGGTGACGGTAAATGCTACGGTCGATACCCGAAAAAGGGCAAAAATCAGACCGGGTCAGGTCGTCGGCTTTGCCGGCGAAACGGTGGAAGTGGTCGCCGAATAAGGCGCAGGCAGGTCAGTTGCGCGCCCGGTCGAAAACGTCCGACGCGATCTCGCTTTCTGCTGCCGTGTCCGTAGTGGGCGCCGCGGCGGCGCGGTTGCCGAAGTAGCGTTCCCAATCATCCTCGGAAATCGCCTGTTCCCTGATCTCGGGAATCCGCCGTTCCGTCCGCCGACGCCTATCCTTCCAGCCGTGCGGCGGGCCGGCATCGTCATTGCGGCGGTCGCAGGGTGAGCGGCGTTCGTTAGTGTTGGTCATCGGAATCCCCCCTCGGCGAATTTATCTCCTGCCCAGTTCGACTGCGAACCGTCATCCGCGTTCGGCGTCGATGTTGATTTTATGCGCCCAGCAGGCGTTTCCCAGTAAGGCTGGCGGGGGCTGATGCTGCCGTCGCCGCGATGGAAGACGGCGCGGCGCTCATAGACGTAGGCCTTGTGGCTCTGGCCGCCGCTGCGCGGCTTAACGTTCGCGCTGCTCACGTTAGCCGACCCCGAAGCTGCGCTTTCCCGCGTGTCTTCACAGGCTGGCTTGGGGGTGGTCACCTCCACTTGGGCGCAGAGGTCGGCGATGAAGAGCTGGTAGTTGGCGCGCTCGGAGCCGCCGGCAGCCCGCCAGCGGGCCAGGAAGGTGTCGATTTGCATGATGACGGGATTTTGGCCGGGTTTGCTCGGGTGGGGGCGGCGGAGCTGGAATGCTACGGTCAAGCGGAAATTTTGGCCAAAATTGAAATGGCGGGGGTTAGTCCAGCCAGCGGATCGGCGCGGCGAGCTCGGGGTGTTTGCCTTGCCGGTCCTTGTAGTGCGCGGCGATGGCGGCGATGTCGGTGGCTGGGTCGGCGGTCATCGTCAGGTAGGTGAGAATGCCGACTTCACGCCTTGAGTAATCGATGAATGCGAGTGCGACGGGTACCTTGGCGGCCAGAGCGATGCGGTAAAAGCCGCTTTTCCAGCCGGCAGTCAGGCTGCGCGTGCCTTCCGGCGCGATGACCAGCAGGAAGTTCGGGTTGGCGGCGAATTGCGCGGCCATCTCGGCGACGAAGCCGTTACGCACGTCACGCCTGATCGGGATGCCGCCGAGCCGGCGAAATATCCCGTCCAGCGGCCCGCGGAACAAGGAGCTTTTGCCCACCCAGTGGGCGTCGAGGCCAAGGGCCAGTTTGGTGAACAGGGCGATGAAGCCATCCCAGTTCGAGGTGTGCGGGTAGCCGACGAGCACGGCGCAGGCTGGCCGTTCCGGCGGTTCGATCACGGTCCAGCCAAATAGCTTGAGCAGGCCGCGGGCGACGGTTTTCAGCATGGTTTCAGCACATCTTGACGACGATGTCGTGCAGCGTGTTGGCGCAGTTGGCCATGCGGTCGGCGGCGTTGGAGAGGTGGCGGTAGATTTCGCGGCGCTTGAACATGTGGATGTAGTCGTCACCGACGAACAGTTCGGCGATGGCGCGGCGGTAGTTTTTTTCGACCCGGCGTTCGGCCTTGCGCGCGGCGTCGGCGTCGGCCGCGGCGGCGGCCGGTTCCTTGGCGAGCCGAGAATAGCCTTGGGACAGCGCATCGGTGCCGAGCTTGATGTGCATGGCCATTTCCAGGCAGTGCTTGTCGGGGGCCAGGCCGAGGACTTCCATTTCGCTGACCGTGGTCTTGCAGTAATTGACGATTTCGTCGAGGTCGATGATGGCGCGGTAGAGGTCTTCGCGGTCGATCGGCGTCGAGAAGGCCTCGTTCAGCGTGTGCAGGTTGCGGATCTTGACGCGGTCGGCTTCGTGTTCGTCCTGGCGGATCAGTTGGCCGACGGTGGCGTCGCCGGTTTCCATGAATTCGACCAGGCGGCCGGCGGTGACGCCGACATGCTGGCATTGCTCGGTGAGCAGCGAGAAGAAATCCGGCATTTTCGGGAAAACGCGGTCGAACAGGCGGCGGAAGACCGAGGGGCTGGGTGCTTCGCTCATGGCGTGCCTCCGATGAAAAGATGGACCAGGGCGTAGGCCTGGATGGCGACGATGGCGGCGCCGGGGATGGTGATCAGCCAGGTCATCGCAATGTCCTTGGCCTTGGCCCAGCGCACGGCGCGCGGGCGCTCCGAGGCGCCGATGCCCATGATCGAGGTGGCGACGACGTGGGTGGTGGAGACCGGGGCGCCGCCGATGGAGGCGGCCATGATCACGGCGGCCGAGGTTAGTTGCGAACCAAGGGCGTGGATCGGGCGGACGCGGTAGATCGCGAAGCCGAGCGTGCGGACGATGCGCCAGCCGCCGGACATGATGCCGAGCGTAATGGAAGTGGCGCAGGCGAGCATGACCCAGAAGGGGACTTCGAAGCTCGGGATGAAGCCGCCGAGGAGCAGGACCAGGGTCAGGATGCCCATGCTTTTCTGGGCATCGTTGGCGCCGTGCGAGAAGGCGAGGCCGGCGGCGGTGACGTATTGCATGCCGCGCAGCCGGGCGTTGGCGGCCGGGTTGGCGGCGACGAGCAGGGCGGTGAGCAGGCGGTGGACGAGGTATCCGACCCAGAAGCCGATCAGCGGCGACAGCACCAGCGCGGCCAGCACCTTGACGATGCCAGTCAGGTGGCCGTCGGCCAGTTCGGCGAAGCCCCAGACGACATGTCCGGGGCCGACGGCGACGACAACGGCGCCGATCAACCCGCCGACCAGCGCGTGCGACGACGACGAGGGGATGCCGAAGTACCAGGTGCCGAGGTTCCAGACGATGGCGCCGATCAGTCCGCAGAGCAGGATGGACAGCGAGAGGATGGGGGCGACGCCGTCGAGGGCGACAAACTTGCCAATGGTGTTGGCGACCGCCGTGCCGCCGAGCAGCGGGCCGAGAAATTCGAAGACGCCGACGATGACGACCGCCTGGACCGGCGTCATGGCGCGCGAGGCGATCACCGTGGCGACGATGTTGGCGGCGTCATGGAAGCCGTTGGTGTAGTCGAACACCAGGACGATGACGACGGTGGCGACGGCGAGCAGGAACAGGGCATCCATGCGTGGTGGCCCGCGCGGCGGGCGGTCTCCGTTTCGGTATGTCTTGTTTTCGGTCAGTATATCGCCGAACGGCGGGTGTTTTGGGCGGCCGGAAGTCAAATGCTACGGTCGGCCCGTTAAAATGAGCAAAAACGAATATACAAGGAACGGCCCCATGACCTACCCCCGCTTCGTCGATATCGCCCGCACATTTGCCCCCGGCTGGTTCGCCGCCGTGATGGGCACCGGCGTGCTGGCCCTGACTACCCACGGTCTGGCCCAACGCTGGCCGGTGCTAGCGTTGCCGGCCGAGCTCCTGCACTGGTTCAACAGCCTGCTCTTCCTGGTCCTGGCGGTGCCCTGGCTGACCCGCTGGCTGCGCTTCCGGCCGGCGGCGATGCAGACGATGCGCCATCCGGTGCAGGCCAATTTCTACCCGACCTTCTCGATTGCCTTGCTGGTGCTGGCCGCGCAGTGGCTGACCTTCACGTCCTGTGTCGAGGTGGCGCTGAGCTTGTGGTGGCTGGGCGTGATCCTGCATTTCACCTTCAGCTTCTCGGTGCTGTTCATCATGTTTAGCGGCGAGCATGTCGCCGCCGAGCACGTTACGCCTGCCCAGTTCATCCCGGCCGTCGGTCTCGTCGTCATGCCGCTGGCCGGCGGCCCGCTGCTCGCCCACATGGACGGCGCGCTGCGCGAGTGGGCGCTGACCATGAACGCCATTGGCCTGGGGGCGGGCAGCATGATGTATCTCGGCCTGCTCGGCCTGACCCTGCACCGCAAATACCTGCACAAGCCGGCGCTGGGCATCCTGACGCCGACCGTGTGGATTCATCTGGCGCCGATTGGCGTCATTCCGGTCAGCCTGATGAACGTCGCCGAGCAGCTGCCCTATCCTGCGGCCCGCGAGGTGGCGACGGTGCTGATGCTGCTGGTCTGGGGCTTCGGCGTCTGGTGGCTGGTCATGGCCAGCCTGCTCACGCTGTCAGCGCGGGCCGCCGGGCAACTGCCCTTCGCGCTGTCGTGGTGGGGGTTCACCTTCCCGATCGGCGCCTTCGTTGCCGAAAGCCTGCGCCTGACCAAATTGCTCGGCTGGAGCAGCACCTTCGCCATCGGCGTCGCCGCCTGGCTGCTGCTCTGCTTTTTCTGGACGATGACGCTTTACCGGACGGCGCGTGGCGTGGCCAGCGGCGCCATTTTCCAGCCGCATCCCTGAGGCCGGGCGACCGGCATGGGCTGGCTGTGGTTGCTTCCGCTGCTGGCCGGCGGCGTCGGTTTCCTGAATCTGGCCATTCGCCGGGGGCTGGCGGCGCCGCGCGTGGTCGAGACCGGATGCCCGGAGGGTATGCCCTGGCGCGAAGTCCGCTTGCCGACGGCGAACGGCAAAAGCCTTTTTGGCTGGTTCATTCCGGCCGGCAAGCGGCGGCCGGCGCTGGTCGTCATGCATGGCTGGGGCGGCAATGCCGAGATGATGCTGCCAGTGGCTGCGCCGCTGCATGCGGCCGGCTACGCGCTGTTGCTGGTCGATGCGCGCTGCCACGGCCGAAGCGACGACGACAGCTTCGCCTCGCTGCCGCGCTTTGCCGAGGATATCGACGCCGCACTGGCCTGGCTGGTCCTCCAGCCCGAAGTCGATGCGCAGGCGCTGGGCGTTATCGGTCACTCGGTCGGCGCCGGCGCGGCCCTGCTCGCCGCCTCGCGGCGCAGCGACCTGCGGGCCGTGGTCAGCCTGGCCGCATTCGCGCACCCGGCGACGATGATGCGGCGCTGGCTGGCCGGCATGCACATTCCCTACTGGCCGCTTGGTGCCTACATCCTGGCCTACGTCCAGCGGGTGATCGGTCACCGCTTCGACGCCATTGCGCCATGCCACACCATTGCCCGGGTGGCTTGCCCGGTGCTGATCGTGCATGGCCTGGCCGACGAGACGGTGCCAGTGGCCGAGGCTCGCGAGATTCACGCGGCGGGGAACAGCGATGCCGTCGAGCTGCTCTTGCTGCCGGGCAGCCACGACAATTACGCCGATCTTGAGCAGGCCGTGGGGCGGCTGCAGGAATTCCTCGATCGGGCGTTCCGCTGAGCGGCAGGCGAAAAAAAGGCGGGAGACTGGCTCCCGCCCAAGCGGAGTCTGCCCCTGACTACTGGGGCAGGAGGAAAGCGGCTTTTTCGCGGACCTTGATGTCGGGGTTGTCGACCGCCGAAATCTCGAAGTGAATCTGGTTCGAACCGATCTTGCCGGCTTCTGGCGGCACGCTGACGACGGTGTTGAACGAGGTCAGCCCGGCGGCGGCCGCATCGACTTCCGGGCTTCCGGCGATTTCGGCGCCGGGCAGACCGTCGACGGTGATCCGGTAGCGGTGCGGACGTTCCTCGGTGTTCATGATCTGCAGCATGTAGACGTTCTCGATCCGGCCGTCCTCGGCCTCGCGGGCGAGTACCGAGCGGTCGCGGATGATGTCCACCTTGAGCGGGATACGGTGGGCGAGGAACCACGTCGCCAGGCCGGTGATGACGACGAGGATGGCCGTGTAGAGCAGGATGCGCGGGCGGACGATGTGGGCGAGGATTTCCTTCTTCGTCAGGTGGCGCTCCATGGCGTTTTCGGTCGAGTAGCGGACCAGCCCCTGCGGCAGGCCGACCTTGTCCATGACCTGGTTGCAGACGTCGACGCAGGCGGCGCAGCCGATGCACTCGTATTGCAGGCCGTTGCGGATGTCGATGCCGGTTGGGCAGACCTGCACGCAGAGTCCGCAATCGACGCAGTCACCGAGGCCTGCCGCCTTGGCATCGACACCCTTCTTGCGCGCCCCGCGCGTTTCGCCACGCTCCGGATCGTAGGTGATGATTAGCGTATCCGGGTCGAACATCACGCTCTGGAAGCGGGCGTAGGGGCACATGTACTTGCACACCTGCTCGCGCATGAAGCCGGCGAACAGGTAGGTGAAACCGCCGTAGAAGAAGATCCAGAAGGTCTCCCATGGGCCGAGGTTGCCGGTCATGACGTTGTTGACCAGTTCATCGACCGGCGTGAAGAAGCCGACCAGCGTGAAGCCGGTCCATAGCGAGAAGAGCAGCCAGAGCGCGTGCTTGGTGCCCTTGATGCGCAGCTTGCGGGCGTCGAGCGGTGCCTTGTCGAGCTTGATCCGGGCGTTGCGGTCGCCTTCGATCCAGTTTTCCATCCACATGAAAATCTGCGTGTAGACCGTCTGCGGGCAGGCGTAGCCGCAGAACAACCGCCCGGCGACGGCGGTGACCAGAAACAGCGCGTAGGCCGAGACGATCAGCAGGGCGGCGAGGTAGATGACGTCCTGTGGCCAGAAGACGACGCCGAATATGTAGAACTTGCGCTCAACCAGGTGGAGGAGGATTGCCTGCCGGTCGTTCCAGACCAGCCAGGGACTGACGTAGAACAGAAGCTGCGTGAAGATGACAAGGGCGATTCGCCAGTTGTCGAAGTAGCCGCGGATGCCCTTGGCGTAGATTTTCTTGCGCTTCTCGTAGAAGGAGACGGGGGCAGCGCTGGCGGGCTGCGTTGTGGCTTCGGGCTGGCTCATCGGTCCTCGATCGGATGGTTGCAGGTTGGAAACCGGCGCGGCTGGCATGGCATTGTCTGTCGGCATCAAGCAGGCCTGCGGGGCGAACTAAGGGGGGAAATGTCGCCAGACAAGGTTGGTCGGCCAGCATCCGCTCTTTCTTCAGGCAAGGAGAATGCCTTGAGAGGAGCAGGGGCCGCCGGTTTCCTCGTTAACTGTTATCAAGATGCGTGCCTGAAAGCGTTTTTGATAGAAAATGATTTTAAATCAGCATGTTGTTGATTTTTCTTGGCCGGCGTGTTGCAGTTTGGCGATGCTTGGTGACAGTATTGGCACTGACGAATGGCATTCTGGACAAAATAGACATGACCGCGCACTTCCTGAGCGAACTGATTTCTTTCCTCGACGGCCTGCCCGAGCCGCGCATCGTGATGGACCTCGACTACCGGATCGTCGCCGCCAACGCAGCCTATCTTCGCGAGTTCGGCGACGATCGTCCGGTCGCCGGGCGGACCTGCTACGAGGTCTCGCATCATTTCAGCGTGCCCTGCGACCAGGCCGGCGAATCCTGCCCGCTCAAGCAGAGCCTGGAAGCCGGTGGGCCGCAGCGCGTGCTGCACCTGCACCACACGCCGCGCGGCGAGGAGCATGTCGCCGTCGAAACGACGCCGATCCGCGACGATCAGGGGAGCATCGTCTATTTCGTCGAGACCATGCGTGTTGTCCGTCAGGCCAGCAGCCGGGCCGCGGCGCAGGGTCTGGTCGGCCGCTCGCCGGCTTTCATGGGCATGCTGGAAAAGGTGCTGCGGGTTGCCAATTCGTCGGCGTCGGTGCTGCTGCTCGGTGAAACGGGGACAGGCAAGGAACTGGTCGCCCGCGCCATCCATGAAGCCAGCGCCCGCGAGGAGGGGCCGTTCGTCGCGGTTGATTGCGCCGGGATGACCGAAACGCTGTTCGAAAGCGAATTGTTCGGCTACGAAAAGGGCGCCTTCACCGGCGCCACGCACCGCAAGCAGGGGCTGGTCGAAGCAGCGGCCGGCGGCACGCTGTTCCTCGACGAAATCGGCGAACTGCCGCTCGCCCAGCAGGTCAAGCTGCTGCGCCTGCTGGAAACCGGCACCTATCGCCGGGTCGGCGGGCTGGACTGGCTGCCGGCCGATTTCCGCCTGGTTGCCGCCACTCACCGCGACCTGCGCGCCATGGTCCAGGCCGAGACCTTTCGCCGCGACCTCTATTTCCGCATCAATACCTTCCCGATCCACATGCCGGCGCTGCACGAGCGGGTCGAGGACATCCCGCTGCTCGCTGCCTCGCTGCTCGAACGCGTCGACCGCAAACCGGGCCGCAAATTCACGCCGGCGGCGCTGGCCTGGATGTCCGGCCGCCGGTACAGCGGCAACATCCGCGAACTGCGCAACCTGATCGAACGCGCCACCTTGCTCGCCGACGGCGACAGCATCGACCTGCCGCAGCTGCTCGACATGGCCGACGACATTCCGGCGGTGCGGCCGGGCGATGATGGCGCTTTCAGGCTCAACGAGATCGTCGATCTCGGCACGTTGGAAAAACGCTATCTGGCCTGGGCGCAACAACGTGCCACGGCGGATCAGGCGGGGCTGGCCGAACGACTCGGCGTCAGCCTGCGCACCTTGTACCGCAAGCGGCAAACCGGCCGCGGGGCATAGGCAAGGCTTTGATTTTGGACAAAAAAACGGGCCGACCGTAGCATTTGTCTTTTTGGGGCAGCACGGCGGGTCGTTAGGCGACCGGCGGGTTCCGGACGTCGCCGGAAAAGGCTGCAAAGGGAAATCTGGAGCGGCAGAAGAGTCTCGAACTCTCGACCTCAACCTTGGCAAGGTTGCGCTCTACCAACTGAGCTACTGCCGCTTTTGGCTCCTCGACCTGGGCTCGAACCAGGGACCTACGGATTAACAGTCCGGCGCTCTACCGACTGAGCTATCGAGGAAAAGGCGCGCATTATAAATCGCCTTGGCAGCTTTGCAAGTGCCCCGGGCCGGTGGTTTTCAGGTTTTTTGAAAGCGCTCAGGCTCGCCGGTCGACATCGCCGCGCGGATGTTGCCGCCGGTCAAGGCGCGTCGATTCGCGCAATTTGTGGCCGCGTACGACCAGCGCCGGGATCAGCACCAGGAAGAGAATGATGACGAGGGCGAGGAGCAGGTGGTTATTGAGGATGGCGTCGAGCATGGCTGTCTCCGGTCGGCGAGGGGCTGTGCCGGCATCCTTTGGACATCGTGGCAACCGCCAGGGTTCGCTGTGCAGGCGCGAGCGGGCTGCGTTGTCGCTTGCTGCCAGGGCATCTTACAACTGGACACAACTTGACGTCGATCCGCCGTAGGGCGGGTGCGTTATTCAGTTGTGTCTGGTGATTTGGAGATGTCATGAAAAGGATTCTTGCTACCCTCGTACTTGTCGTGACCGTCGTCGGGTTGAGCGGTTGCTTCCCGGTTTTTGTTCCCGTGCATGACCATCACGGCCATCACCATCGCGGTTGGGGGCATCGCTGATGTGCCGGTGAGTTGGTTTCCGCCATGCCTGCAAGCGGTATGGGCGGGGGCTTAAAAAGACAACGGCCCGGCAGTTGCCGGGCCGTTGTCGCGGGGATTAAGCGTTTACTTCTGTTTGCGGCGGCGGGCCACCGCGCCGATCAGGCCGAGGCCGGCCAGGAGCAGGCTGGCACTGGCCGGTTCGGGCACGGCGTTGATCATCAGGGTGCGGTCGATGCCATCGGCCGGGTGCTGAATGTTCACGTAGGCGACGTTGGGATCGAACTTGTCGAAGTACAGACCGGAGAATTCCGAGCCTGGCGTGCCGTTCGAGGCCCAGCGGGCCAGGCCTTCGCCGGCATCGAGCAGGTCGCCGTCGAGGTTGAGGTCGCGGGCGAACCAGATGTCGTCGTCCACGCCGCCATCGCGGTCTTCGATGATGTAGATGTTGCCGTTGGCGTCGATAGCCAGGTTGTCGGCGTTGCGGAAACCACCGCCGACCGGCAGGCCGGTGGCGAGGTCGATGATCGAAGAGTCCGCAAACAGGCGGACTTCGCCGGTCTTCGTGTTGTAGGTGTAGACGCGGCTGCGGCCATCGGCTGTGGTGGCGTTATTGTCGGAGTCGGTGGTGGTGAAGTAGATCAGTTGCGTGCCGTCCCCGAGTGTTTGGACTTCGAGGTCTTCCGGACGGTTGAAGCCGGTTGCCTGAACGCTGGCGTGGTCGGCGGTGGTCCGTCCGTCGATGGTGCCGTCGCCGAGCAGGGTGGAGACGCCGGCAATCGCATTGCCCACCGCGTCAGTGATGGCAACCCAGACGGAGGAGCCGGTAATTGCCGGGCCGTTGTTGCCTTCAAACTGGCCGCCGGCACCGACCTTCAGGGCGAAGGTCTGACCCTTGGCAAAATACTCGTCGCCAGAGCTGGCGTTGGGGTTGGCGGAAACGAATTTGTAAACCGAGCCGCCGTTCAGTTCGTCGACGAAATACATCGACTTGGCGGTGTCGAAGGCCAGTCCTTCGTGCGAGACGCGCGGCACGATGCTGCGCTGGACGAAATTGCCACCGTTGGCGCCGGCCGTCGTGGCATTGGTGACCTCGAACAGGCGGCCCTTGGTGCTGCCTGCCCCCCAGGATTCTTCGGCAGTCAGGTAGCTGCCCCACGGGGTCCACCGGGAAGCGTCGCCAGCGACGAAGCCGCTGGTCCCGGGGGCGACGATGGTGACGGTGCGGGTGTTGTAGTTCGGGTCGCGCAGGTCGATGCGCTGGACGCCGCCGCTACCGGTTTCGAAAGGCATGAACAGGTAGCGCCCGGCATTCGGCCCGGTTTCGTTGGCGGTGATCATGTCCCAGTTGCCGGAGTTGGAGCCCGGCGCGATGGCGTTCTGGGTGGCGCGGTCGGCGATGGTGGTCTGCTTGAAGTTGGGGCTGGACAGCGTTGCCGGCGTCGCTGGCGTGGCGGTCGGCCCGGCTGAGGCGGGCAGCGGGGTGAAGTTGGCAAAACCGGCATGGGCGCCGGTGGATAGGGTAGCTAAAAGGCTGGCTACGGCAAGGGCGAGATATTTTTTCTGCATCGGATGCTCCTGGCTGGCAAATTGATGGGGGAAGCGTGCCCTGTCCACACAGCGGGGCATCCGAGGGGCGGGCGCCTGCTGCGGGCGGTACACGCCGGCCCGGACATGATGAGGGGGGCGTATTACAAACAGATTTATCGCCACGGCTTTCGCTGATTAATTATTTCAACTATTATTGAAATATGAAATCGACAACTGCCGTTGCCGCGCTTGGAGCGCTGGCGCATGAAACCCGTTTGCAGATATTCCGGCTGCTGGTCCGCGCTGGCGCCGGCGGCATGGCGGTCGGCCGCATTGCCGGGGCGCTGGGCGTCGAGGCCAACGGCCGGCTGAGCTTCCACCTCAAGGAACTTGTCGCCGCCGGTCTGGCCGCCTCAAGGCAGGAGGGGCGTTTCGTCTATTACTCGACCGATTACGCGGCGATGAACGAACTGCTCCGTTACCTGACCGAGGATTGCTGCGGCGGCTTGGGTTGTGGCGAGGTCGTCGAGGCCTGCCACCCGGAGAAATGTTCATGAAGATTTTCAACGTGCTGGTCCTGTGCACCGGCAATTCGGCCCGGTCGATCCTCGGCGAGGCTTTGTTCAACCACTTGGGACAGGGGCGCATTCGCGCCTTTTCGGCCGGCAGTCAGCCGAGCGGCAAGGTTAATCCAGTGGCGCTGGAAACGCTGGAGAAGCATGGTGTGCCGCTGCCCGAGGCGCGCAGCAAGTCGTGGGACGAGTTTGCTGCGCCCGGGGCGCCTAGCCTCGATTTCATCTTCACCGTCTGCGCCAGTGCGGCCGGCGAAACCTGCCCGATCTGGCCGGGGCATCCGGCAACGGCGCACTGGGGCATCGCCGATCCGGCTCATGTCGAGCCGCTGGAAGCGCGGCGGGCCGCCTTTGAAACCGCTTACGCCGAACTGGAAAGACGCATTTCGGCCTTTTTGAAAATGCCCCTCGAAACAATGCCGACCGTAGCAATTGTCGAAGCGGCCCGGAAAATCCACGCGGAGGCCTTGGCATGAGCGCGCAGTGCGAAGTAGCGATGAAAGAGGCGGCATGTGCGCCGATGAGCGTATTCGAGCGTTACCTGAGCGTCTGGGTTTTTCTCTGCATCGTCACCGGCATTGCCCTCGGCCAGATGCTGCCCGGCGTCTTCCAGGCCGTCGGCCGGATGGAGGTGGCGCAGGTCAATCTGCCGGTCGGTCTGCTGATCTGGGTGATGATCATCCCGATGCTGGTCAAGGTCGATTTCGGTGCGCTGCATGAAGTCAGGCAGCATGTGAAGGGCATCGGCGTAACGCTGTTCGTCAACTGGCTGGTCAAGCCGTTTTCGATGGCCTTCCTCGGCTGGCTGTTCATCCGCCAGCTGTTTGCCGACTATCTGCCGGCCGACCAGCTGGACAGCTACATCGCCGGCCTGATCCTGCTCGCCGCGGCGCCGTGTACGGCGATGGTCTTTGTCTGGAGCCGGTTGTCGAACGGCGACCCGCTATTTACGCTGTCGCAGGTGGCGGTCAACGACACCATCATGGTCTTCGCCTTCGCGCCGCTCGTCGCCTTTCTGCTCGGCATTTCGTCGATCACCGTGCCGTGGGACACCCTGCTGACCTCGGTCGTGCTTTACATCGTCATTCCGGTGGCGCTGGCCCAACTTTGGCGCAAGTCGCTGCTGGCCCGCGGTCAAGCGGCCTTCGACGCGGCGATGGAGCGGATCGGCCCGTGGTCGATTTCTGCCCTGCTGGCGACGCTGGTGCTGCTCTTTGCCTTCCAGGGCGAGGCCATCCTGCGCCAGCCGCTGGTCATCGCGCTGCTTGCCGTGCCGATCCTGATCCAGGTCTTCTTCAACTCGGCGCTGGCCTACTGGCTGAACCGGGCAGTCGGCGAGAAGCACAACATCGCCTGCCCGTCAGCCCTGATCGGCGCCTCCAATTTCTTCGAGCTGGCGGTCGCCGCGGCGATCAGCCTGTTCGGTTTCGAATCCGGGGCGGCGCTGGCAACCGTGGTCGGCGTGCTGATCGAGGTGCCGGTCATGCTGCTGGTCGTGCGTGTGGTCAATGCCAGCAAGGGGTGGTACGAAGCGGCTTGATTGCCGGTGTCGGTCGGTAGGGAGGCATCATGAACATCGTCGTCGAAGCGCTGCAGGGCGGCCTGGCCGGGTTGGCCTCGTATCTCGCCGCGCATGTGCTGCTCTGCCTGGTGCCGGCCTTCTTCATCGCCGGCGCCTTGTCGGCGCTGGTGCCGCAGCAATCCATCATCCGCTTCCTCGGGCCGGATGCCTCGAAGTGGGTCTCTTACCCTGCCGCCGCCGGGGCGGGGAGCCTGCTCGCCGTCTGCTCCTGCACCATCCAGCCGCTGTTCGCCGGCATCTACAAGAAGGGGGCGGGGCTGGGGCCGGCCATCACCTTCCTGTTCTTCGCGCCGGCCGCCAATATCCTGGCGTTGTCCTACACCGGCGTCGCCCTCGGCGCCGATTTCGCCATCGCCCGCGTCGTGCTGGCGCTGTCCTTCGGGATCGGCATCGGGATGATCATGGCCATCCTGTTCCGTGCCGATGAGACGGAGCGGCTGGCGCAAAGCGAGACCTTCAGTGGCGGCGAAGGTATCTCCAGGCAGACACTGATTTTCCTGGCGACGCTGATTGCCCTGCTGATCGCCGGCACGCTGAAGCTGGATTTCCTGAAAGCCGTTCTGCTCGACGTCGAGTTGCCGCTGCCAGGTGTTGGGGCCCTGCAGGCCATGCTCGACCGCCTGGTGCCGGTCGACGAGGCGACCGGGGCCGAGGGGCTGAGCGTGCAGGGCCTGTTGCTGATCGGCCTGCTGCTGGCGATCGGGGCGGCGGCCTGGCGCGGACTCGGCCAGGTCGACAACGGGTTCAATCGGCTGACGCCGGTGGCGCTCGGGCTGACCTTGCTGACCCTGATGGTCGCCGCGCTCGGCGTCCGGGTTTCGGAAAATGGCCTGTTTTTGAGCCTGACCGTAAGAACGGTCCTGGTCGCCGCCTTGTGCCTCGCGCTGATTCCGCTGGCCCGGCGTTTCGACGCCTGGGACGCGCAGCAGTGGCTGTGGGAAACCTGGCGTTTCGTCAAACAGATCTTCCCGCTGCTCGTCGTTGGCGTTTTCCTGGTCGGCGTCATCCGTGTCTTCATCCGCCCCGAGTGGATCCAGGCGGTGGCAGGCAGCAATACCGTGCTGGCCAACATTGCCGGCGTCGTCTTCGGTGTCTTCATGTACTTCCCGACCCTTGTCGAGGTGCCGATCGCCAAGATGTTCCTCTCGCTCGGCATGCACCCGGGCCCGCTGATCGCCTATCTGATGGCCGATCCCGAGCTCTCCCTGCAGAGTATCCTGATCACCACGGCGATCATCGGCAAGCTCAAGGCGTGGACCTATGTCGGCCTGGTCGCGGTGTTCTCGACGCTGGCCGGGCTGACCTATGGCGCCTGGGTCGATGGCACACCGCTATGGATGCTGGCCTTGCCGGTTGGTGGCTTTGTTACGTTGCTGGTCATGCTGTTGCACTGGTTCGAGCGGGCCGCACTCGCCCGGACCGCCTGAAAGGAGTTGCCATGTTGATCAAGATACTGGGCAGCGGTTGCGCCAAGTGCAACCGCCTGGAACAACTGACCCGCGAGGTCGTCGCCGAACAGGGGCTGGACGCCACCTTCGAGCATGTGACGAAGATGGACGAGATCATGGCCTACCCGATCATGATGACGCCGGCGCTGGTCGTCGACGAGGCGGTCAAGGTCGCCGGGCGGATGCCGAGCAAGGACGAGATCGCCGGCTGGCTCAAGGGTTAGGGCGTGTTCACAGTAAGCGACGGGCAGCGCAAGGGTCTGGCGGGGATGCAGCGCAAGGCGCCACTCGCGCCGTGCAGTGATCTGCACCAGCGAGCGGCAACGCGGCGATGCGCCCCGCCAGACCCTTGCCCTTCGGGTTCGCCGGGGCGGGCGGTCGCCGGCGTTGCAAGGCTTGGGAATGGAACGACCATTCCCGGCGCCTCGCGCCTTGACGCCCATCCCGCCCCGTCAAACGCTGTCCCGCCGGTTACTGTGAACACGCCCTAGGGCAGGGGCCGTTCGGCCCCTGCTGCGCCGATCAGGCCGAGACGGAGAGCAGGCCGCTCAGCGACGAATCGCTGCTGTTGTCGTTGAAGCTGCCGTAGGCATGCATTAGCTGCATGATCTTGAACATCACCTGGGCGTCGCTGTTGGCCGATGACGTGCCGCCGGCGCTTGCCGACGCGTTGCCGGCGGTCTCCGAGCTGCTGTTGTAGGCCTGCGCTTCGGCGAAGCTTACCTTGCCGTCACCGTCGGCATCGGCCGCCTCGAAGTTATTGACGACGTTGGCAATGAAGCTCGTGCGCTCGCTGTCGCTGCTGCCGATTTCCTCCAGCTGGCTGCTCAGTTCCTCCTTGGTGAAGCCGGCGTCGTTCTGCGGCGGCGGTGGGGGCGGCATGCCGCCCATGCCCTGCGGCCCGTGGCCGCCATGCCCTTGCAGGCGCATCTGGTTGAACTGGCTGTCCAGCTCTTCCTGGAGTTTGGTCAGCGTCGTCGAGAATTCGCTTTCCGTGACCTTGCCGTCACTGTCGCTGTCGAGGGCGGCAAAGACGTCCTCGGCCATCGAGGAACTGCTGTCCGAAGCGATCTTGCTGAAAGCCGAGACAAGATCGCTTTTTTCCAGGTAGCCCTGGCTCTTGGTGTCGAGTTTTGCGAATAGCTGGCTGATGGATGTCGCACTGCTTAGGCTGCTGACCATGATTACCTCCGTTTGGTTGATCAAAAATGGAAAGCCCGTGACGGGCCATCCTCCTTGAGCAAGTTATCGGCCAAAACCATTGAAAATTGGCGGTGTTTTGCGTTAAACGAGGTAAATTTCGGTTAAGAAATCGACTTTAATTGCCAATTTTTGGTCTGTTTTGGTCTTTAGGTTGCAGAAACCGGCAATTTTTTGGGGGTAGGCAAAATCTGCCGCTGCTATTTTCCGCCGGAAAGCGGTAAAACTCTGTAAAGCCCGAGTGTTTTGTCTGGTTTTGCGCGATGCGCTTGGCTATCATCATTGTTTGCCGAACTACCGCGATAGGCCATGACACACATCCTGCTGGTCGACGACGACGTCGAGCTTTCCGGAATGTTGCGCGACTACCTCAATCAGGACGGATTTTTCGCGACGGCGGTTCATGACGGGGAAAGTGGTGTCAAGGCAGCGCTCTCCGGTGATTTCGGTATCGTCGTGCTCGACGTCATGATGCCTGGGATCAGCGGCATTGAGGCGCTCCGCCGCATTCGCGCCGCGAGCAAAGTGCCGGTGCTGATGCTGACCGCCAAGGGCGACGACATGGACCGCATCGTCGGCCTTGAGCTCGGCGCCGACGATTATGTGCCCAAGCCCTGCCTGCCGCGCGAACTGGCCGCCCGCCTGCGCGCCATCCTGCGCCGTACGCAGCCCGCTGATGCGGCGAGCGGGCCGATCGCAGTCGGCGTGCTGACCGTGTTTCCGGAACAGCGGCGGGTTGAATGGAGCGGCGCGCCGGTCGAACTGACCAGCACCGAGTTCAATCTGCTCGAAACACTGGCCCGCAGTGCCGGACGCCCGGTCGGCAAGGCGGCCTTGTCGGAACAGGCGCTGGGGCGACCATTGCTCCGCTTCGACCGCAGCATCGACGTTCACCTGTCCAGCATCCGGCGCAAGCTTGGCACTTTGTCAGATGGCCGTTCCTGCATCCAGACGGTCTATCGGCAGGGCTACCAGTTGATCAAGGAATAGTGTGGGGCGTCTCTTCTGGAAATTTTTCCTGTTCATCTGGCTTGGCCAGATGGCGGCGGTGTTCGGCACCGGGATGTTGTTCTGGGCCGAGCGGAAAAATTTCGAGGTGCGCATGAATGGCGGCGAGGAGCAACCGCCAGCGGACGGCGACGCGCCAGATCCGTATCGGCGCCCGTCGCCACCACCTCCTGGCGAATTTGGAAATCCGCGGCTGCCCGGTGGATTCCGAGAGCCGCCGCATCTCCGGGAAGGGGGTGATCGACCGCCCCGCGATGGGCCCAAGGGGCCACCCGGCATGCACATCCCTGTTTTTCCAGCGATCGCTGGGTTGCTGGCCAGCATAGTCTGCGCGGCTGGTCTGGCCTGGTATTTTGCTCGTCCGATTCGCCAGTTGCGCAGCGGCTTCGAGCGCGTGGCTGACGGCGACCTGGAGGCCCGAGTTGCGCCAGGCATGCAGGGGCGCCGCGACGAACTGGCCGATCTCGGTCGGGATTTCGATCACATGACCGAGCGACTGCAAGGCGTGGTCGAAGGCCAGAAGCGCCTGCTCCACGACGTTTCCCATGAATTGCGTTCGCCACTTGCCCGGTTGCAGGCTGCCATTGGCTTGGCGCGCCAGCAGCCTGTCCGGATGGACGACTGTCTGCAACGTGTCGAGTGCGAGAGCGAGCGAATGAACCAACTGGTCGGCCAATTGCTGACGCTGTCCCGGCTGGAAGCAGGCGTGATGGACGCGACGGAAACGGTCGACATGGCCGACCTTCTCGCCAGCGTGGTCGAAGACGCCCGTTTTGAGGCCGGGACACGTCATGTACAGATTGACTACGTTCCCGGCGAAATGCACGAACTGCGTGCCAACTCGGAATTGCTGCATCGCGCGATAGAAAATGTGCTCCGCAACGCCATTCGCTTTTCGCCGGATGGCGGTAGCGTTCGCATAACGGCCGGCAGGAGCGGCGACGAGTTTCGCATTCGTGTAGAAGACCAGGGGCCCGGGGTTGAGGAGCATGAACTCGAAGCGATATTCAAGCCCTTTTTTCGCGGGAATTCTTCCCGTCCAGGCGATGGCCATGGTCTCGGCCTGGCCATCGCTAGCCAGGTGCTGCGGGCGATGAAGGGGCGCATCTGGGCCACCCGCGGAGTCGCAGGTGGCCTGATTGTTGAAATCGACTTGCCGGCCTGAATGGCCTTTACGATTTCTTACATTTGACGGAGTGGCTCTATCTATAATGCATCGCTACGAATGAACTACTCCCTTCGTCATTCATGAATGAAAGTATTTTGGGCGGAGGGCTCCATTACTCCGATTGTGGCCGCCCATGAAATACAACACCAGCGTATTGCTTGCTCTTGCCAGCTTCTCCGTATTTGCCCAGGAAGCTTCGCCACCGGGCGCCCCCGCCACCCTGAAGCAAGTAGCGCAGCAAGCGGTTCTGAACAGTCCGGAAGTGACCTCGAAGTGGCACGCCTACCGGGCGGCTGATGAAGAGATCGGTGTGGCGCGTGGTGGGTATT